>ERZ772766.606-NODE-606-length-20591-cov-24.759593_pt1 | contig 20591 bp, 16 predicted proteins | sample MGYA00511379_ERZ772766 | MGnify/ENA primary metagenome ERZ772766 (study PRJEB29015, sample SAMEA2737895) | human oral metagenome | biome: human oral; feature: human-associated habitat; material: dental | place: China | collected 2116 ...
CCCTATGCGGAAGGCCGTCTGAATTGATAGGGGCGATTCAAATAAACACTTCCCCTCAGCCCCCTCCGTTAAGCGGCACAGTCGGAAATAGAAAAAGCCGAGTTCCGCAATATACAGAACCCGGCTTACATACAGGCCGCCTGAAAAACCTTAAAGCATCTGTTTGCTTGCTTCATTCTCCAGACAAACAATCTTTAAAAGACCGTCTTATCACTCGTCGTCGTCATCCTCGACATCCAACCCAAAACCGCTGGGGTTTGCCTTCAAAAAGGCCAATTCTTCAGGAGTGCTTTGACGGTTTAAAATGACATTGCGGTGGGGATAACGCCCGAAACGGTCGATGACGGCCTTATGACGCTCCTCCAACCGCACACTCTTCGGCGTACCGAACCGCTGGAACAAACCGCGCGCCACAGTATGGATATTACGGTTTTCACTGTGCAGGAAAGGCATGAGGATAAACTGGCGCTGCTTGGCCTCCAGAAAAGGGAAGGTCCGATAACGAACGGCTTCCTGCGCCAGCAACAATGCCATACGGTCTTGCGTATAAGCATGCGGCCTGCCGCGGAAAATCAACCTTGAAAACTGGTCGAGAATGATAATTTCGGCCAAACGCCCTTGTATGGTATCCCGCCAATCCGATAATTCGCAATTCACGGCATCGCGGAAAATCCGCTCATACATCACGCGGACTTTCGTATCCAGAAATTCGCTATGTTCAAACCAATGCCGTTTAACTTCTTTACTGAACCAAAAATCCAAAATTTCTTGCGGGGTTACATACATCAGCGACATCATGCTTCCTTTTGAAACAAAGCGGTTGAATGGGGAGTGAAATAATTGTATTACAAACAGTCGCCTACTTATTTCATTTAAATTTATCGGTTATTTTTAAAAACAAACGGTCATATTTTCAGACTAACGCGTAATTTATATGCAACATACTGATTTACCTTATCATTGTAGACGATCTAAAAGGCCGTCTGAAAACCAATTTTCAGACGGCCTTTTAAACTAAGACTTAAACGTAATTCCTTGTTTCGCCCTGCCCGTCAATATTATCGGCACAACGGGCACAGACAGTTGCATGTTCTGCCACTGTTCCGACATCTTCTGTGTAATGCCAGCAACGTTCGCATTTTTGCCCGCCGCTAACATGCACATCAACCGACAAGGCATCTCCTTCCTTAACTACGGCTTTCGAAACCAATAAGGCAAAACGCAACTCTTCGCCTAATGCGGACAATGCAGCAGCCAAATCGGCATCGGCAGTAATCTCCACCTCCGCCTGCAACGAAGAACCCAGCGACTTGTCTGCACGCAACGGTTCGATTGCGGCGGTAACGGCATTACGCGCCTCGCGTATGGCCTGCCATTTCTTCACCAGCTCCGCTTCGCTGGCAGCCGGCATTTGCGGGAAATCATGCCATGTATGGAACAACACGCTGTCTTCTTCGCCGCCGCCAATGATGTCCCATGCTTCTTCTGCGGTAAAACACAAAATCGGCGACATCAGCAAAACCAAGCTGCGGGTAATGTGGTAAAGCGCGGTTTGCGCACTGCGGCGGGCATGGCTGCCGGCCTTGGTGGTATAGAGACGGTCTTTTAAAATATCAAGATAGAACGCACCCAAATCCTCCGAGCAGAACGACACAATATCCTGTACCGCAAAATGGAAGGCATAACGCGGATAATAATCACCGGCCAGTTTTTCCTGCAACTGACGCGCCATTACCAAGACATAACGGTCGATTTCCACCATATCTGCCTGCGGCACGGCATTTTCAATCGGATTAAAGTCGCTCAAATTGGCCAATAAAAAACGCAATGTATTCCGCAAACGGCGGTAGCTTTCGGTTACCCGTTTCAGAATTTCTTTTGAAATGGCCAATTCGCCGCTGTAATCGGTAGCAGCCGTCCACAGGCGCAGAATATCCGCGCCGAATTCGTTATACACTTCCTGCGGCGCAACCACGTTGCCTAGCGATTTCGACATTTTTCTGCCGTTTTGATCGACGACGAAACCGTGCGTCAGCAACTGTTTGTACGGCGCACGCCCCAAAGTGGCGCAACCGGTCAGCATGGAGGATTGGAACCAACCGCGGTGCTGGTCGCTTCCTTCCAAATACAAATCAGCCGGCCAAGCCAATTCTTCCCGCTGCTTCAGCACGGAATAATGCGTCGAACCCGAATCAAACCATACATCCATTGTATCGGACAATTTGTCGTAATTTTCGCAATCTTCCGCACTCAGCAACTCGCTTTTATCCAAGGCAAACCATGCCTCAATGCCTTTTTCCTCAATGCGCTTGGCTACTTCCTCCAGCAACCGTGCCGAATCGGGATGCAGTTCGCCCGTATCTTTATGCACGAAAAAGGTCATCGGCGTACCCCAGAACCGTTGGCGCGAAACCACCCAATCAGGACGGCCTTCAATCATCGCCTGCAAACGCGCGCGGCCCCACGCCGGGAAGAATTCGGTATCGTCCACAGCCTTCAACGCTTTGTTACGCAGGGTTTTACCGTCCGCACCTTCTTTATCCATACCGATAAACCATTGGCCGGTGGCACGGTAAATCAAGGGAGTTTTGTGCCGCCAACAATGGGCATAACTGTGTTCGATTTTGTTGTTCGCCAACAACCGCCCTACTTCCTCCAGCCATCCGACAATCACAGGATTGGCTTCCCAAACCGTCATACCCTCAACGCGCGGTGTTCCGGCAATATAACGCCCTTGTGCGTTTACGGGGTTAAACAGTTCGATGCCGTATTTGATGCAGACGAAATAATCTTCCAAACCGTGCGCCGGCGCAGTATGAACCAAGCCCGTACCGGCCTCGGTACTCACATGTTCGCCGTTCAACAACAGAATATCGCGCTCTAAAAACGGATGGCTCAATTGCAGGCTTTCCAACCTTGCCCCCGTTGTTTCCGCCAAAACCCGGAGGCCGTCTGAAAGAGATTCATCATCGGCTCCGTCAACCAACAAGCCGTAGCGCTTCAGCGCATCACGCGCCAAATCTTTAGCCAAAACCAAATTCCCTTTCGGCGTGGCAACCAGTTGATAAACGATATCCGCTCCCGCAGAGACAGCCTGACTGGCAGGCAATGTCCAAGGCGTGGTCGTCCAAATGACGGCAAAACTGTCTCCAATTATTTCTTTCAACCCAAAAGCAGCAGCCACGGCATCATTGCTTTTAAACGGATAGGCAACATCGATGGCCGAAGAAACTTTATCCTTATATTCCACTTCCGCTTCCGCCAACGATGATCCGCAATCCAGACAGAATTGAACGGGTTTTGCCCCCCGATACAGATAGCCTGCCCGGTAAATTTCCCCCAGAGTACGCACCGTATCGGCTTCGGTTTGATAATCCATGGTCAGATAAGGGCGTTCCCAATCACCCAACACGCCTAAACGGATAAAGTCTTTTTTCTGCCGCGCAATCTGCTCGGCAGCGTAAGATCGGCACAATTCGCGGAATTTCGCCATGGGCATATCGCGTCCGTGCAACTTTTCCACCATTACCTCAATCGGCAAACCATGACAGTCCCAGCCCGGCACATAAGGCGCATCAAAGCCAGCCAAAGTTTTGCTTCTCAGAATGATATCTTTCAAGATTTTATTGACGGCATGACCGATATGGATATCGCCATTGGCATAAGGAGGGCCGTCGTGCAGGATAAATTTCGGCCTGCCCTGCATTTTTTTGCGCAGTTTCTGATAACGCTTTTGCTCATACCAGCTTTTCAGCCATTCCGGTTCGCGTTTGGCCAAATCGCCGCGCATAGGAAACGGCGTATCCAATAAATTAACGGTTTTACGGTAATCGGTCATTTTGTGTCTCGGCAATAGTGGAATATAAAAACCGGCCTTTTTAGGCCGTCTGAAATTCAAGGCATAGCGCATTGTAGCGGAAACAGCCCTTGATTATAAGGGTATGTGCAAGGATTGCGGAAAGGCCGTCTGAAACAATATTTTCAGACGGCCTCAATAACTAAAAAAGAGCCTGCAAAGCAGGCTCTTTATCAAACAATTCTAAAATTAAATTAGAATTTGTGGCGCAGGCCAACCAAACCAGCAGTAGTTTCTACGCGGTAAGCTTCTTTATGACCAGATTTCAACCAACCGGCTTGAGCAAATGCAGTGGTACGTTTAGAGAAATCATAATCAGCACCAACAATTACTTGGTCGTACTGAGCTTGTCTTCTCGCAGCATCATTCAAGCCTTTGCCTTTTGCTTTAAAGCCGTGAGCGTAAGAAACTTTAGGTGTTACATTGCCGAATTTGTATGCACCAGTAACGGCCAACTCGTGAGTTTTCAGACCAACAGTGGTATCAGTAGCAGCATCATAGGTGTCGCCAGTCAAAGCTGCATGGTAGCTGTCTTGGCTATCCCAACCGTTGGTGTACTGATAACCAGCACTTACGAACAAGTTATTGGCATCGTAACCGGCTTCGACACGGTGAGCTTGGCCAGATTTGCTGTCGTTATTACTGGTTACATAAGCAGATTTTTTGTAACCGAAACCATACTGAGCAAAGAAGCCAGCGTTCTCATAGTTCAAACCAGCATAGTAACCTGCATTGTCTTTAGCAGCATCATCACGACCAGAAGTAGGGTTAACTACACCGCGCACTGTATTTGCAGCATTGTCACGTGGAGTAAACTGAACGTTTGCGCTGAAACCTGCGAATACCGGAGAATCGTAGCGAACAGAAACAACTTTCTGACCAGTACGGGTAAAGACACCTAAGCCCAAAGCTTTATTGTCGTATTCCCAAGCATCAGTTTTATCCATTTCGTCCAACTGGGTGCTCATTTTACCAGCGCGGAAAGTACCCGCAGTAGTTTCCAAACCGATGTAAGCTTGGCGGTTACCCCAACCGGAATCAGTACCGGCAACTGAAGTTTTTTGCTCTACTTTCCAAATAGCATTCAAGCCATTACCCAAGTTTTCATGACCTTTGAAACCAATGCGAGAACCAAAATCGGCAATTGCAGTTTCAGTATGGCTTTTCTCAGTAGTAGTAGTTGTTTTTACTTTAATCTGACCGGTTTCAACACCTGCTTTGATGGTACCGTACAGAGTTACGTCCGCCATTGCAGCAGAAGACAGAGCGGCGAGAGACAGAGCAATCAGAGTTTTTTTCATTGCTGTATTCCTTTTCTATGTTTAAGAAAATCAGGCGAAACCGGATTACTCCGATTAAGCTGTTGCGTTTATCGCCGTTGCCAGCGATTACATGGCTGTTAATATAAATGTTCCTCCATAAAAAAACAAACTTTATCGGCGTTTCCCCTGCACGAATGCTGCAAAAAGTGTGTTATTTTTCCCACAAACATTGCTTATTTGCTTTCGTTTCATGGCGTTGCCTGAAATTTCATGTTGTTACAACTTTATCCCTTAATAACTGTTTATTGCGCAATCACCCACAACCAATTACGCCCGCATCAGGCATCCGTCCTACTGCTGAGCAGACAAAGGCACTGCAAGACTGCCTTTGCAGCAAAGAGGCCGTCTGAAACCTGACTGCAGGCATAACGGATTAACTTGATATCACCAATTCGGCATCAAAAAATCAAAAAGCCGTCTGAAAGACGTTTTACAATAAAACACCTTTCAGACGGCCTGCCGTTATTTTTATCGGCATTTGTTTCTAGACAGCCTGCCGTAGCTTCCGACTATATTTTGAATGGCTTTGATATCGGCATCGTTCACAGTCATGAATGTAATCTGCATTTTGGCAACACTCTGTCCACCGGACGAGCCTGAATTCACCTCGCGCAACTGGCCTGTGAAACCCGCACCCTGCAAACGGTTTAACAATGCTTGGGCTTGCGCCTTATCAGACCGAATACCAATGCTGATGCCGCCTTCCATTAGTACAGTATTGAAGCCTTTGCTTTGGAGGGCCTGCATTTGGCTACCTGCATCAATCTGAATCGGCGTCCAAACCGCATAACTTGTTTTGCTCCTTACCGCTTCTTTGCGCTCTACCGTTCGGCTGGCCGCATGCGGCCAACGGTTTAATAGTCCTTTTATTCTGTGATAGTCGTCTTCCGGCAGGGAAACACTAGCCGTTGTTACACAACGGTTTCCCTGTCCTGCCTCTGTAACGACGGGCTGACGCTCAAAGTTGCCCTGATTATTATTGCCCTGCGCATACTTGCTGCGCCGCATGGCTTCCTCTTTAGCCTGAGCCTGGCGGCGGTTTCTTTCATCTTGCAATCTGGCTATCTGTTTGGCAGTATCTTCTTCGGTATCGGTGGGTTCGATATAGACATCGGCCGCACCGCCGTTGTCCGTCAACCAGTTGCCCGACGGGGCGGACGCGACGGCAGAGGCCGGCGTTTCGGACGCACCTGCATCCGAAGGTTTGACCATGGGTTGCGGCAAGTCGGCGGAATCACGCGTCATGCGGGCACTGGCCTCTTTCCTTTTGGCCATCATTTCCGCCTCTTGTTTTTCCATGACTTTAGGCAGCGTCATGCCGCCGAATATCGCGATATTCAGCGCCAACAACGCAAAAAACAACCATTTCATTCTTGTCCCACCCAGCTTAACAGGCCATAAATGACCAAATTATCTACGATTTTAATGTCATTGTCTAAAACAAACGCTTGCGGCAGAGCCTCGGCCACTTTGGCCGCACCACCTCCGGTGAGGATGACATCTACTGTTTTGTCGCCGCCGATTTTTTCTTTCAGACGGCCGTGCATCAAAATAACGGCTCCGCAGACCGCATCCATCATGCCGCTCGCCAATGCGTTGGACGTGGTGGTCGGGAAGGGATAAACGCGCCCGATTCGTCGGTTTAGATTGGCGGTTTTCATGGCCATAGCCTCTTTCATCAAATGAAAACCGGGCATGATGCTGCCGCCGAGATAACTGCCGTCATCGGTTAGCGCGTCTATCGTTACGGCCGTTCCGCAACTGACGACCACGCAGGCATTCCGACTGAATCGGCGGCTGCCCAATGCGTTAAACCAACGGTCGGAACCATGTTCCGCAGGATTGCGGTAGTGATTGCGGATACCCAAGGCATGGGGCATGGACGGCAGCCATTCGATTTCTGCCGCCAACTGCTCCTGCACCAGCGCCTTCTTTTCATCCCCGCACACCGCACTGCCGACTATCGCGACGCCGTTACCACCCAAATGCCGCCAGTCTTCGCCCAATTGCTGCAAATCACGATACGGCGCGCCCGAAACATTGCCTATTTTGCCGTTTTCCGCCCACGCCCATTTCAGACGGCTGTTACCGCCGTCCAACAATAAATAGCGTGTCGCCGCCCTACCGGCAGGCTCAATGCTTTGACGCAGACTGATTTCGCCGCTGGCTATCCGTTTTTCGCCTCCGGCCGTCTCCAGCCGCAATACGCCCTGTTCGGTCACGCCGAGTACAGTGCCTTCTTCCAGCACTTGCCCGTTATGCAACAGGCGGACGGAAGCGCCCTGATCACGGTTGGCCGCCTCATAAGCCGCAAGGAAAGGGGCAAAACCGTGCACGGCAAATTCGGACAATATGCCGTCTAATTCGCCCAGCAGGATTCCGAGCAATTCGGCGGCACTCGGCGGCACACTTTGACAGGCGGCTTGCACGGATGTGGCATTCTCGACCTCTTTCGGCAAGACAAAATTCAAACCTATGCCGATAACGGCGGCCGTTTTACCCCCGCTGCGCATGGTTTCAATCAAAATGCCGCCCAGTTTGTCGCTGCCAACAACCAAATCGTTCGGCCATTTGAGTTGCACCGGCACACCCAACCGCCGCAATGCATTGCAACAAGCCAAGCCGACTGCCAGCGACAAAGCACCCAATTCGCCCTGCTGCCGTTCGAACACCCAACCGAAACTGAATGTCAGGCATTCGCCGATGCGGCTGTACCAGCTGCGCCCCTGCCGGCCCCGCCCTTTGGTTTGCTCGTGCACAATACACAGATAACGGTGTGCGGCATCAATATCGCGCTTTGCCGCCATCAATACCGCATCATTGCTTGATGGATGGGTATGGAGCAGTTCTGCACGGAAACCGCCCGCAACGGCAGACAGACACTCGTCCGAAAAAACAGCCAAAGGCCGCACCAAACACCAATAACCGTCCTGCTGGCGCAACAGCCCTCGGATATGCGCGGGCATTTTCAGCCATAAACCGTTCAACTGCTGCGGTTTCACACCCGCCTTCCCGGCCAGTGCCGCGATATGTTTGGGCAGGCCGTCTGAAAGCTCAGCCAGCAACCGCCAATGAACAGCCTGCATTTACGCACGCTCCGAAGCGCGGATTTTTGCCAGCGTCTGAGTAGTGGAAGTCTGATGCAGGAAAGGAATCGAATAGACTTTCCCACCCCTCGCCAGCGTTTCGGCAGAGCCGACGATTTTTTCCACCGGCCAGTCGCCGCCTTTAATCAGAATATCCGGCCTGACCAGTTCGATAAGCTCGAAAGGCGTATCTTGATCAAACCAAGTAACCAAATCGACACTGGACAATGCCGCCGCCACCGCCGCCCGATCGGCCAGCGTGTTAATCGGCCTGTCATCACCCTTGCCCAACCTCCTGACCGACTCGTCGGTATTCAACGCCAGCACCATGGCCGCACCTGCCGCCCTGGCCTGCGCCAAGTAAGTAACATGCCCCCGATGCAGGATATCGAAGCAGCCGTTGGTAAAAACCAGCGGCCGGGGCAAGGTGGCGATTTTCGCGGACAGCATCTCAGGAGGGCAAATTTTCCCTTCAAAATCAGGCAGCGGCCAAGTTTGCATTCTCTTTGTACTCAACTGAAATAAAGGGGCAAATCATACCGAAAGCATGGTAAGACGGCAATCCGCCGATTATCGGCATCGCTTTTCGGCTTCAAACACAAATAAACTGCCGTTTCCTGTTTCAGACGGCCTGCCTGAAACCTGATGCCGTCTGAAACAGCGAACTGCAGCATAGCCATGCCAACCATGCCGGAAGCGAAAATAACAAAACCCGCCTCATTAAAGAGGCGGGTTTTGTTTTGATTTTGGGGTGGCTGATGGGGCTCGAACCCACGACAACCGGAATCACAATCCGGGGCTCTACCAACTGAGCTACAGCCACCACAAGAAAACTTGCCGTTTTGGCACGCCCGACAGGAATCGAACCTGTAACCGCCCGCTTAGAAGGCGGGTGCTCTATCCGGTTGAGCTACGGGCGCATCAACCTTTGCGTGCTGATTTTATCGGGTTTCTGGTCGGGGCGGTGGGATTCGAACTCACGACCCTCTGCTCCCAAAGCAGATGCGCTAACCGGGCTGCGCTACGCCCCGACGAGAAGAAGCGGACTATACAGAAAGCTTTATTTTGCGTCAAGCGTTCGCGCCATGTTTTTTATCAAACCAAGCATACCGTTTTATTTTTAAAACGTATTTATCTTCCACCGCACATTTCGACACCGCCGCGCACGGATGCAATTATGAAAAGCACGGCAAAAAATGTCATAATGCCGCCTTCCCGTTTTCTGTTTGAAAGGTTTTCCATGTCCGCACAAATCATCGACGGTAAAGAAGTTGCACGGCAAAGGCTGTCCATGCTGGCCGACCGCGTAGCCGAACGAAAAAACAAAGGGCTGCACACGCCCTGCCTGGCCGTAATATTGGTTGGCGACGATCCTGCCAGCGCGGTTTACGTCCGCAATAAAAAAATCGCCTGCGAAAAAGCGGGGTTCGAATCGCGCTCTTATGTGCTGCCGTCTGAAACCACGCAGGACGAGCTGCTGGCATTGGTGGACGAATTGAACGGCAATCCGGATGTGGACGGCATTTTGGTTCAACTGCCGCTGCCGAAACAGATAAACAGCCAAGCGGTTTTGGAGCGCATCCTGCCGCATAAAGATGTGGACGGCTTCCATCCTTATAATGTCGGCCGCCTGGTGGTAAAAATGCCGCTGATGCGCCCCTGCACGCCCAAAGGCGTGATGACCTTGCTGGAAAGCTACGGCGTGGAAGTGGAAGGGAAAAAAGCCGTCGTCGTCGGCGCGTCGAATATCGTCGGTCGGCCGCAAATGCTGGAACTGCTGCTGTCCCGCGCCACGGTTACCATCTGCCACAGCAAAACGCGCAATCTGGCCGAGGAAGTGGCGTCGGCCGATATTGTGGTGGCGGGCGTCGGCATCCCGAATTTCGTCAAAGGCGAATGGATCAAGCCCGGCGCGGTGGTTATCGATGTCGGCATCAACCGCTTGGACGACGGCAGCCTGTGCGGCGACGTTGAATTTGAAACGGCAAAAGAACGCGCCGCCATGATTACGCCCGTTCCCGGCGGAGTGGGTCCGATGACGATTGCCACGCTGCTGGAAAACACCCTCCATGCCGCCGAGCTTCACGACTGATTCAACCATATAGTACAGGCCGTCTGAAAAGCATTTTTCAGACGGCCTCTTTGCTTCCGACACCACCTGTTGCCGATATTTTGCGCTACAATCTCCAACTGCCGACAGTCGTCTTTTCAGACGGCCTGATTAAAGAAACGGCCATTCCAATAAATTTACATTCCGGGAATTTTTATGTTCGACCCATTCTACTCATACGAAGACGCCGGTGAAGCAGCCGGCAACACCCTTCCAGACACGCCGACCACCATTGCCTGCGGCGACATCAACCTCAACCCGCAAACGTTTGCCGCACTAGACGACGAACCGTTGCGGAAAAGCGAAATCCTAGCCACCGCCCGCATGTCCGCCATACACGGCTGCAAACAAGCCGGCCTGCTGCTGCCGATGCATCTACCCGCACGGCTGGCCGATGTCAAAGTACAGTTCGACTTCGATGCCGCACTCTGCCGCATCGGCGTAACGGTCAGCGTTTCCTCAAACGATGCCGACAGCCTCGAAATGGAGGCCTTATCGGGCGTGAATGCCGCCCTGCTGTCGATTTACAGCGCATTGCGGCATCACGACAAAACCATGATTCTGACCCAAGTCCACCTGCTCGAACAGCATGACGGGAAAAGCAGCCCGTTTATTTTCGCCAACGAATACGAGAACCTGAGCCTGTAATGGACGACCGCGACCTCTTACGCTACAGCCGCCACATCCTGCTCGACGAAATCGGTATCGAAGGGCAGGAAAAACTTTTATCGTCCGCCGCATTGGTCATCGGCTGCGGCGGCCTGGGGGCGGCCGCCCTGCCGTTTTTGGCTGCGGCGGGCGTGGGCCGTCTGATTTTGGCCGACCACGACGAAGTCGATGAAACCAATCTGCAACGGCAAACCGCCTTCAATGAAAGCGACATCGGCCGCAACAAGGCCGAAGCCTTGTCAGGCCGTCTGAAAAGCATCAACAGCCGCTGCGAAACCGTTGCCCTGCCGCATTATCTGGACGGCGACGAACTGGCGGAACAAGTCCGCCGCGCAGATGTCGTGCTCGATTGCAGCGACAATTTCGTCACCCGCCAAGCCCTCAACCACGCTTGCGTAGCGGCGGCCAAACCCTTGGTTTCCGGCGCGGCAGCCCGCTTCGACGGCCAGCTGGCCGTCTACCGTCCCGACCTCTCCGCCTCCCCCTGCTACGCCTGTTTATTTGACGATGGGCAGGCCGACGACGGGGCATGCGCCCTGTTCGGCGTATTCTCGCCGCTGGTCGGCGTCATCGGCAGCATGCAGGCCGCCGAAGCCTTGAAAATCCTACTCGGCACCGAGCCTCAGGAATACGGCCGGTTGCACGTTTATAATGCCCTGAGCGGCCGTTGGCAGTCTTTTGCTTTGACAAAAAACCGGCAATGCCGCGTTTGCGGCCCAAAGGCCGTCTGAAACACCCGCACCAACCTTCAATCCGAAACCGTCCGTCCGCCGAAATACCTTTTCAGACGGCCCGAACCGAAAGCCCGAATATGCGCGCCGTGATTCAAAAAGTTACCCATGCCGAAGTAGATGTTTTAAACGAAAACACCCGTGAAACCGCCGGACGGATTTCAGACGGCCTCACGGTGCTGCTGGGTGTCGGCACGGAAGACACCGAAGCAGATGCCCGCTACATCGCCGACAAAATCGCCGCATTGCGGATTTTTGAAGACGGCGACGGCAAATTGAACCGCTCGCTGCAAGACACCGGCGGCGCGGTGCTGCTGGTTTCGCAATTCACACTCTACGCCGATGCCCGCAACGGCCGCCGCCCTTCTTTTTCCGCCGCTGCACGCCCCGAACAGGCCGAACGCCTTTATCAGGCCGTGGCGGATTTGCTGCGCGGACACGGCCTGACGGTGGAAACCGGCCGTTTTCAAACCCATATGCAGATTACGCTGTGCAACGACGGCCCGGTTACCCTGCTGCTCGACTCCAACAAACTGTTTTAACGAAGCCGACGGACAACCGGCACAAATCGACAGGCAGAAAGCGGCCAAAAAAATCAAGAAGCAACCCTTTCCGCCGTCGTCAGGCCGTCTGAAAGACGTATCTGAAATAAATGTGTTCGGCAAACCGTCTATTTAAAGGACTGGAAACGGACACGGCTTCAAACCGACAAATCAGGCCGTCTGAAAACCAACCTGACAGACACTCGCCTTTTCCGTTACTCTGGAATAGACACACAGCTTTAAAACATAACTATTTGATTTAGAATGTAATTTTAAACACGCCTTCCTCATGCGCCGAAATGCCGAATCAGTTATCCCCCTGATTAAAACCAAACCATTCCTCAATACGTTTATGACCGTATGAAACAAAAAAACCGCCCCGCCGCCGCCCTGCCCCTCGGCCTGCTGCTGATTGCCGTCGCCCTGCTGGCCGCCAACCTGCGCGCGCCCTTGGCCGCACTCGGCCCTTTGGTCGGGATGATACAGGCCGATTTGCGGACTTCAGGCACGTTTATGGGCATTGCGGCCGCCCTGCCCATGCTGGCTTTCGCGCTGTTTTCGCCTTTCGCACCGAAAGCGGCGCGGCGTTTCGGCATGGAGCGCGTATTGGCCGTATCCCTTGCCTTGATGATTGTCGGACTGGTTTGCCGCTCGTCGGGGCCGTCTGAAAGCCTGCTGGCGGGAGGAACGCTGCTGTTGGCCGCCGCCATCGCCATGGGCAACGTACTGCTGCCCGCGCTGGCGAAACGCAATCTTCCCGGCCGGGTCGGCTTGGCGGTTGGCACGCTGTCGGTGGTCATGGCATTGTCTTCGGCCCTGGCCGCATCGGCTTCCGTTCCGCTGGCGGAATATGCGGGCTGGCAATGGTCGCTGGCGGTATGGCTGCTGCCCGCAACGGCCGCATTATGCGTATGGCTGGCCATAGCGCGCCGTGCGGGTGCGGAAAGGCCGTCTGAAAATATGCTTTCAGACGGCCTCACAGGCAATATATGGCGGCTGCGTCCGGCTTGGTGCCTCAGCGCGTTTATGGGTTTGCAGTCCCTTCTGTTTTATTCGCTGGTCAACTTCCTGCCTTCGGTGCTGATGGAAAAAGGCATAGGAACCGCCGCCGCAGGCAATTATGTCGCCTTGTTTCAAATCGGCTCCCTGGCCGGCAGCCTGTCGGCATCGTTTCTGTTCGCCCGCATCAGGCGCAGGCAGTGGTTCAATCTCGGCTTAAGCCTGATGATGCTGGCCGGCATCTCGGGCTTGTGGCTGATGCCGGCCGGCACCGCCCCGCTGTGGATTCTCTTGGCCGGTGCGGGCACTTCGGGCTGCTTCGCGTCCGCTTTAATGCTTTTCACACTCCGTTCGTCCGACAGCCGTACCGCCGCAGCCCTCTCCGGCATGGCGCAAACCGTCGGTTATTCCATTGCCGCCGCCGGTCCGCTCGGCATGGGCCTGCTTTACGACGTTTCCGGTTCGTGGTCGGCATCATTATCCGTTTTAAGCGTGCTGATGCTTGCCGAATGCGTGTTGGCATGGTTTGCCGCCCGCCCCGACATCATCCGTTAAAGGAGCCATGATGCGAAACTTGATGTTATGTATAGTGGATTAAATTTAAACCAGTACGGCGTTGCCTCGCCTTGCCGTACTATTTGTACTGTCTGCGGCTTCGTCGCCTTGTCCTGATTTAAATTTAATCCACTATATCCTGTTACTTTCAGCCTACGCTTCAGCCGAAGTGCGCTTCTACGGCAGCCTCGGCAGCGGCATTGAAAGCGGACGCTTCCGCTGGAACGGCCAAAGCACCACGCAAACTGCCGTGCGCGATTTGGGTTCATATGTCGGCATTCAAGGCAGGCATCCGATTGGCGGGCAAAATACACCCGGCTGGCAATGGACCCAACCACCTCTTCCCGCCAACAACCCAACAGACAAACAGCAATCATGGCGACCACGGCAACCGGCAGATTTTGCAGACCCGTCGAACAAACCAATACTCACGCCTGTTGCGCCGTAAATTTTCAGACGGCCTCATAATGAAATAAATGCTTTGCCCACGACATGACTTGCGCCTTTTATACAAGCGCAACAAACTGGCTAAAAAATTCTTTATTGCTTTTAAAAATAGTAAAAAGTTCAGGCAAAATGATCAAAACCATATTTTTCTAATGTAATCTCCCCGCCTTCTTCATCCAAAATACGGATACCTTTGCCCGCCACCACCCTTCCTATCCTACTGACGGGTACGCCGCACTGCCGGGCTAATGCTTCAATCTGTCCACGCCGCCCGGCATCCGCGGTAAACAGCAGTTCATAATCATCTCCGCCCGCCAAAACACACTGGTGCAACTGTTTTGATGACAGGCAATCCCTTAATTCAGGCAACACGGGAATATCCTGCCAAAAAATCTCAGCTCCCACTCCCGAAGCATCTAGGATATGTCCCAAATCCTGTATCAGGCCGTCTGAAATATCCTGCGCCGCATGAGCCTCCGCCAGCAAAGACTGTCCCAAACCTACCCTTGGAATCGGCCGCAGCAAAGCCTGCTCGCATTGCTGAAATACAGCCTGAGGCAAAACAAAATTACCCAACAAATGTTGCAATGCCGCTGCCGCAGAACCGAGTCGGCCCGAAACCCAAACATCATCGCCTTCTCGGGCTGCACAACGCAACAAACCACGCCCTTTCGGCACTTCGCCGAAAATCGTTATATTAAATATCCAATCCCCTTTAGTCGTATCTCCGCCGATCAAAGAAATGCCATATTCATCACACAGTGCATAAAAACGATTACAAAAAGACTTCAACCAATCCTTATCCAAAACGGGCAACGCCACACTTAAAAGCACCCACTTCGGCACCGCCCCCATCGCCGCCATATCGGATAAATTAACCGACAAGACCTTATGCGCCAAGTCTTCGGGTTTTGTATCAACGAAAAAATGCCGCCCGGCCAACAACATATCACTGCTGATACACAGATCCCAATCAGGTCTCGGACGGACAATCGCAGCATCATCTCCAATACCCAACAATACCGATGAGTCGCCCTGATTTTTAATAAGGTATTGCTCTATAAAATTAAACTCGTTCATTCTATTCCTCTTGTTATTTAAAACTCGCACACACCAACCACTATTGCGGAATCACTAAATAAAAGATACGCGATCGATTGACTAATAATTGATACATAGCAACAAGCGTTGAACAGTAAAAGCAGTACAGCCAGACAAACTTGAAACGTAACGGAAAATAAGTTGATCTGCCAAATCACCAATTCCAACATCCACATATTAGATTCATTATTCCTACTTTAACAGGAGTAATAAAAGTGAAATACCTATACCGCACCTGGCGTAATAATAAAAAAACCCCGCAAAATTGCGGGGTTTTCAAAAATCATCTTACCAGCGAGTGTAACCGTGGATGTCTGATCTTTCGCCAGGCAACCAGTGGCTGTCACTAGCAGGACGCTCACCAACGGCTTCGGAACCGGCAGAAACTTGTTTTTGTACCAAGCTGCGGATCTTAACGTCTACACGGCGATCAGGCTCGATACATGCAATCAGAGCAGCGCGTTTTTTGGCTTTAGATACTTTTTTGCCCAGTTTGGAAACTTCAGCTTCACAAGTAGCGGTCATTTGAGCTTGAGACTCACCTAAACCTACAGCAGAAATCTTGCCTGCGGGTACGCCTTGGTTAACCAAGTAGTTCGCTACAGCATTGGCACGACGCTCAGACAAAGCTTGATTGTATTGCTCTGAACCCATAAAGTCAGTATGACCTTCAACACGAACAGCCTGAACGTTAGCATCAGACAAACGGGCAGCCAAGCTATTCAGGGTTTCAATAGCCTGAGGACGCAGATTGTCTTTATCGAAGTTAAACAGAGTTTTAGCTGACAAAGAAACAGTCTCGTCTACATACTCAGGGGCGGCAGGAGCTTGAGCAACCGCATCACCGCACTCAACACGGCCTTGTGTTTCCTTATCAAAATAAGTGGTTTTCCAGCATTCTTCGTAATTGTTACGAACAATTTCTTGAGATTCACGGCTAACGACATATCCGTGTTTGGTATGCGGCTCGCTGGCGGCAAGAGTATTGGCCGAAGCAATAGCGGCAACGATTAATGCACCTAATTTAAGCTGTTTGGTCATTATTATTCCCTCATCAAAGATTGTTAATGCAATGACCCAAAGACCATTACAAAGCACAACATAACAGGCCGCTGAACTTAACGGCAACCAGAATATCTAAGGTCGTACTATAAAAAAAACCGACACAAACTGTCAATATCCCATTAAAAATTGCCCGAAGGCCGCCTGCTTCCTAGCTGTGCATCATGCCGAAAAATCAATTCCGTGTCATTCATTTACTGGTGAAAGTACTACTCTTGCCACTCCCAGTTGCACAAAAGCAACAAGAAATTACATCTTTGGATAATCCCAATCTGTTTTACGCCCTTCTCCCGATTCGCTGGCGATTTACCAAAATAATCGCTGCAAGCGGTCATTTCTTAATTTAAGTTTGTTTTTATGTTACATTCACGCTCTCAAAACAGCCCTACCCTTTCATCCGAATCATTCTTCAACATTATGAAATTACAACAATTACGTTACGCACTTGAAGTTTACCGGCATAATCTGAACGTTTCCGAAGCTGCCGAGGCTCTGTTTACTTCTCAGCCCGGCGTATCAAAACAAATACGGCTACTGGAAGAAGAACTGGGCATTCAGATTTTTATCCGTAGCGGCAAACGGATTATATCCGTGTCACAACCAGGCAAGGCTGTGCTACAAACGGCAGAGCGCATCCTCCACGACATCCAAAACATCAAAAACATCGGTTATGAGTTTACCAAACAGGATAACGGCGTTTTAACCATAGCCACCACGCATACTTTGGCACGCTACATATTGCCGCCCATCATTGCGGAATTTATCGGCATGTATCCCAAAGTCAGCCTGAATATCAAGCAAGGGACGCCTTCCGATATACAGCAAATGGTTTCTGAAGGGAAAGTCGATTTCGCCATCACGCCGGAGCTGCCCGAAACAATTGAAGAATTACGCAATATTCCGTGTTTCCGCTGGCATTACGGGCTTATTGTTCCGAACGACCATCCCCTTCTTGACCACAAAGGCGCACTCACCCTCCCCCTGATTACCCAATATCCTTTAATCACCTATGAATTTGCCTTCAACCAAGGAACCAATATTGTCCGTGCATTCCATAAGGCCGACATACCGCCGCCGAATGCCGCACTTTCGGTTGCAGATAATGACGTGCTTAAAACTTATGTCAAACTCGGACTCGGCATTGGGATTATGGCCAAAGCGGCCTACGAACCGAAAACCGATTCGGATTTGACCTTAATCGACATCTCGCAGCTGATTGAACCCTGCTATTCCGGCCTGTTATTCCGACCGGACAGCTATTTGCGCGGATATATCTATGACTTTATCGGCTTATTCAATCCAAGCCTGACAAAAGAAAGATTGGACCAACTGTTGTACGCGCCGGTTATCGAAGATTTTTCCATTTAAAACGACAAATAAAAAAACACAGAACCCAAAAGTTCTGTGTTTTTTTCAGACGGCATGGGAGCCGCCCGACACCATCTGGTTTAACAATTCCGGCTTCAGCAGCCTGATGTGCTTATGCTCAACCACAATCAACCCTTCCTGATGAAATCTCGATAACGTCCTACTGACCGTTTCCAGCTTCAAACCCAAATAGCTGCCGATTTCCTCGCGGGACATTCTTAAAATAAAATCATTGGCGGCAAACCCCCGATGATGCAGACGCTGCGACAAATTCAGCAAAAACGCCGCAATCCGCTCTTCCGCCCGCATATTGCCCAGCAACAGCATCACGCCCTGATCACGAACAATCTCCCTGCTCATCAAGCGGAAAAAATGCGTTTGAATGCTCGGGATTTCCTTACTCAACGCCTCCATATGCCCGAAAGGCAACTCGCACACCTCACTGTCTTCCAGAGCCACCGCGTCACAGCTATGGGAATGCGTACAAATGCCGTCCATCCCAATCAATTCGCCCGACATAAAAAAACCGGTAACCTGATCCCGACCGTCTTGGGAGGCAACCGTCGTTTTAAAAAAGCCGGTGCGTATCGCATACAGCGAATGGAAGGATTCACCCGAACGGAATAAAAATTCCCCTTTTTTCAACCTGTGGCTCTGTTTGATGACCGTATCCAACTGCTCAAACTCATCCGGCCGCAAACCGACAGGCAGGCACAACTCGCGCAGCGAACACGTCGAACAGAGTGTTTTCATCGGTTGTAACAAAGTGTGTGCACCCATGTAATATATCCTTATTGTTGTATGCCAGACAAACTGTATACAATTCGGTCTTGACTCACATCAAGGCGTATCCGCCAGCTTTATGCGATTCTAACAAACAACTACAAACTTGACCAATATCAAACCTTACCCTCATGAAAATTATCCGAATTTCTAACGACGAACAACCCGAATTCGACCGAGAACTCATCGCCTCGCTGCCCGCCAGCGGTCCGCGTTACACTTCCTACCCGACGGCAGACCGCTTCCATAAAGATTTTAACGAGCAAGAATACATCCGAACATTGGAACTGCGGCAGGCAGGCGCGTTGAACAAACCCCTGTCGCTCTACATCCATATCCCCTTTTGCGACACCATCTGCTACTACTGCGGCTGCAACAAAATCATCACAAAAGACAAAACCCGCGCCGACGAATACCTGAACTACCTCGAACGCGAAATGGACTTGCTCGCCCCGCACCTGAACGGCAAACAGCCTCTAGCGCAACTCCACTTCGGCGGCGGCACGCCCACCTTTCTTTCAGACGGCCAACTCGACCGCGTATTCTCCATGATACACCGCCATTTCAACCTGCTTCCCGACGGCGAATACTCCATCGAAATCGACCCGCGCAAAGTCAGCCGGGAAACCGTCCTGCATCTTGGCAGGCTGGGCTTCAACCGCATGAGCGTCGGCATACAGGATTTCGACCCCAAAGTGCAGCAGGCCGTAAACCGCATCCAAACCGTTGAAGAAACACGCACCGTCATCGATGCTGCCCGCGAAGCCGGTTTCAAATCCGTCAGCGTCGATTTGATTTACGGCCTGCCGCACCAATCGCTAGAAAGCATCAAACCCACCATAGACACCGTATTGGGCCTGAACCCCGACCGCCTCGCGCTCTACCACTACGCCCACCTGCCGCACATATTCAAACCCCAACGCCGCATCGACACCGCCGCCGTTCCCAACAGCGAAGAAAAACTCGACATCCTGCAATACGCCGTGCAACGCCTGACCGAAGCAGGCTACGTCTTCATCGGCATGGACCACTTCGCCAAACCCGACGACGAACTTTCGGTTGCCCTGCGCGAAGGCTTTTTGCAACGCAACTTCCAAGGCTATTCCACCTATGCCGACTGCGACCTCATCGCCATCGGCGTATCCGCCATCGGCAAAATCGGCAGCACCTACGAACAAAACGAACGCAACATCACCGACTACTACGCCGCCATCGACCAAGGCCGCCTGCCGATTATGCGCGGCTACCGACTGAACAAAGACGACATCCTGCGCCGCAACATCATTCAAGATTTGATGTGCCGTTTCGCCCTCGACTTCCACGTTTACCAAGACATCTTCGGCATACCTTTCGAACAATATTTCGCCACCGAATTGGAAGACCTGAAACAAATGGCGCAACTGGGGCTGGTCAAACTGCACAGGCACAGCATGCAGGTAACGCCCAAAGGCCGCTTCCTTATCCGCAACATCGCCATGGTATTCGACTACCACCTGCGCCACCGCGAAACCACCGCCCAATACTCGCAAACCGTATAAACCCGCCCGGCAACGCCAAACTTTCAGACGGCCTATACCCAACAGGCCGTCTGAAACATCATCTCCTATATATTCAAAACCTTACAACCTTATCCAACGGCTTTTTTCAGACGGCATCAACATCCCCTTAGTGCTACGCACCCATCACGCACTCTGCCCAAAGACATGAATAGGCCGTCTGAAAACAAACCCTGCCGAAGTCAAAATACCACGCCCTGCCGCACACTTTGTAAACAATTTACGAAAAAAACTTTACTTTTCCACAAGGCAGGTTTAAAAAGCGCATTTCCCCCTGCAACCGCAAAACAGCCCGGATAGAGGCTGCCTTATCTGCGGTACGGCACAAACTCAAACACGGAGATTAATCATGAAAGTAGGTTTCGTCGGCTGGCGCGGCATGGTCGGTTCGGTTTTGATGCAGC
>ERZ772766.610-NODE-610-length-20509-cov-2.483720_pt1 | contig 20509 bp, 27 predicted proteins | sample MGYA00511379_ERZ772766 | MGnify/ENA primary metagenome ERZ772766 (study PRJEB29015, sample SAMEA2737895) | human oral metagenome | biome: human oral; feature: human-associated habitat; material: dental | place: China | collected 2116 ...
TCACGGTGGAAATCGAGGGTTCGAGTCCCTCCGGGAGCGATTCAATTTATTCTCATTGCACTTCGTATGGATCAAAAAACTTTTAAGGCATCAGGAACAAATCAGAATTTTTGATGACCAAAGAAGGCTTTTTGAGGGCAGAAATCTGATAAGGGTGGTATGAATGTCTTTAAGGCAAAGATGATCTATGTGAACGATCAGATTAAGGCGCCGAGTGTGATGATCATAGATGATGAAAAAAATAATCTTTGAACTTTTCCAAGGAGGATTGCTCTGGAAATGGCTCAGGAAAAGGGGCTTGATTTGGTTCAATTGACTTATGATCCTGAGAAGATGCTTTCTACGGTGAGGATGACGGATTATGGAAAGTATATGTATCAAAAAGGAAAAGAAGAAAAAGAAAGAAGGAAGATTCAGAAGGGAAAAGATACAAAAGAATTGAAAGTGAGTTATTCTATAGGAGATAACGATCTTCAGCTCAAGATAAAGAAAGCACAAGAAATTCTTCAGGATGGAGATAATGTGAAGTTTTCTATCAGGTTGAAGGGACGTGAGAGAATGTATGCTGATAAAGCGGTTCAAAAACTGAAGCTTATTCAGGATTCGCTTGTGGAGTATGGAAAATCTCAGTATGATACTCCAAAAAAAGAGGCAAACGGATATAGTGTTATTTTATTTAGTAAATAGGCTTGATTCATGGCTAAGAAACTTAAATCGCATTCTGGAGCACTTAAAAGGTTTAAGATTACCAAGAAAGATAAAGTGTTGTCTAGTAAGCAGTGTAATAATCATCTTTTGACCAATAAAGGAAAAAATAATAAAAAATTCTGATATGGAAAAGAGGTTATTGGTGCTGCTGCGAAGATGTTGAAAAATTTACTTCCTTATAAATAAGATAAACAATGGTAAGAGTAACGAATGGATTGCAGAGACAGAGGAGACATAAGAAATTTATTGCTCAGGCTTCTGGATTTAGATTAGGAAGAAAGAACCTCTACAAACAGGTAAGGCTTGCTTTGGTAAAACAAGGTCAACACGCTTATGTAAGTAGAAGACTCAAGAAAAGAGATTTCAGAAGACTTTGGATTGAGAGACTTTCTGCTGCAATTAGAGAAAAATGAGGAAAGTATTCAGTATTTGTAAATACTATGTATCAAAAGGATATTAAACTTGATAGAAAGGTGCTTTCAAATATTGCGGTAGCATTTCCTGCCGTGTTTGATAAAATTTATGATGAGGTGGTAAAATAAGAAATGAGGCGGTAGCGATCGTCGCTATCGCTCTTCTCTCGTGTTTACAGAGCCGAGGTGGTGGAATTGGTAGACACGAAGGACTTAAAATCCTTTGGGACTTATAATCCCGTGCCGGTTCGATTCCGGTCCTCGGCAACTTAATGTTTTTAATTGTTATTTGCTATTGTTATGTGATTTACCGTTCGAAGAACAGGAGATTTGAATACAAACGAAAGGATTATTTCTTTCTACAAAAAGGAACTTTGGTCTTCTCATATTTTGGATAAAGCAAAAAAGCAAGTGCATTATGGTACTAAGTGGTATAGAAAGTTTGTGAGCTATGATTTTCCATCTTCTAGAAGATATAAGAGAATGAGAGCTATCGTATCTGATGCTTATAGAAAGACAAAGAAGAAGTATAATACTTTGGCACAACTTGGAAAGATTGTGTAAAATTTATTTTGATATTTTGTATAAGAATGTATGCAGTTGTAGAACTACAAGGACATCAATATATTGTCTCAGAATGAGCAGAAATTATTGTGGATAATCTTGGGGTAAATCAATCAGAAAAGTTTGTAGCAAATAAAGTTTTGGCTATCTTTGATGAAGCAGGTAATGATGTAAAAGTTGGTAAACCTGTAGTAGATGGTGCTAGTGTTGAATTTGAAGTTGGAGTTACTCAAAAGGGAGAAAAAGTAAGAGTGCTTAAGTTTAAGAGAAAAACAAGATACGCAAGATTGAAAGGATTTAGACCACTTCAAACAACTTTAGTTGCTAAAAAGATTTCTTGCTAATGGCTAAGGCTGGAGTCTTAGAGCGAGATGGGGAGATTTTAGAAGTCCTTCCTGCTGGAAAGTATACTGTAAAATTGAAAGATACAGATATGGTTATTAATTGTTATAAAGCAGGTAAGATGAAACAATCTCATATCTCAGTGATTGAATGAGATCATGTAAAGGTTGAAGTGAACCAATATGATATGAAACAAGGAAGGATAGTGTATAGATATAATGTCGTGACAAATAGTCCGCAGCATTAGTGTGCTTATTTACATAATATGTTTAATTACGATGAAAGTTGTAAATTCTCTTAAAAAGAGATGTATGTATTGCCAAATTGTAAAAAGAAAGGGTAGATTGTATGTGACTTGTAAGAGAAACCCTAGACATAAAGCTAGGCAAGGATAGTTTTTATTTATTGTATTTTTTGAACGATGTTTAGATTGATGGGGCATGTCCTTCCAGAAGAGAAATCTATTTGGATTGCGCTAACAAATATTTACGGAATTGGTAGAGAAAGATCTAAGAAAATTCTGACTGCACTCAATATTGAGATTATGAAGAAGGTAAGAGATATCTCAGAAGAAGAACAAAAGATGATCTCTGATGAGTTGAAAAAATATGTATTGGAAAATGATCTTAAAAGAGAAGTAGCTGCTGCGATCAAAAGATTGAAGGAAATTAAATGCTACAGAGGAATGAGACATAATCTTGGTTTGCCAGTAAGAGGACAACTTACAAGAAAGAATGCAAGAACTGCAAAAAAACTTCTTGGAAGATCAAAGGTGAGACCAGTATTGAAGAAGTAATTTTATATAGTTTTTTCTATAGCAAATGGCTGTTACAAAGGCAAAAAAGAAGGATATTAAGGTAGTTAGTGGAGTGCTCCATGTACATACTACTTCAAATAATACTTTGATTACATTAATTGATCAGGAAGGAAACAAGATTCTCGGTGGAGGTACTGGAAAAGTTGGATATAAAGGTTCAAAGAAAAGTACTCCTTATGCTGCTGAGGTATTGACAAAGCAGATCCTAAAAGATGGACAAGGATATGGATTGAAGGAAATTGGTATCGTGTTCAAGGGAATCGGTATGGCAAGAGAAGGAGTTTTTAAGGCAATCAATGAAGTTGGAGTGATTGATATTGCTTATATCAAGGAACAAACTGGAATCCAATTCGGAGGATGTAAAGGAGAAAGACCAAAGAGAAATTAGTCTTTTTGATTTAAAAAAAGGAAATCAGATTTTTCAAATTTATTTATCTATTTTCATAGTGAATTATGAGATATACTTGAGCAAAATTTAGACTCTGTAGAAGAGAACAGTTGAATCTCTTTGGTCCACAAAAGTACAATCTTAAAAAGAGAAAGGATTTGCCAGGACAACATGGAGCTTCTATGCAGAGAAATTCTGAATATGGGAAATTGCTAAGAAATAAACAAGTAGTAAAGAGAAGTTATCTTCTATCAGAAAAACAGTTTTCAACTATTGTAAAGAAGACCGCTGCTAAGTATGCAAAGAATAACAAGATGAGTCATGACTTTGCATTGTTTCAATTCTTGGAAAGGAGACTTGATGTAATCGTTCTTAGATCTGGACTTGCAAACACAATTATGCAAGCAAGACAAATGGTTACTCACGGACATTTCCAACTAAATGGAAAGAAGCATAATATCCCTTCAACTTTTGTAGAAGTTGGTGATAAGATCTCAGTAAAAGAGAAGTTGAAGAACTCACCGCTTTATGCTAATGCATCTAAGGCTGCTCCAGCAAAGGTACCTTCTTGGTTAAAGGTTGATAAAAATGCTTATGCAATTGAAGTACTTGCAATGCCTCAGAAAGGAGAAATTGAACCATTAGGAGATCTACTAAAGGTTATCGAATTCTACGCGAGAGCTTAGTAAGAGGGTAAAAAATCAACAAAAACTTTATATCATATTTCTACTTCTATGTTGAATATACAACACTTTATTGGAGTTCCTAAGATTAGCTTCAGTCAGTTGGATGATGGGGCTACAAGGTTTGAATTGAAATATGTCCCAAGATGATTTTGACACACTCTTTGAAATGCATTGAGAAGAATTATCCTTGCTTACAACCTTTGAGGAGCTGTAACAGGGTTAAAGATTAAAGGGGTGCCACATGAATATGATGTTATTACAGGAGTAAAGGAAAATGTAATCAGTATTCTGTTGAATTTCAAGAAGCTTCGCTTCAAAATTGATGAAAATGCTGAATCACTTCAACGAATTGCTCAAAGATTTAAGGGGATCGGAAGATATACAGCAAGTGATCTTAAGTTCCCATCAGGAGTACAGCTTCTTAATTGAGATGAATTCCTATTTGAAATAACTGATAGTTCTACAGAGATCAATTTGGAACTAAGAGTTGAAAAAGGATATGGATACTATAGTCTAGAGTACCTTAGACAGAGAGATAAAAAAGAAAAAGATACGGAAGAAGTTGGACTTCTTCTAGTTGATAACGACTTTTCTCTTGTTGACTATGTAAGATATGATGTAGAGGAGGTTATTGAAGACTTTAGCGGAAGTACAAAGGATGCACTTAATATTGAAATTAAGGTAAAATATGACAATATCTCTCCAAAGGAAATTATTATGTTCGCTGGAGAAGTACTAACAAGCTATGCAAAACTCTTCGTATTTGATAATGTATATATTGACAAATCAGTACTTGTAGAGTATGATGATCTTTCTGAAGCTGAAGAAGCTTTGCCAGAAGAGTCAGGATCAGTAAAGACAATGCCAATTGATGCGCTTCCATTGAGTGAAAGAACAAGAAACGCATTGATTAAAAATAATATTCTCTATGTTGAGGATTTGGAAAAGAAAAAGAAATCTGAATTATTAGTAATGAAATGAGTTGGAAGAAAAGCTATTGATGAGATTACTTCTTCACTCGCAAATATCGGTAAAGTATTAATCGGATAGCTAAAGTAGGGAATTTATCATTTATTATCTATGTTAAGATGAGACACAAGCATAACAGGCTCTTAGAGGTAAATACAGGAGCTAAAAGTAAATCAGTATTTATGAGAATGCAACTTTCTAGTCTTTTGAGAGCTGGAAAATTGACAACAACTCCAAAGAGAGCAAAAGTATTGAAAGCCTATGCTGATCATTTTTTCTCAACTTTGCTTACTATTTATGCAAAAAATGATGAGAAAACTGCTCAGAGAGAAGCTATTAGATATGTGAAAGCTACAGTATATGGAGAGGCAGAAGGTAAGAAGGTAATTGATACTTTCGTTCCAAAATACAAAGAAGAAGGAAGAAAGTCTGGATTCACTTCTGAATATAGACTTGGATATAGAGTTGGAGATGCTTCACCAAAAATTATGTTGAAATTAGCATAATACTGAGTGTGAATAATTTATTTTAGTTATCGTATTGAGATACAATGGAGTTTACTAAAAAGGATTTGAATAAAACCATCTGGATTAAGCAAACAGACCAAGAAAAGAATAGAAGATGGTATCGTGTAGATGCTACAGGAAAGACTTTGGGAAGATTGGCTGTAGATATTGCTAAAAAATTGATGGGAAAAGATAGAGCATATTATTCAGATTTCCGAGATGCAGGAAGTTTTGTTATCGTTGAAAATGTTGAGAAAATTGCTGTAACTGGAAAGAAGTTAACAGATAAGGTATACTATTCATACAGTGGATATAAGGGAAATTTGAAGAGTATTACTCTTGGAGAATTGCTTAAGAAGAATCCTGGGAAAGCCTTATGGTATGCAGTAAGAGGTATGCTTCCAAAAAATAAGCTTAGAGATCCTAGAATTAAGAGAATGAAGCTTATTAAGGGAACTACTACAAAATACGATAATTTTAAACCTATTAACTTGTATAAATAATGGCAAATAGAGAGTATAATTATGCAGTTGGAAGAAGGAAGGAAACTACTGCAACTGTAAAGTTGTATGCTAAGGGAGCATGAAATTATCTTTTGAAAACAGCTTCAGGAAAGGAGTATACACTTGCTGATTATTTTGGAGGGAATCAATATCTCCTTCAGATTGCTACTTCTCCATTTTCTACACTTGGAGTAGATGTATTGAAGAAGTTTGATGCAGAGATCAAAGTTGTAGGAGGAGGAGTTGCTGGACAGGCTGATGCTATTAGACTTGCATTTGCAAGAGCATTGGTAGAATGGAATTCTGATCTTAGAGTATCTCTAAAACCTCATGGATTGCTTAAGAGAGATCCAAGAGTGAAAGAAAGAAAGAAGCCTGGTTTGAAGAAAGCGAGAAAGGCTCCAACTTGGTCAAAGAGATAATTATTTTTTCATATATAAAGCCCGGAATAAACGGGCTTTTTTTAGGTGTGCTCTTTGCTGAGAACTATTTTTATCTGCCCAATTAAATTTATAATTATGCAAAAAGATATCGTCTTATTTTGAATCCAAGGTTCTTGAAAATGAACACAAGCAAGTAATATCCTTAAAGCATTTGAACATTATAGATACCTAGAGCCAGGGAATATTTTTAGAGCACTCAACTCTAATACTAATCTAATTTCTGAATACGTAAAAGATTCTATCAAAAAAGGGAAAATGGTGAGTGACAGTCTGGTTTTTGATCTTTTTAAACTTTGCTCACACCTCCTTGAACCACAGGAAGCTTTCTTGATTGACTGATTCCCTAGAAATGCTCAGCAATTAGAATTCTTCTTGAGCTATCAAGAGAGACATCAGAGAGATTTTGTGGCTGTTTACTTTGATCTTTCCAGAGACTTAGCTGTTGAGAGGATTCAGATCAGAGCCAAGGAACAAAATCGTGAAGACGACCTCAATATGGAAACGGTAAATAAAAGATTAGACCTTTTTGAGCAGGAGACGCTTCCAGTAATTCAAAAACTAAACAGTCTCAATAAACTTATTACTGTTAATGCGAACCAATCTATTGAAGAAGTTTTTGCTGAATTGGTAGAGAAACTCGGCTTCTTACCAGAATGAAAGTAGGAAAGAAACGTGTTTGTCTTTCGAAATAGATTAAATATAAATAAAAAAGAGAAGTTTTATTTCTTCTCTTTTTTTATATTGAAGGATGCTTGTTTTATACTTCTTCATATTGGGATACCTTATCTTAATTAGCTCTTCTATAATTATCAATCTTATATTCTTTATTGTGTTTATTATTTTCAAAGCTTATTTAGCCAGTTCCCATCGCCTCTTCATTTTAAACATTTCCCTAATATCAAAGATAGCAATCTCCCACTCAGGGAAAGCCTGCATACATCTCTCTAGAGGAAGCTCAATTTTATGAGATGTCTCAGTAGGATTGACAATGATCACCTTTTTCTCTCCTGTTTCGTTATCAACAAAGCATCTTTCTAGTGAATAAGCATGGAGAGAACTAAAGCACTTCTCAGCCTTAGTAACGCTGAAACGTCCAAAGGTTCAATTCTGATCCCATATAACTTTTGTATACTTTGGATCAAAATGATTCATATCTCAAGGGTTACTTATTCCAATATTAATAAATCAAAAACGATGAAACCTGAACAAAAGCTCCTGAATCTCCTTATCTTCAGTAGAAAATGATAGGCAAGCTCCTTCGCCCATCAGTCAACGCAGAAACAGATGTGAGAATCCTCATTCATTGATCTTGCTCAGCATTTCACTAGTGATAGCAAAGGTCCCCGTTTTATTGAAGCTTTTCCATGCCTGCTTACTGAGTTCTGGATATTCAAAGTCTTTACTCAGTATCATATTCTTCATCGCAGCAATCTCTAAGATTCTGAATCCCAATGCACTATCGCTATTGATATTTGCGAAGAGATCTCCTTCTTCCTTATCCTTAATCTCATAGTCCTGATCGAGTTCCTGAGTCGAGACGGGGATCCAAGTTCTATGCCTTTCATCTCAGCAAAAAGGAAGTCTGACTTCTCGCCCTTGCTCAGTGATTTTCATTGAAGTCTTGATCAATACTTCAAAGGGATTAGACTTCTTCAGCATTTCAATACCACTATATCCATAGCAAAATCAGAGGTCTTGCTGTCTGATCTCAGCTTTATTATACTTTCATAACGTTGGAAGAGTAGTTATCATCTCTTCCCTTTCAAAACTTTCTAGTGTATCTTCTTGGAGTGTTTCAAGTGTAGTTTTTTGCAGAGTTTCAGGCTGCCTGAGAGTAGAGAGTAGTTCCTGAAATTCATCCTCCAGTTCCTCAATTAACTCATCCAGCATATCCTCCCAATACTCGTCTCCTCCTTCCATAAAAAGAAGGGTATAATGCTGATCAGAGAGCGTTTGGTAGTTTTTGAGATAAGCGGCTTTCCTTAGGTGATAGTTTCTGATTTCTTGGAGGTCTGCACTCTTGAGTAGGCAAAGTGCAATAGGAAGTGTTCAGATAGTGATTTTATCTTTTAGTTCCTTTGGAAGCTGTGCTAGGAGTTTGAGATCTTGCTTTCTAACTTTTTTGATCGTATTTGAGAGCGAAGTTCCCCATTTCTCACTCTCATCTCCTCGAAATTTATCAAGTCTTGGCTTAAGTCTGAGGAGTTTTTTAAGCTCGTGCTTACTCGTTTCACAAATACTAAAGAGATTGCTATTCTTAATAGGTATTCCCAGTTTTCTCAAAAGTGGATGAATTCTCTTGAGTTTTAGAATGTCTTTAAAAAAGAGCCCAGAAAGAGTCTCTATATCATAAACCTGATCTCAGAGTGTGATACCTATTTTTTGAAGCTCTTTTTTTATGATCATCAGATGCTCAATCTCTGCTTGAGATAGTGCAAGGATCTCTTGAAGGTTTTCAGCCGTGATCTTTATTCCTACCTCCTCTAGATAAGGACGAAAACTCATTACCTTCTCAATATTTTCAAGAGAAATGTATTGTAGATAGGTATTCTTTGGAGAATAAAAGTTAAGCTGAAGTCTTTTAAAATAGGCTTTTTTTAGTGCTCGTTCCTCATCGGGAGAGAGAGGATTAAGGACTCTTCTTCTAGCCTTTGCTACCGAGGAGAGGATATCAAAACATTGCTCGGAGACTCTACAGCGAACGTGCTCAGAAGGATCAGACTCCGAGTTGTGATCTTCGCTTGAGTTAATCAGTGCGTTCTCTTTTTCGAGTAGTCCTTTTTTCTCAATATTCTCCATTAGCCAAGTAAAGATAAAAAAATAAATTAAAATACTATAACTAAAAGACAAAAGAAGTCAATACTATAGAAGACAAAAATATGATCTTTATCTCGCTCATCATCACTTGAAAACTTAGGAGAAAATCATACACTTTAATTCAGATTTTTATTATTTTTGTGTATGTTTATGAGCCTCGCAAACAAGTATCGTCCTCAGACCTTTGATGAGATGATCGGACAAGAGCATATTAGTGATATTCTCAAAGCTCAGATGATTGCTAGAGATAAGATCCATCATAATTATCTCCTTTTTTGACCGAGAGGAACTGGGAAGACTACTTCAGCTAGGCTGATTGCAAAGGGACTTAACTGTCTTAATCTTCAAAATGGAAATCCTTGCAATGAATGTAGTAATTGTCAACTTATCAATGCGGGAACAAGTCTCGATTATACTGAGATCGATGCCGCTTCTCATACAGGAGTGGACAATATTAGAGAGGAAATTATAGACAAAGCCCTCTATCCACCGACAACGCTCCAAAAGAAGATCTATGTAATCGATGAGGTCCATATGCTCAGTAAGGGGGCGTTTAATGCTCTCCTAAAGACAATCGAGGAGCCAAAAAGTAATGTCTGCTTTATTTTTGCGACGACGGAAATCCACAAAGTCCCAGACACGATTATCTCTCGTTGTCAGGTTTTTAACTATAGAAAGGTCCCAACACAGGCAATGACCTTGCATTTAGAAAAGATTTGCAAGGCTGAGGGGCTTGGGTACACGCTTGCAGCTTTAGAGACAATCGCAAATATCTCTGAATGATGTGTGAGAGATGCTGTAAAATATATAGATCAGGTCAGTATTCTCTGAGAGATTACTGAGGGGAATATTACAAAATTTCTTGGGGTAGCTGGAGAAAATACCATAAAAACGCTACTAGAAACTATCAAAAAAGGAGACAGAAATCAGATTTTTGAGTTTTTGGATACTATTGCTCAAAGTGGAGTTGATCTCTGACAATTTACTAAACAGACTATTGGATATATTGATCAGCATCTTCTGGAAGATACAGACTTTTATCTTAAGATTTGCTCGACTTTTTGAGAGATTTTGGGCAATTTGAGGCGATATCCTTACCCGATTGTTGCGTATAAAATCTCACTGAATAACTATCTTAATCCAGAAAAACAGCTTACTAGTAGCTCAGTTCCGCAAGTTTCTCAGCCATCGGTTTCTACCCCAGTTGCTATAAGTGTAGCTCAAGCTCCAGTTCCTCAGCAGCAGAAACCTGAATCTTGACCAGTAAATTCAGAGTCAAAGAGTGAAGTAGTAGCCTCGCCTCTGTGATCTGTTCAATCTGAAGTTGTAAAGGAAGAATCTCCATCAAATCAGTCAGCACCAGCAGTAGCTCCAAAAGCTGAACCCCAACCAGTTGCTATATCAAGTCAAATGCAATCTTGAGCTAATGATTTGAAATCACTTTGGCAGTCTATTGTCGCTCAAATTCCAAAGCCAACCGCTCAGGCAAATCTCAAAGATCAAGCGATCATTGAGGCTATTAGTGAAAATACAGTTGAGATCATAGTTATTACCAAAATCGCAGAGATGCTCCTCAAAAATGAAGAGATCAAAAAGCTTGTAGAATCACTTTTGACAACCAGTCTCTGAAAATCTGTGCAGCTTCAGGTCGTATATGAGGCAAAAGAGAACTACTTCGCTAGAAAAATGGGACTATAAAACAAGATTTTACTCTTCATTAAATATAAATGCTTAAAAAACTTTCTCTCCTCTTGCTGTGAGGAATATATTTGTTGGGAGGCGTTCTTTTGGCTGACGAATATCATTATTTCTATGGAGAAGGTTGTAGTTACTGTGCTAAGACGCAGAGGTATTTTGAAGCAAATCATATAGAAGATACCTATAAAATCACTAAATATGAGATACGAAATCATCCAGAAAATCTCCAAATCCTTGAAGACAAGCTCGCTCAAATCAACCTTCCAATCACAGAAACAAAAATCCCCTTGATGCTTGTTGAAAAAGAAAATAAAATTCAGACTTCATTGATTGGTACTACAGAAATCATAAATTATTTTGAAAAGGGAGAAGGATTATGAGAAGCTACAAATCAAACTTGAACTCAGCCTAGTTTCGCAGATAATGATAAAAATAGTGAACAATCTCCATGGAAATTTATAGGAATCCTGATCCCAACAGCGCTTGGTGATAGTATCAATCCTTGTGCCTTTGCAGTTATGTTGCTCCTCCTCTCTACAATCTTAAGTAAGTCAAAAAGCAGAAAGAGAACGATTTTCTCTGGAGTCTTATTTTCACTGGCAATATTTCTTTCCTATTTTTTGATGGGAATCTGAGTGTTCAAGCTTTTAGCCACCTCTACAGCGGAAACCTCAATTTTTAAGTGGATTATCGGTGTGATCTGAATTTTGATCTGATTGGCGAATATTAAAGACTATTTCTGGTATGGAAAGGTTTTTCTAATGGAAGTCCCTCGTCAATGGAGACCAACCATGATGAAACTCATCCAATGAGTGTTCTCTCCTATTGGTGCATTTGGGATTGGTGTTTTAGTGAGTTTATTCCTTCTTCCTTGTTCTTCTGGTCCATATATTGTGATTCTTGGACTCCTCTCCGCTCAAAGTAATGAACTCAATCTATTAGGTATAGGCTATCTAGCGCTGTATAATTTCATCTTTATTCTCCCAATGCTTGCGATAACCTTCCTGGTATGAACTGGAGAATCTAGCGTGGAGAAGCTTGCCAAGTTAAAAAATAAAAATACAAAGCTGATCCATTTAGGAGTTGGAATACTAATGCTTATTCTTGGTATATATATTATTTCTAGTATCTATTTTTAAATAAACAAGAAACCTGAACTTAGATTCAGGTTTTTATTTTTTCAAAGTGATACCTTTGAAAACTATTCAAATTGCTTTAACTTTTCACACACTTCTCTAAAAGTACATTTTTCGCATTTACTTAAGGTGGTCGTACGCCTAAAGTAGCTTGATGGGAAAAGCACATTATCACTGATAAAAAAGGTCTTTTGAAAATCAATATCTTCCTTGATTTTTCCAACGATAGCATCAATATCCGATTGCTTTATCCTACCTCAAAAACTCTGCATACTTGGCAGATAGATTTCATATGCTTCAATATTGAGATTTCAGAGTTCTGTGCTGTCATTGAGTTTTAAAAGGAGCTTGAGTGCATACACTTTGAGCTGATCAGTGAGATCTTCAGGAGTCCTAGTCTCATCGCTAATTCTTCCTGACTTTCGATCAAGAATAAGATACTTATTATCTTGAAATACGACTCAAAAGTCTGGAGCAGCCATAATGTTGACATGACGAAGAGCATCAAGACGCTCGGTCTGAACTCCCATCGCCTTAAAGTCTGGTTTTCTTGGCTCCTCAATATAAATAGCCTCATGAGGAGTTGCTAGAATATTTAGGATCCTTTCATGTCGTGCAGATCAGATGAAGGCATCCAAGTTCTCCCAAACTCTTTGAATTGTCGGTTCAAGAAGATCATCAATATCTTGTCCATAATAGTGTTCACTGAGTCCTTCCTCTTGAGAAAAGGAAAAATCCTGATAGTTTCTTTCTTTTGAAAGTTCAAACTGCTGCCTCATTTCCTGAGCGATATTTTCCTTGATCTGCATAAGTGTTTCTGCAGAAAGGGGACCTCTCTTGAGTTGATGAAGGTAGTCTGAGATGAGAAAATGTGTTTTTTCTCCCATTCGCATATCGATAGACTTAAGCTTTTTGAGGGTAAGTGTCGTCTTTCGGAGAGGGATATTGAGCGGTTTTAAGGCAAAAGTGTAGTAGTTTAAAAAATACTTTTTCTGGCAATATTCCAGGAGTGTGGTCCTAGAGTTTGACCAGCTAAGATTTTGAGTACTCGGTTTTCGCTTCATCTTCATTAGCAAAACGAGATAAAAAATCAGATTTCTTTCCCTCAGTGTAAGCCTTTAAATCTTAAATGCAAGGAGAAATAAAATTTACCTTCTTATTATTATGTAAATATACAGAATTCAAGAGAGAAAACAGTGAGATTCTTGTAGCTTTTTTGCTTTTTTTCAAAAAAAAATTATACTCAGAAAATGTAAATTATTTACTCAAAAAAAAGCTCAATGGCAAAGAAAACAAAAAAACTGACATTATCCGAGAAAATCAAACAATTAGCTGAAATCCCATTTTCTATTAAGTGGGTGTCTATCTCACTTTTCCTATTTACAATGGGATGGGGACTAGGAGCTGATACCTTTTTTTCTATTTATGTTAAAAGTATTATCGGTAGCGGACTCAATCTAACCCTTATTTGAACACTTCTTCCAATAATCAAGCTCTTAACAGTTATTCCTATCGGAATTCTCAATGATAAAGGAATGTCAAAGTATCTTTTGCTCTATGGAAAGATTTGGTATGCGATTTCAGGGGCATTCTATTTTTGGGCAGGATTTGAGCAGTCAGCTTTTTTTCTTATTTGTGCGGTGATTCTCAATGGTATTGGAAGTTCAACAATGTATACGACCTACCGTACCTTGTATTGAAAAAAAACTCAAACAAATAATCGTAGTAAGATACTTGGAGTCTACTTTTCAAGCATTAATATGGCCTATGTCATCGGAGCATTGATTAGCGCATTTTTGGTCAAGTATTTAGATTTGCCCTATATGTATCTGTTCGTAGTAATTTTCGCGATTCTATCAATATTACAGGACTCAAAAATTCAGGATTTTGTTCGCCGTAAGTTTAGCAAAACGTGGTGAAAATATCTTAAAAAACAAAATACTGATCTCCCCTTTGAGTATGAAATTGATGAAGAATATCAAAATATGGAAAATATCCTCAGAAAAAAGAATATGCTTTTACTCTATTTTAGGGAGATTTTCTCACTTTCTCCTTGGAAAAAGATGTTTGAAGCAATGAAGAGTTACGATGGGCATATGTATGTCGCACTTTCCTCTCAGGCACTTGTAAATTTTATGAATTATGTTGGATTTCTCTTTATCCCACTTGTTGCTATGCAGAATAATCTCTCCCTCTCTGAGATTGCGATTCTGTTTGCGGTGATGAGGTTGCCCTACTTAGTCAATATCCTGATTGGAAATATCTGAGATAAATATAGTAAAAAAATCCTGATTACGATACTTGTTTTATTCTCAGCTGGCTTATTCTTTTGGCTTGGAAGCACAAGTAGTTTTATAGCTATTGTGGTTGCTAGTTTTGGACTGTCATTAGTAATAGCAATGCTACAGCCAATCACCTCAGCACTAATTCTAGGATATGCAAAACCAAAGGACAAAGGACTCATCGCTGGAATGCAAGAATTCTCTAGTAAAATTGGGGAGATTATCGGTTCACTTGGAATCGGACTTCTTACTGCTCTGGTTGGTATGAATGTGGCATTTCAATTTCTGTGATGTGCCTTAGCCGTGTTAGGAGGATATCTCTTACTCAAAAAACTCTTTCAATCAAAAGAAAAAAAAACTGAAGATCATCAGTGAAAAGATATTGAGGTGCCGATCTTTGCCCCTCAGATCATTAAGGAATAATCTCCCAAAAGCTGACTTGGAAAAACAGGTCAGCTTTCTTTTTTATTTGAAAACTTCTCGAGAAAAGATATAGTAAAGAGCAAATTTACTCCCTGCAAATACAAAAATGCTCTTTTGATTGATCGTTGCATGCGGTCTCTGACTAATTTTCGGCTCATTTGGGTCAGTAATACTTTCTAGACGAGGAGACGCAGCTACTCGAAAACAGGCTAGTTCTATTCTTTGGGGAAGATCTGAGTGCCCAACTTGCAAGCATCGTCTATATCCTTATGATCTGATTCCGCTTTTGAGTTTTCTTTTTCAGTGAGGAAAGTGCCGTTATTGTCACAGAAAAATTTCCCGACTCTATCCGATACTAGAGCTAGGTTCGGCTATAATTTTTGGATTATTGTACTGGTATTTATGGTCACAAGGACTTTGAATACTGATTTTTTGGACAGTAAATGCTTGGATCCTTTGGCTTCTACTGGTATATGATGTATTGCGGTATGAGGTGCATATTCCTTTGGTTCTTGTGGGAATGGGAACTTTCTGAGTTGGCTTGCTGGCTGGACTCTTTCCTATGAAAATACTTTGGTGAGGTTTAGTCTTCCTTTTGTTCTTTTTATTGCTTTATGGTGCAGCAAGGCGAGTAGTAAAGGTAAAATACTGAGTAAAAGAGGAGGGACTCGGTTTTTGAGATGTGATTATTTCCCCATACTTGTGAGGATTACTCTATGCTGGACTCAATCATCAACTCTCAACACTTGATCAAGTGCTTGCATTCCTGTTTTTCCTTACCCTTAGCTGAGGAATCTGACTCGTTTGGTACTTTATTCAGACAAAACTCTATCAGAAAAAAGCGAGCTTCCTTTCACAAAAGATGGCAGATCAGGCGGTTCCTTTTTTGCCAGCGATGATTTTATGAGTTGCAGTGATTCTGATCTTTCAAGAGAATTTTTTTAGCCTGTTCTGATTCTAAATGAAACCCGAACAAAAAAACAAAATCAGATTTATTATTTTTTTAGCACTTGCAAGTGTGCTCTATTTTGTATTTTTTTATGAACTTTTCTTAGCAAAAAGAGCACTTGTCGCTGGACTGCTTTTTTGTATCTTTTTTATTGTATTGCCATTTCTTGCAATTGACCTTAGAAAAGTAAAAAAAATCTGGATCTATTGAACAATTTTTGTGATAGGAATAGTTTTATCAATCCTCTTGCCTCAAAATAACTGGCAAACCGTAATCGCATTATGGATTTCTTTACTCGGAACAGCTTGGATCCTAAGGTATCTCTGAGAGTATTTTTCTGAAGTAAGAAATATTGCTCGATTCCAGTATTTCTCTCGTACAGGATATTGGTTTACGATGATTATGACAATCATGTTTGGTTTTGCGCTCCTCGGGATGAATAGTAGCTTCCCTTTTAGCTGTGATCAGATATGAACTTGGAGTGATAAAATTATTCAGACTTCGACAAATCCACTTTCCCTGAGATCTTCTCAGCAAGGTGATGCTCAAAAATTACCTCTCCCGAAAAAAGAAGAGAAGTCTGAATTTGAGACTGAACTTTCTAAGCTCTGGTGAAACCTAAAAACAAATGTTCGATGAGGACTTGTAGATACACAAAAAACGATTAACTTCAAGGTGTGCTCTGTGGTTTTAGAGCAACTTACTAAACTCTACCAGAACCCAGTGTTCCAGATCGCAGCAATTTTTGCGATATATTTGCTATTGTACTGAGTTGTTAGGCTGCTTGTTTGGGTGATTACAATCCTAGGATATTGCTGTTTTCTCCTTCTCAAACGATGTAAAGTTTACAAAAAGAAGAAAATACTGGTTGAAGTCGACGAAATAGACTAAAAGAGAAAACTTGCTTTTACATTGCTTTTTGTGAGCGATTCGCTACACTAAAGATCAGATTTTTTACCTTTTGCACTATTGATAATGAAGATTGGTATTGTTGGACTCCCTAATGTTGGAAAGTCTACACTCTTTAATGCTTTGACAAAGTCTTATTCTGCTCCTGCTGAAAATTTTCCCTTTTGTACGATTGAGCCTAATGTTGGGATCGTAGATGTAAAGGATCCTAGAATGGATGCACTTTCTGAGATGTCAAAGACACAAAAAATTGTCTATGCACATACTGAATTTGTGGATATTGCTGGGCTTGTTAAGGGAGCGAGCAAAGGAGAGGGACTTGGAAATAAGTTTCTTTCACATATTAGAGAGGTAGATGCGATTGTTCAGGTGCTGAGACATTTTAATGATTCAGATATCGTGCATGTAGAGTGAGGGGTTGATCCACTGAGAGATAGAGAAATTATCAATACTGAACTTATCTTTGCTGATCTTGAACAGATTGAAAAAAATCTACCAAATCTTCAGAAAAAAGCCAGAATTACTCAAAATAAAGATGAAAAGAGAACTGTTGAGATTCTAGAAGCGATTCAAAAGGTGCTTATGGAAGGAAAACTTGCAAATACTATAAAATCTGAATTCTCACCTGAGGATTTAAAACTCATCAAATCTTATAACTTCTTGACGCTAAAACCTTTTATCTATGCTTTGAATATTGCCCAGGAGGATTTAGCTAATGCTGAAGCTCTTAAAAAAGAATTTGAGCAAAAGCTCAATGCTCCAGTAGCTATTGTCTGTGTAAAACTTGAATCTGAAATGATGGAATTTTCTCCAGAAGAGAGGTCAGAATTTTTAACTGAGCTCTTAGAACTTCATGGAGATAATCCAATTCCTACCTTGGATGATTTGATTGGACTCGCCTTTAGGCAGCTTGGATTGATGTATTACTTTACGACTGGAGAGAAGGAGACAAGAGCATGGACAATTCCTGTAGATTCTACAGCTCCGCAGGCGGCTTGAGCGATCCATTCAGATTTTGAAAAATGATTTATTAAAGCTGAAGTGGTGAGTACTGATAAACTTTTGGAAGCCGGAAGCTGGGCAAAAGCCAAAGAGAAAGGACTCATTCGTCTGGAGGGGAAAGAATATATCGTGCAGGACGGAGATGTAATTATTTTCAAGTTTAATGTATAGAATATAAACTAGTAGAGAAAGTGTCTTTTCACAAGGCACTTTTTCTTGTTTTTTAGCTAAGTTTTCGTATGCTCAGAATCTAAGTCTTTATCTTGATTTTTAGATAGATGAGAGAAGTATATTTCTGAAAAATCAAAAAAATCTGAATTTTCTGTCTCTTTATCCTCCTGTGAGGAATGGCTCTTTTTCTTCTGCTTAACTGTCTATACAAATATCCACTTCCAACACTTAATAATCAAGTTTTGAAAGACACCAATGGACAGCTTATCAGTGGAATCAAGATACAAGGGTACGAAACATCTGATCAGATCCCTGAAAATCTCAAGCAAGCAGTTGTTGGTGTGGAGGATCGTAGGTATTATTTGCACTTAGGAATTGATCCGATCGCAGTACTTAGAGCGATTAAATTTAATCTTCAATGACATGGAAGAAGGCAATGAGCTTCTACTATACCTCAGCAATTAGTAAAAATTACTTGGAAAAGTTATCATAGAACCTGGAGTACGAAGATCAAAGAAATGCTGATCGCCTTTAACCTTTCTCTTCATCATTCAAAAGATGAGATCCTCCTTGCCTATTTGAATAATGTAGAGTTTTTAAATGGAATCCGTGGATATAGAGCTGCTTGCCTCAACTATTTTCAAAAAGAATGTTCTGCACTTTTCCCATCGGAGCTAAGTTTTTTGATTGCAACAGCACAAACTGGGAAAAATCCGCTCAATGCCTCAGGATTCAAAAAGATTAAAACCAGAGCAAAAGTTATTTGTCCGCTTATCGTCGAGGAATCATTGTGTAAAGACCGAGATGAACTTCCTCCCGTTTCAGACAAGGAACTTCATTCTCCAGTTCCTGCACAGGCTCAGCATTTCGACGTCTATTATCAGAAAAATAATTCAAGTCAGTTTTCCTCATTTGACCTAAATCTATATCAGAAAGTAGGACAGAGTATAGCTCAGACCGAGGAATATAGATCACAAGTCTGAATGTGAGACTGCTGTGTTCTAGTCTTGAATGAGCAAGGAGCAGTTCAAACGATGAATACCTGTAGGGCCTTTGATGATAAGAAAAGCTGAGAGGTGAACTGATGTCTCAGTAAGAGACAGACCGGATCCGCAATTAAGCCGTTTTTGTATATTTTTGCATTGCAAAAGCTCGGACTGACCTGAGGAAGTATGATAGTTGATGAGCCGGTTTCCTATTATTTGGATGAGGAGCAGATCTATAGCCCAAAAAACTTTTCACTTTCCTACTATGGAGAAGTGAGCTTAGCAACTGCTCTAGGAAGTAGCTTAAACATCCCAGCTGTAAAGCTCCTCCATGACGCAGGAGTTGAGGAGTTCATTGCATTTATCAATAGACTAAGACAAGAAATCGCAAATACTGAGCCAGATATTGTCCTCCAAGAGAGTCAGACTTTTAATGCTCACAATCTCGGACTCTCAGTCGGTCTTGGGACCTATGAGCTTTCTCCGTTGGAGTTTGCGCAGTTTTGGAGGGTTTTCTTGGCGGGAGCTGAGGAGGGGCTTGTTGCCTCCAAGGTCATTGATGAGGTATTTGCTATTTTGTCTGAGAATCGTCATAGGGTGGTCAGTTTTTGAATTGATAACTATTTGGATGTGGCGTGATGGGCAGTTAAATCAGGGACTTCTAGGCATTTCGTCGATGGTTGGACCTGTGGAGCGAATCGTGAGAAGCAGCGTATTGTCTGTGTATGGGCTGGAAATTATGATGCTACTCCTATGAGGGAGAGTGGAAGTGTGACTGCAGGTTATTTGTGGAATTTGGTTGTGCGTATGCTTTAGCTGTGTGGTTTGAGTAGGGGGGAATAGAAGAGCACTTGGAGCGGGCTGTTATTCTCCTCTTGAAATCAAAGCTCTAATGCTTATCTTTGCTTTGTTTATTCTTGATAACTAGGGATGTGAGGATTTTTGGGGAGGTTTAGTTTTTCGGTCTGTCTTGGAGAGTAGTTTCAACAGAGGAAGTCTGATTTTTTAACTTTTATTGATACAAGCAATGTTAGAGAAATATAGTCCAAATGAGATAGAAAATAAACGATGAAAACTTTGGGAAGAAAAAGGCTATTTTAGAGCGACAACTGATGCTGAGAAGGCGAACTTCAGTATTGTGATTCCTCCTCCAAATGTGACCGGGATCCTTCATATGGGACATGTGCTGGATGAAGCGATTCAAGATGTATTGGTGAGGTGGAAAAGGATGTCTGGATTCAATACTCTACGAATGCCAGGAACCGACCACGCAGGAATCGCTACTCAAAACAAGGTAGAAAGAGCTTTAGCTGAAGAAGGGAAGACAAAAGAAGACCTTGGAAGAGAAGAATTTATCAAAAAAACTTGGGAGCGAAAAGAAAAGCACGGTGGGATCATCACTCAACAACAGAGAAAACTTGGAGCATCACTCGATTGGGAAAAGGAAAGATTTACGATGGATGAAGGGCTTTCTGCGGCAGTGAGAGAGATTTTCGTAAAACTTTATCATGATAATCTGATTTATCAGGGAGAATATATGGTAAACCGATGTCCGAGGTGCGGAACCGCACTTGCTGATGATGAGGTAGAACATGTAGATTCTGAAGGGCATTTCTGGGAGATCGCCTATCCGATCGTGGGAACTAATGAAAAGCTGATCCTTGCGACCACGAGGCCTGAAACGATGCTCGGAGATACGGGAGTTGCTGTGCATCCTGAGGATGAAAGGTATCAACACTTGATCGGAAAGAAGGTGCTTTTGCCACTGATGGATAGAGAAATCCCTATCGTTGCCGA
>ERZ772766.612-NODE-612-length-20493-cov-8.141501_pt1 | contig 20493 bp, 21 predicted proteins | sample MGYA00511379_ERZ772766 | MGnify/ENA primary metagenome ERZ772766 (study PRJEB29015, sample SAMEA2737895) | human oral metagenome | biome: human oral; feature: human-associated habitat; material: dental | place: China | collected 2116 ...
CGGCAAGCTGTTTCAACTTCGCCACCGCATCCGCCATGGCAATACTGTAAAACCGTTCTTTGCCGACCTGCTCCACCGCCACTGCCCCGGCTTGCAACATGATTTTCAAATGATGCGACACCGCAGGGCGCGACAGATGCAGATGCTCGGTCAGCTCATTCACATTCATCCTGCCGTGTTCCCACAGCACGCGCAGGATTTGATGGCGGTTTTCATCACTCAACACGGTAAAAATGGGAATGCACTCACGCATTAAATTCATGGTTTGGTGTGGCATATTTGGCTTCTTGAGTTTATATGTTTAAAAACTCGAACGCATTTTAGAGGGAAAGATGGGGAATGTCAAAGGGAATTTAAGAAGGTTTTTTAAATCAGGATTATTTAACCTTAGCTGCTTAAAAGAAAAGGCCGTCTGAAAGATTTTCAGACAGCCTTTAAACCTTCATTAATATCACAACCTTAACAACATAAGCCTACAGTTGCTTTGCATGTTTCACACATTCTGTATCATCCAATGATATATTGCTTCAATTGCGTCATCTTCAACATTAAGTTTTAATAGGATTAAAATCAATACCCGTAATATAACGTTGTCCAGCATGAGCTTTAATGTGCACAACAATATCAATGGTCTGCCTAAGCAGGTTTTTAATAACTTCAAACTCCAGACCACTTCCTTCTGGTGATGCTTTTACCATTAATGCCAATTGATCCCATGTTTGTTCTGTGCTACCAGCATGGCAACTTGTAATAGATCCCGGGTGTCCAGATGCACAATTTCGAATAAAATAAAATGATTCGTCACCACGTAGCTCTGCTAGAATAATTCTGTCCGGCTTCATACGCAGACAGGATTCCATACAACTTTTTGCCGTAATATTTGAACTACCTTGTCCACCTTTTGAGTAAAGCAAATGAACTACATTTTCATGAGGAATAAATAGTTCCCTAGCATCCTCAATGCTGATTAGTCGCTCACTTAAAGGAATGTGATTAACCAATGCTTTCATGAAAGTAGTCTTACCACTGCCAGTTGCACCTGAAACGACTATATTCTTTTTATATTCAACGGCTTTTTTAAAAAATTCTTCGTAGTTCCGATTGTTCTTCAGTTCTACTAATTCCTTATCTTGAGGAGATAATTCTCCATTTAACTCAATAATCTGACTAAAGAAACCATCTTTACTATACTGACTTAAGCTCTTTGTGTGTTTTGATGGCAAACGGATCGTAATTGAAGCTTTTCCTGCATCACAGGCAGGAGGAATCACAAATTGGGCACGTTGTCCTGTTGGGAATGTCAACGATACCATCGGCTCTGCTTCTGTAATTCGTTGACCAGTATTACTTTCATTAACAACAGCTGTACAGAACTGACGTGCCCTATCAAAGTTTAGCGTATTTACTTCTACCTTTTTCCAACCCTGAGAGGTTTCTAAAAATACCTCTCCTGGTCTATTAATACAAATCTCAGTCACATCAGGATCTTTTAAGAAAGAGGTAATTCCCAATACTTCATATTGATAATCTAAGAAATCCGCTGAAATTGTTGAGTTTAATTCATCCATAGTTAAAAATAAATTAATTTAAAATATGCGATTATAATGAGATTTAAAACTTGAGGAAGTTTTTTATTCAAGATTAAGAAACACCTATATTCCCCGAGCTTGTACTTGTGACAACTGTCTTTGCTGTGTTTCTAATTCAAATTGCTGAGCTGTTACCTGTACCTTTATAAGACTTTCCTCTATCGGTGTAACTGCAGCTTTTTGCATATCCACAGAAGCAGTTCTTAATTCAGGAGCCTTATCACCAATAAGAATCTGACCATTCTCTTTGATATTGATTAAAGAAGCCCCTCGCATCTTATTTGCATATCCTTCAGCAGCCAATGCCATAGCAATATTATCTAAGCTTCTTTCATCGTAGCTAATATCCTTTTTATTACAGAATTCAGTAAAAATTTGTTTACTTTGCTGATAGATATTTTGAGCATGTTGTGGGATAGCTTCCAACTTTAAAGGCTTCACAGATTGCATATTATCCCAATCGCCAGGAACAGGAGCATGCGCTATGTTGCTCTTAGGTTGATGTAAAATCTTAGTACTCTCTATTCCTGTAGCAGAATGTACTCTAATACTATTACTATCTCTGACACCACTACTATATTGGCCTGTTTTCTTTTCTTGTAAATGAATGCCTAAATCCCCATTTTTGAAATTTTCAATTTTAAGACCATTTATATCTAATGTCCCCGTATTTCTATCCCATTCATATACCATTCCAGCACTACGGTAAACGAAACGGTTTGGTTGAGATAAATCACGTACACCACCCTGTAATATATAGCCATTCAATGATACTTCACCCTTGCCGTCTGAATCTCGGATAATATCTAAATTGTCAGCACGATATTTGTCATGTCCTTTACCACCAAACAATTTATCTCTTCCAGAATTACCGGCTAAAATATCATTACCATTACCACCAATTAATACATCATTACCACTACCGCCTAATAAAATATCATTTTGATTAGTACCTTTTAAAACATCATCTCCGGCATCTCCATACATATATGCCCCACTTTTTAAATAAGTCTTAGCCCTGCCTATTAATAAACTATCACGGCTATATGATCCATCAGCAACAATTTTATTGTTGCCCTTATTTCCAAAAGTGTCATAATTTGCCATATGTTTAACAAATACTTGTTTGGAATTAGGGCTTATGGATGCTTCTTTAAAGTCTTTGGAAAAATTAGTACGGGTATTCAGGAAATGTTCAATATCAGTTTCATAATAAGTCATTCTGATTGATCCAGTTCCATTACTTGGGTACATACCATACATATTCTGGCGAGCAATTAAATCTTTAACCTCTCCAAAACTCTTACCTTTAACGTATGGGTAAAGATTACCACTAATTCCTGTACTATATGCCCTACCATTATATCTTTCTTCGTAAGCAACCATACGCGCTTCGTTAAAGATCGCCTCAGCTTCTCCATAGCCTCGCGCTTGAGCATAAGCCTTAGCAGTATCATAATAACTAGCTGATTTAGCTTGATGTTTACCTAATGCATGTCCTACCTCATGAGACATTGTTCTAGCGGTAATATATCGGATATCTTGTTCAAAATGGATACTTTTATTTTTCGGATCATAATATGCTCCTTCACGATTTTTTGGAGCAGGTTTGATATGTCCCCCTTTACTAGCGAAATGGTTAATTTGCTCCACTAATTCTGAGTCTTGCTTAATTCTATCTAGTTCAGACATTTGATTATTGAATCTTATTTTATGAAAACCAAGTGTCATCAATTCTGCTTCTGCTCTTTTATTCAGTATAATCTTTGGCATCCTAAAACTCCTTATGGCATTGGGCTCATTTTAAGATTGCTACAAAACTCTAAAGCTAAAATTGCACCTCCCCCAGAATTAGTAGCAATTATTTCACGGCCTGATTCTCTCCAATAATAATCTAGTCTTTCTTTTATTGAATCATCATCTTTTCTTTTGGCTGAATACTCAAAATCTAAATACACCCCCTCAGGTATTTCATGTGTCATAGGCTTTGGAAAAAATTTAGGGAATGCATTTTCAGGAAATATGCTACCTATTTTATCTAGGTACTCTTTTGTTTGAGTAATATATAAACTAGATTTAAGTTCAGTATGCCTGAAAACGACATACATACCTATAGATGAATGAATATCTTGATTATGTTGCATATAATCATATGCCTCTATTACGGGTATTTGCCAAATCTCTTGTAATTCACTTGCGTACATCGTATAAAGGCAGTCATCTTTAAATGCCGTATCATACATCTGCTTAATTAGATCATCCCGATTTTCCACTTTGTGCAACATACTTCGGCAACGATTGCGCACTTGTTCCATAGTTATTTCCTTTTGTATATTCTGCATCTTGGAAGAATCCTTAATATTTTTATTACTAATCTGCGGAGTACAGGAGGTCACCAAGCATACAGTTAATATGGCTGTAATCGCTGATAGTTTCATATAAATTCCTTTTTAATCATTCTGGAAATTTAATTTTCAGACGGCCTTGAGCTTTTATTACTATTACCGTTTTCCTTTTAACGAGGCAACTTTCACTGCCTCCATCAGTCGTTTGGTAAATGTTCCATCTTGGTAATAACGGATTTTCCCCACTTGCGCCGGATGTGACATACCTTCGTAAAGGATAATTTCTTTATCTTGGCTCATTGCCTTTAACTCTTGCGGCAACATCAGTGCGCGACGCTCTTCGCTTTCTGAGACACTACGTTCACGTCCACGGCTGACATTTTTTCTTTTCACTGTGGTATAACCTAGCATTTCGGAGTATTCATTTGCATCCTGCTGTTCTCTAGGTGTATAGATGATTTGCAAAGCATGGTTAGTGATAATAGTACGCGCATATTCTTTGCCATAAACAGCATCTAGCTGGGCGACTGATTGGATAATCGGAAATAGGCGAATGTTGTAACCTGCCATATAGCTGACGGAATGAGCAATAATTTCAACTTTACCAATACTTGTGAATTCGTCCATTAACAACATACATTGGTGTTTCAAATCTGGGTTGTCCTGAGGCAGCTCTTTCGTATTTTGGTTGATAAGTTGAGAGAAAAAGAGGTTAACAATGACTCTTGACTCAGCAAGTTTGTTAGGAAGAATGCCGATATAAATAGTCATTTTCTTTTTACGTACGTCAGTCAACAGAAAATCATCAGCGGAAGTGGCGGCATCAATGACAGGATTAATCCACGGGTTGAGGGGTTCTTTAAATGTACCCATGATAGAACCGAAGGTTTCTTTTTCTTGAGAGATTAAACCGGAAAAAGCGGTTTTTGTAGCCTCGCTGAGGTATGGTTGTTGTGATAGAGATGTAAAGTATTCCTTGAGTTCTGTTCCATTACCTGATGAAAGACGGTATATTTTTCCTAATGTACAGGCCGGCTCATTTTCTTTGCCCACCACGGGAAAATCAGCCATTGCTTCATACTCATCAAAACAATAAAGTGAAAACGCCAAAAACGCATTTCTTGCCTGCGCTACCCAGAACTTATCACGACTATCCCCATCAGGATATAGCATTGCAGCTATCGACATTAAATCCGATACTCGCTGGTCAGGATTGGAAGAAACATAGGTAAACGGATTCCAACGGTGCGTCCTTCCATCTTCGGCAAACGGGTTGAACAAATAGACTTCCTGACCTAATACTTCTTTGCGGTAGCCACTAGTCAAATTGAAGTTCTCCTGTTTGATGTCCAAAACCACTACCGATCCTTTATAACTTAACAGGTTCGGAATAACGATACCGACACCTTTACCCGAACGTGTTGGCGCTGCCAACAATGCGAATTGCTGGCCATTGTAATGTAACAATTTGCCGTTGTATTTACCGACGACAATTGAAGTATCCGTTTGTTTGAAAAATCCTGCTTTTGTCAAATCAGCCATCCCGGCAAATCGTGCTTCTCCATGAAGACTTTGGGAAGCTGTACGCCAAATAGGAATTAAACCAAGCAGACCAATCAGAAAAGTAAAACCAAATCCAACAATTCCTGATGTTTTAATTTGTAGTGAATATTTGGCAACCTGAGGAATATCCAGCGTATTATAATATTTGAACCATGTTGTAAGTAGTAAGGGAGTTTTATCTAAGCCTAACCATTGCAGCAGGATAAAGCCTGAAAGGTAACAGCCTAATATGAAAGAAATTAATAGTAAAACTACCGTAATAATAGATTTGTTTTTTAGAGTCATTTCAATACCTGTAAGTCAAAGTAATAGATTATTTTAGCTTTCTAGTGAAGATATTAGTTTTCAGATAGCCTAAGGTTAAGGTGATGAGTGTATTATGAAACTTATCACTCTCTTTTAGTACTATCCTTGGCAGTTTCACTGTATGTTTGAACTAAATATTTTTTGCTTTTTTTGATAATACTCATGCACACTGCTCTATACAAACTCTTAGGGATACAGCTGGCAATAGAACTATAGATAATAGTAGGACGAGAGGCTTCATCAGCAATTATCCTTTATGATAAACACATAATGATTAGGCCGTCTGAAAAAACAGACGGCCCTTTAAAATTACTGCATAACCGAACTAAAATCAATGTCCTGGGCAGTATAAATATTAATCAAGGTCCCTTGGTTGATCGTTACTGTATTAGGACGAGCATTATTTCGCTCAAGCTGGCTGATAGCCTGTTGCTTCAATGTATTGGCTGTATCACTCTCGTAAGGATTAGTGGTAGTCGATGTGTTGGTTGTAACTGTTTGTCCTTGTGGACCATATTCAGTAGCAGCATATTTAAAAGCATCTGAAATCATACTAATCAATAAAGCCGATGCCAAACGTGATCCCCAATGAGACTTAAATTTACCAACATGGCCAGCCGCACCAAGATTATCTACTCCAGGGGATTCTAGTGTTACATCAACGCCTTCTGGTGTTATGATTCGATTCCAAATGACCTCCATCCGCGGGCCAGTAGGATTGCTGGAACCATATTGTCCCATTACTTTCGAACCTTTCGGCAACAAGAGATATTTTCCACTTGCAGAGTATACAGGCTCAGTGATGATACAAGATGTAAACCCTTTTACTTCAGAAACAATTTTAGTTTCTAATACACAGCGCAGATAAGTACCCTGTAGAAGTAATTTATCCCTGTTATGCATATAACGAACAGCATTAGTTTGAGCTGTACTTGCTCCCGACTCTTTCTGAGCAGCCTCTCCATCTTGAACAAATGCATTATTCATATTAGCATACATATCACCTGTTGGAATAATCGGCTGTATAGGAAGATTAGGAGTTGTAGGAGTTGTAGGAGTTGTAGGTGGCAAAGTCTCTACTACCGAAGGGATGGATACATTTATTGGTTTCGTAGTCGATGTATCCGTTTCTGATTCAGACTTTTTTTCTTCTAGCAGGTCAACAGGTTGTGTTTCAATAACTTGAGGTTCTGGAGCCGGTAGATCTGGCACTGTAACCACCTGAGGACGTTCTGGAGGAGGGGCTTCCTCAGAGCCACTAAATTGATGGTAGGCAAATGCACCTAGTCCAGCCAGCCCAAAACCCGCAGCTACAATAAATGCAATAGCTTTTTTGTTGACTGTACGATCAACGGGGGCATTTAGCTGAGGAGCATTCTCCTCAAGTCCCGCTAGTTGTTCTTGCTCGTATTGACTTGAATATAAGTTTTGTGATGATTCACTATCTTTGTGATATTCATTATTTAGCTTATCAGACATTCTTAATTTCTCCTTAATCCAACTACATCATTTCCATGTCTCAAAACTAAGAATGGATAAGTCCCATGGACAATAACTACACTACCCTCAACATTACTGTTTAAAACAAACTCGGTTCCTTTCTCAGATTTCCGGCCATAAATGGTAGGAAAATCACCTGTGAATTTACCCTTATTCAAGTGAACATAGGTAAATCTACCATCATCATAGACCTTTAAAGGAACTAGCCAACGAGATGTGTCACTTACAGCCACATCATAATTAGTATTGTAAGTTTTAGAAGAATCATATTTCAGGCTATAACCAGCCAAAGTACTAGCACGAAGACTAAAATCTGTAGAATCGGGATATCTGAATTTAACTTGATAATTTACCCCCTTGTCTGAGGCTTCTGCCAAATTACCAACAACATTTTTTAAAACTTTAAGCTCAAAAATATATTGGTGAGCCTGGGTACGAACAATAAGATTAGTATCAACTGCATCAGACTTTGGACGCAGATAAAATACATTCTCTCTACGTACCAAATCCCATCCACCGCTTAGGCCTGCACCAAAATCTTTAACCTTTTCACGAGAATCAAGTTCAATTTGTGTAACTACACCCTGTGCAGTATGAACTGGATATGTCATATTTTCTTGAAACGTATACTCTTGAATAGCTGCAGCATAGACGCTTCCTTGCAACAACCACGATACTGCTGTCGCTAAAAACATTTTTTTTAACATTATTAATTCCCACTTTCAACAGATATAGGAGAAGTACCAGAAACATTATTGTCTAAAGATGTAGGAGCTTCTGACTGAGGAGTACTTTGCATTTGTTGCTGAGACTGACTTTCAGACAATGCTCCTACGGAAAGATAATCCGAGGATAAATCTTGAATAGCTGATTCACTAGCATCAGGATCAACACGATAAGACAACACTTGGAATCCTAGAGGATTTTTTAACCTATACTTTTCATCCATCTTCAAATTACTGTTATAAGTGTAGGTCAGAGTAGCAACATTACTATCTATGAATCTTGATATACCAGTACTCTTATTCAATAAAAATCTTTGGAATCTGACTGTCGCACTGGCATCACGACCATCAGCCTTTCCGCTATTATTAAGAACGATACTCAAAATTTTAACGCGAATTGACTGAGTTGAGCCGTAAAGATTGAACGGGCTGTTAGGATTACTCTTATTCATTAGATTACGATAACTGTCAGACACACCTGCTACCGACATAGAATAAACTGTAGCCCAATCATTATCATAAATAATTTGGCTATCAAAAGATTCTCTAGCAATAATAAAGTGAGAAATATTACTCTTATTTACCGCCTCATTTTTAGTAATATCGAAATTATTCCAATTACCAGCCAACTTGGCAACTGTTGCCTGTCCTGTATAAATATCAGCCATGACAAGATAAGGTTCTTTTTCTTTCAACGGCAAGATATAAAATAACCCCCCGAGCAAGCACAAAGAAGAAAAAGTAGCAACACCGGCAACTACCCATGCCCTTTTCTCACTTTTCTTGCGGATATCGACTAGAGTCGTTTCGAAATCCAAAGATTTTTTGACAGCTTTTTGAATTTTATCATTGGTAGTATTTTTATTTGAGTTAAACATATATTCCCATTTTAGTTTTGAGATTTAACATCAGTTTTTACTGATTTCTCATGCTTTCTCTTTTCGCTGTTTTTTTACAGCAGCCCCCATTTTTTTATGCGCCATAATGACACCATTCTGAATGTAGAAAACCATTCCACGATCCTCATAGAGTTTGGATAATTCACCTAACGCATTTTCAAGATTGGTATTTCGTACAGTCAATACCTTCTTATACAATGTAAAATCAAGCGTATGGTCATAAACGACAGGCATTTTTGCCTCTTCCCCCCAACGCTCTAGCAAACCTTTTACAGTCGTATCAAGTTGCGTCACCTGATAAACATGGGGCCTAACAAGAGGAATTTCAGTTACCTGATCTGGCAATTCATTTAATTGCTTCCATGACTTTGGAAAATCTGGAGCAGACTGGCTTGCGCAACCCACCACTAGCACGCCTACACCCATAGACAGCAACAACGTTCTTAAAAGAAACATACATAGCACCTTAATAAAACAACTGTAGTAACAACCAAAGCACCTTAACCAAAAGTTAAGAAAGACAATTTACGCTTGGTTATTTTTATTGATTAAAATCTTGTGAATTATTTTAATCTGTGCTAAATTTCGCGTCAATACAAATTCATATTTTCATCTCTACTATCATGTTTTTTTCCTGCACTGACTTAGCTGTTCCTCATGACGTCATGCATCATGTTGTGAGAGTTGAATCCTCAGGCAATCCATATGCCATAGGTGTTGTAGGTGGCCGACTACAAAGACAACCAAAAAATTTAGCTGAAGCAGTTGCTACTGCCAAGATGTTGGAACAAAAAGGATTTAACTTCTCCTTGGGACTAGCTCAAGTCAATCGATACAACTTGAAAAAATACGGATTGCATTCCTACGAACATGCGTTCCAAGTATGCCCAAACGTAAAGGCTGGCTCTCATATATTGCGAGAATGCTACAATCGTGCGAAAGACTGGGGAAAATCTTTCAGCTGCTATTATTCCGGCAACTTTGTAACAGGATATAAGCATGGATATGTGCAAAAAATTTTTTCATCCATGAGGCAAGGAAGAAAAACTCTTCCACAAAATGCTATCCCTGTCATCAGTAATACCTCAAATGCTCCTCGCACTATAGTACAAATGACAGCGCAACAGCCTAACCGCCAAAATTCGACAATCGCAACTAATCCACAATCATATCCGGCCACTGTCTCCAAAAACCGACATAACCTGCAAGACAATAACACTGCACCAAGCAATATTTATACAGATAGTGCAGCAGTCTTTTAGACAATACGATTTTTTTCCACATCAACCTGTAATAAACATAGGAAATTTCAAATGAAAAACACTCAGATCCAAAAAAAATCCCGCTTTACTGCTGAAAATGTTGCAACAGCAGCTTTTGTTGCTGCAGCATTTTTAGCACCAGCTGCAGGTATGGCAGCCGATGATTTCACCTCAGCTTCTGGTGGTGCATGTAAATTTATTAAAAACATCCATACCGTATTGAACTTGATGTCTGTCGCTGTCGTAACCATCGCCATTATCTTTGCCGGTTATCAAATTGCTTTTGCTCACAAACGCATTTCCGATGTCGCACCTATTTTAATTGGTGGTGTGTTGATTGGTGCAGCTGGTCAAATCGCAAAAATGCTGGTTGGTAATGCAGACTCCTGCTCTGCAGGTACAACTTCAGCAATGATGCAAGTATTGCAATTCTTCGCATAATTATTCATTATGCAAAAAAACATCGTTTTTCGAGGATGTACTCGTCCGGCAACCTTTCTCGGCGTACCCTATATACCTTTCTTTATAGGAGCCGGTTCAGGATTATTAATGGGAATGTACTTCAATATGTTTTTTTTGCTAACCATCCCATTCATCATTCTGATTATGAGGCAGATGGCCAAGCGAGATGACATGATTTTTCGTTTTCTAGGCTTACGCCTGAAATTTAGGCTTAAAGCCAGAAATCGAGAAGAGTTTCCTGACACATGGTGCTTCTCGCCTAACGAGTACCGCAACAATCCTCCCAAACAATGACAACAAAACGTCCGACAGATACTTTTGTCTGTCGGACAATTCCAACACAAAAAACAAATAAAATGTTTACTCCTGACGCATCAATCAGTCAATTCGTATCCCTCTCCACTCATGTCTCTCCAACCATTGTTAAAACCACTGGTGGAGATTACCTGACAACATGGCATCTATCTGGCCTTCCCTTCGTAGGTCGTGAAGAATGGGAGCTTGAGCACAAGCACAATACATTTAACCGTCTGCTCCAATCCTTGCGTGCACCCGACTACGTAAATGTCGCCTTTTGGGTACATGACATTCGACGTCATCGTAGTATCGATTTACGTCCTGAATTTCAAGAGTCTTTCAACCAAAGCCTCTCTAATCGTTATTTCTCTCGACTCTCCCAAGAAAAGCTCATGAATAACGAGCTTTACTTGACCATGATCTATCGCCCAGTTGTTGATGGCAAAAAATTCGTTGATAAATCGGGTAATATCGATCGTCTGAAGGCCGAGCAGGAACAAGCTATTGGTACACTTAACGAATTAGCAACCAACCTTGAGGCTGTTCTCAAAGACTACCATCCATACCGACTTGGTATGTATGAAGGTAAAAACGGGACTGTATTCTCTGAAACCCTCGAACTTTTCGGTTACATCCTTAACCGCATTAACGAGCCAGTTCCCGTACTACCAGCCCCAGTTTACAACTACTTACCCCTTAGTCGACATCTTTTTTCTGCCAAAACCGGCGACTATATCGTCCGTACTCCTGAGGGTAAAAACCACTATGGTGCCATACTCAACCTTAAAGAATATCCTGATGGTACCTACCCTGGGATACTGAATGGTCTCAAATATTTAGATGTTGAATACGTCATCACCCATAGCTTCAGCCCAATGAGCCGATACGATGCTATGAAAACTCTCGAGCGCACTCGTGGCATGATGATCTCTTCCGGCGACAAATCCTTTACCCAAATTGCAGAACTCGACCATGCAATGGACCAGCTCGCATCTGGCAATTTTGTTCTTGGTGGCTACCATTTTAGCCTTGCTATCTATGCCGACAGCCAAGAGCAACTTTCCCAAAACATTGCCTCTGCCCGAGCCGAACTTTCCAATGCAGGCTTTGTAACGACTAAAGAAGACTTGGCCGTCTGCGCCGCATATTATGCCCAGCTTCCAGGCAACTGGAACTACCGCACCCGCATTGCCAATCTCTCATCGTTAAATTTCTTGGGCCTCTGTCCTCTTCACAACTTTGCCGTTGGTAAACGTGAGGGCAACCCATGGGGGCAATGCGTTACCGTTCTTCAAACAACCAATGGTCAGCCCTACTACTTCAACTTCCATGCAACCCTTGAAGGTGAAGATTCCGAAGGTGAAAAAGCCATTGCCAACACCATGGTTATTGGTAAGTCTGGTACAGGTAAAACAGCTCTTATCAACTTCCTCCTTAGCCAGGTACAAAAATACGATCCCAAACCCACTATCTTCTTCTTCGATAAAGACCGTGGTGCCGAGATCTTTGTCAGAGCTTGCGGCGGTGCTTATATGGCGCTGGAAAGCGGTCAGCCTACCGGCTTCAACCCCTTCCAATGCGAAAATACAGAGGCAAATGTCCAATTCCTCTGTGGCCTTATGAAGCAATTAGGTGGCAAGGCGCACTATTCAGCAGCAGAAGACGACGACATCCTGCGCGCCGTCCGAGCCATGCTTGATACCCCACCAGCGCTGCGCAGTATTTCTAACTTCCAAAAATCGCTGCCCAATACCGGCGACGATTCCCTCTATGCCAATATCCGCAAATGGACTAGAGGAAACAGTCTCGGCTGGGTCTTTGATAACCCTCAGGACAAAATCGACTTCAGCGGAGCCAATATTATCGGCTTTGACTACACCGATGTGATTGAAAACCCACAGGTACGCGATCCAGTCATCGGCTATCTTATCCATCGGATGGAGGAGCTTATCGATGGCCGCCGCTTCATCTACATCATGGACGAATTCTGGAAAATCCTTGATGGCGAAGGCGGCTTGAAAGAGTTTGCCAAAAACAAACAAAAAACCATCCGTAAGCAAAACGGTATGGGTATCTTTGCAACCCAGTCTCCGGAAGACGCCCTCAAAAGCGATATTTCTGCCGCTCTGATTGAGCAGACAGCTACCATGATACTGCTGCCAAATCCAAATGCAGATAAAAAAGATTACATCGATGGACTGAAGCTGACCGACTCAGAATTTCAAGTAGTCAAAAGCCTGGATGAGCGCAGCCGCTGCTTCTTGGTCAAACAAGGCCATGCGTCTGCAGTATGTCAACTTAACCTGCGTGGATTTGATGACGAATTGGCTGTTATCTCCGCCAGTACCGACAACATCGACATTATGGACGGCATCATTAAGCAAACAGCCGAACGTTTGGGCGTCGAAATCGATGCAGTAAGACCACAGGATTGGTTACAGACTTTCTACGAAGAGCGTAAGGGTTCCGGTAAGAAAGCTGCTGCGAATGTGATGCGTAATGCGGATTAAGCCAATTTGACTAAAAATGAGACAGGGTTGTCTAAAGACTGTAAGTCTTCAGGCAACCCTAAGACAGGAAATTTAAATATTTTAAAATTAACCGATTTAAAGAAAGATTGAATTGTAATGAAAACTAAAATGAAACGGATAATCGCCTCAGTTTTAGTGGGGGCGACAATGCTTACTTCCATGCCGATAGCTAATTCATATGTATTGCCTGTTATTGATGGGGCCAAAATGATGCAAGATGCTATTAACTGGGCGATGGATGCGGCAGACCGCGCCGTTACGCTATCCAACTGGGTCACTCAGCTGCAAAACTGGCGTACCCAGTTGCAACATTGGGTACGCGGTCAAATGGAACAGATTCCAGAATTGCAAGAGCTACTCGATAAAAAAGAAGAAAACGCAATTAAAAAAATGTTCCAAAACCGTAAGGATCGCTGTAATAGAATTGCTAATCAGACATCAAAAAATTTATGTATTAGTACAGTAACTCTTGAAGAGCGAAAATTTACGCTTCTACGAAAAATGGAAACAGAAATTAACCAAACTTTTTCGCAGATAAATGCCACCTCGATTAAAAAACAAAATTCCAATGCCCAAGGACAAAGTAATACGGCAGCCTCTGCCGAAGCCGAAGTCATCGCAAAATTGCAGCAGTTGGAAATCATATTGAAAAATTACCAATCGGCAATAAAATCTATCGACCAAACGCTTGATCAATACAAATGGGCAAGGGTAAATCTGACCAAAGACCAGCTCTCAGGCTCGAACAGCAACAACCTGACCAAAGCGTCAGCTTCGATCGTTTTACAAAGTAAGGTAAAAAAATTCCACGATGAAGCAAAAGCAAAAAGAGCCATCAGCACTGGCTATAAACTCCGCTAATTTTAATGTTATTTTTACCCAAACTATTTAACAGGAAAACATCATCATGATGGATCTTCTCCTTTATTCCAGTATTCGTGACTATATCTATGCACGAATAAGCTTCTTTACTGAACATGTATTGTCTAAAAACCTAACGCTTGTTTTTACCATTATCGTTGCCTTATTGACTTTATGGATAATGATCCAAGGTTATCTGATTGCAACCGGCAGAAGTCAGGAAGGCCTAAAAGGCTTTGTGTACGGTCTCGGCAAAACCTATCTCATCGTAGCCGTTGCACTGGGAGTAGCAGCCGGCAGTGATTTTAGCGTACGGGTTCTGACCGATACCCTTTCAGACGGCATTTCCCAAATCATGACCGGCGACAGCGATGTCGGCAGTAAATGTCTGACACAAGACAGTAAATCCATCATAGGCTGCCGAATAGACCAAAACCTGACGGCAACCCAAAGCATGATGGGCATACTTGACGGTATCGATACTGCCGACAGCGAATATCTCGAAGGGAAAGTGACACAGGCAAGATGGTTTGTCGGCGTCGGTACCGCAGGGCCTGCCATCGTAGCAGGTACCATGCTAATCATGTTCCGCATCGCCATGGCTCTCTTTATCGGCTTTGCGCCCATCTTTATTTTATGCCTTCTGTTCAAAAAAACAGCACCCCTGTTTCAAAAATGGCTATACTATGGACTAGCAACCATCTTTTCCAGCGTGATGCTTGGCGTCATGGCTGAAATCTCTATGGATCTAGTAGCCAATATCGCCATTACCGATGCAGTATCCAATATTGCTTCGGCACTGATCGGTGGAAACGTCGGCGGTATTATGCAGACAGTTACCCAACAGCTGGGCTTGGGTCTGATGCTTTCTACCCTATTGATTACCGTACCGCCTATGGCAGGTGCCTGGTTTAATGGTATGATGTCTACATACTCTGGATACAATGCAATGCAGGGTTGGGGAACGGGTCAACCTGCTACTCCGCCGGGGATGAATAATCAACAGCAGCAGGCTAATTATAATACGCAGAATTTCTCCAAAACTTCTGACAGTACTCCACCAACTAATGTCCAACAATCAGTATGGACGACTGGTGGAAATCAGCCTGGAAGCACAACCACCGATGCTATAAAATCTGCAAGTCAGCCTGGAAAAGGACCAAATCAATCATAATAATAGTTCTATGATTGCCATATATTGACTATTGACAAAAAATCTAACAAAAGATTGGATCTAAAATGAAAAAATTGCTCATTATATTATTAGGGCTAGTAAGTCTTAATGTTTATGCAAATGGCTGTGGAGGCGAATATCAACCTGCAACTGGTACCTGCCGTATTATCGATAGCTCTGGTCGGCAAATTATATATAATGTCGGCAGACCTCAGTCTTCCAATAGCGGCTCTACCCAACCCCAAATTATCAACATCGATGTCCCTTCAAAATACGGTGCTTGGGCATTTAATCCTAAAACTGGTATTGCAGGTGGCGCACTTGATATGAATTCTCGTGAGGAAGCAGAAAGAGAAGCCATTAAAACCTGTGAGCGAGGAGGTAGAAATAAACCATGTAAGATAGGTGTTCGTGTACGAAATGGTTGTATTGCCGTTGTTCAAGGTAAATTGGGAAAAAAAGTAAAAACCTTCTATGGAACGGAACGTTTCCCTGGTGATGCCGAGCCATCTGCCTTGAGAAAATGTCACGCATCTGGAAGCTCTCAATGTTCTATCGTTGCCAACGAAGGTTGTTCATTGCCTAAATTTTAATAGACAGAGGCTATCTGAAATTTCAGATATCTACCTTTACTAATTCCATTCAATAACAGAGTAAATTATGAAATTCATTTCAACAATTACTGCCTTGGTAATGGGCTTTTCTTCAGCTACCTCTATGGCTGCCAATCCCCTCAATCCTCCTCAAATGGGTGGAGACGAGCGTTTGGCTTGCGAGGCGCTTATGTGCTTGGTCAATCCGGCATCTCAGCCGTCTGAATGTCAATCTGCTTTGAAAAAGTTTCACTCTATCAAGCATAAACATGGACATGATACGATTACTGCACGGCGCAATTTCCTAAAAAAATGCCCTGCTCAGGATCGTTCTGGTTTTGATGATTTTATTGATTCAATCATCAAGTAATTTTTGCTCATTAAAGAAAAGGCCGTCTGTTATTCAGACGGCCTTTTATAATAGTCGGTTTCTCCCCCATCTTTATTTTATGCCTTCTGTTCAAAAAAACAGCATCCCTGTTTCAAAAATGGCTATACTATGGACTGGCAACCATCTTTTCCAGCGTGATGCTTGGCGTCATGGCTGAAATCTCTATGGATCTAGTAGCCAATATCGCCATTACCGATGCAGTATCCAATATTGCTTCGGCACTGATCGGTGGAAACGTCGGCGGTATTATGCAGACAGTTACCCAACAGCTGGGCTTGGGTCTGATGCTTTCTACCCTATTGATTACCGTACCGCCTATGGCAGGTGCTTGGTTTAATGGCATGATGGCTGGTTTCAGCGCCTACTCTGTTATTGGTAATGGAAATCGCCAAGAAGTTCCGCCGCATTTGGATGGAGGGGCAAGTCAACGGGCTAGTTATGACGTGCAGAGTAGAACTGAACATTCTAATGGTTCACAACTAAATAGTCCTCAGCAGACAATATGGACAACCGGTGGCAGTCAGACAGGAGGTTCAAGCACAGATGCAATTAAACAAACTAACCAGCCTAGTAAAGGAAATACATAATCCTAGTATTTCAATATTGAAGATCTAAAAATGATTAAACAAGAATAAAAGATTGGACTCTTAGATGAAGAAATTACTTTTTATAGTACTAGAACTAGTAAGCTTTAATATTTATGCAGCTGACCCTACTTATGATGTAACCAAAGGTGCACTGCAAAATGACTCTAGCTTATGCCAATACGGCTACAACCCTAACTGTGGTTCATCTGGCCACCGCCAACAAAGACGGTCTACGGAAATCATCAATATCAAGGTTCCATCAAAATATTTAGCTCTAGCAGTTAATATTAAAACAGGTCTGTCTGGTGGTGCACTTGATATGGATTCTCTTGAGGCAGCCAAAAAACAAGCTATTAAAACCTGCGAACAAGGAGGTAGGAATGCCCCATGCAAAATTGCAGTATGGGTTAGAAACGGCTGTCTTGCTGTCGCACAGGGTAGGCATAAAGGCAAATGGAAAACTTTCTATGGGGTAGATGACCTTGGACGAGCTGAAGCTAATGCATTGAATCAATGTCATGCAGTCTCAGGAATAACACAGTGCAGAATTACTACTCAGGAGGCGTGCTCATTGCCTAGATACTAAATATCTGAAATTTCAGATATCTACCTTTACTAATACCATTCAATAACAGAGTAAATTATGAAATTCATTTCAACAATTATTGCCTTGGTAATGGGCTTTTCTTCAGTTACCTCTATGGCTGCCAATCCTCTTAATCCTCCGCAAATGGGCGGTGATGAGCGTTTGGCTTGCGAGGCGCTTATGTGCTTGGTCAATCCGGCATCTCAGCCGTCTGAATGTCAATCTGCTTTGAAAAAGTTTCACTCTATCAAGCATAAACATGGACATGATACGATTACTGCACGGCGCAATTTCCTAAAAAAATGCCCTGCTCAGGATCGTTCTGGTTTTGATGATTTTATTGATTCAATCATTAAATAATTTTTACTTACAAAAGGCCGTCTGATATTCAGACGGCCTTTTCTCTTATAAAGAGCGGTCAAATCTAAAAGCTTTTTCAAATTGCCCTCAGAATCCAAATATTTGTTTTGCCAAAATTATTTACACTAAAATCTTACAGACTTAATCTCATCTTTGCCTATATAGGTTATGGCTTTTATTTGGACATAAAATACCGCCTGAAACAACTTAGCACCATCTGCAAAGTGAGTCGGACAAATAAAGAATGGTTTGTTTTGTTCTGATTCTTCCCTTTTTACCCCACCCAAACAGACGTCATGCTGAGCGAGCCTGCAATCAGCTTATCGTTGAAAAACGTAATATTGTCTTGCGGTTCGCGTAATGCCATGATGTACAGCAACGGCAAGTAATGATCCGGCGTTGGTACGGAAAGCTTGGCTTTTTCGCCTAGCTGATCATAATGCACCAGAGTTTCATCATCTCGTGTTGCAATTGCCTGATTGACCGTTTCACGAAAAGCAAACGCCCAGTCATACCCTGCACCGATTTGATCAATATGTTCCCAGCTTATTGCCCTCAAATTATGCACAATGTTGCCGCTGCCGATAATCAACACGCCTTGTTCTCGCAAAGCAGCTAACTTTTTCGCCAAGTTGAAATGCCATTCTGCTGATTGCAAACGATTAAGACTCAGTTGCACCACAGGAATATCGGCATCGGGATAGAGATATTTCAACACCGCCCATGCGCCATGATCAAAGCCTCGTGTTGGGTTCAGCTCCACATTTTCCGGCTGTAATAATGACCGTACTTGCTCCGCCAACTCAGGCGAACCAGGCGCAGGATATTGCACTTGACTGAGTTCATCGGGGAAGCCGTAGAAATCGTAAATCATTTCAGGGCGTTTGCCAGACGTAACCTGCAAACGGCTGCTGTACCAATGCGCTGAAATCATCAAAATGGCTTTTGGTTTGGCAAACTTTTGCGTAATTAGGCTAAAATTCTGATTGAACGGGTTTTCTTTATCTAACGCATTCATCGGGCTACCATGCCCAACAAACAATACAGGCATTTTTTTCATAATTTACTCCTCGTTATCGGATACGGCAGATTGTACGGATAAATTCTTATTCAAAAAATACCGGTTTATGAACAACATCTTTTACTAATAAGAAATCATGACTGATAGGGTCTAAAGTTTCTGAGAGAATATGTAGAATAAGGAGTTACAAAAGGCCGTCTGAACATTTTATTTCAGACGGCCAAAAATTTCTTTGTTTCTGTATTGACAGAAATAAAAGATAAAAATAGAATATCATCACTATGAAACTGAATCCGACCACTGAAAAATTTATCCTTCACTGGGGCGAAATGGGTACCAAATGGGGCGTCAACCGTACCGTTGCGCAAATCCATGCCCTGCTCTACATTTTAGGCAGACCGATGAACGCCGAAGAAATCACCGAAACGCTCGGCGTAGCGCGCTCCAATGTCAGCAACAGCATCAAAGAGCTGCAAAACCTGAGACTGGTGCATACCGTGCATATCTTGGGCGACAGGCGCGATCATTTTGAAACTTCGGATGATGTCTGGACTTTGTTCCGCACCATCGCAGAAGTGCGTATGCAGCGTGAAATCGAACCGACGCGGCAATTTTTGCAAAGCCTGATCGACAGCCCTGAATTTAGCCAGGAAAATGAAACTGCCAAGCAGCGAATCCAACAAACCCATGATTTCATCAGTACGCTGACCGTGTGGGCAAATGAAATGCTGAAGCTTTCTACTTCAACCATGGTGAAAATTCTGAAAATAGGCGCGGGGATACAGAAATTTTTCCGTTGATGGCAATGGACTTGTGAGCAATAAACACAGGCAATATTATTTTAGGATATGGAAACATGCTCATGGCAGCCTTGTATGGGCATGTTTATCTGAAGCTTAATGTTCCTTTGTAGATTTTGAATCACTTGATATGGATTTCCCACCCAAAGAAACAATCCCGAAGCCTATCCAAAATTTTTTACGCTATAATTTCGCTTTTAACAGAAATTATAGAAATTTCAGACTGATTATATTTTTGAACTGAAATGAAATTAGGAAACCAATATGCCTGACAACACTACGCACAATCTCCCCGCCTACCTGCCTTACTCGATGGGGCTGCTATGGCTCTGGAGCGGTACCCAGCCTCTGTTTTTCATGCCTGAAATGTCATTGGATTTGCTGCATTCGGTCGGCATTCCCAATCCGTTGCAATGGCCTACATTAATTGCCGCTTCACTATTGGATATCGGTTTTGCCTTTTTATGCTTCAGCCGCTTTCGTGCCCGTTCCGAAACATGGTTGCTGCAATTGATAACCGTCGCGGCATACAGCCTGATTATTGCCTTTAGATTGCCCGAGATGTGGGCGCATCCATTTGCGCCTTTGGTAAAAAATCTGCCGATTATGGCTACTTTATTTTTCCTGTATCAATCCGTAGG
>ERZ772766.613-NODE-613-length-20481-cov-6.141144_pt1 | contig 20481 bp, 14 predicted proteins | sample MGYA00511379_ERZ772766 | MGnify/ENA primary metagenome ERZ772766 (study PRJEB29015, sample SAMEA2737895) | human oral metagenome | biome: human oral; feature: human-associated habitat; material: dental | place: China | collected 2116 ...
GGAGTCCCGCAAGTCTCTCGGAAAACTTTTTGGTGTTTGCGGGAGTCCCGCAAGTGCCTCGGAAAACTTTTTGGCGTTTGCGGGAGTCCCGCAAGCATTTCCAAAAGCACTATGACCGTTGCAGCGCGCTATTGAGATGATCCTGAAACGCGCGTGTTTTTTCCGGATCAATCACCGTCCGACGACGGTGCCGATGATGGCCGTGCGGGGGATGGGGCCGAGGTGTCGGGAGTCGATGGCGGCGTCGGGGTTGTCGGCCAGGATCCAGTAGTGATCGTGGCGGAAGCGGTAGCTGTCGGTGGGGTGACCGTCGAGATAGAGGCGACCGGCACGGAGAGTGGCCCGACCCTGTGCTTCGCGGAGCAAGGCCTCGCCACAGAGGCGGAGAGTGTAGGCATCGATGGCGTAGTTCTGTCGGGCTGCGGGGAGGATGAACCGGAGGTGAGGCACCTCGTGGGGGGGCGGTGTGGGGAGGAGCATGCGGGGGAGAAGCTCGCGGACACGATGGGCCTCCATAGGGGTGAGGCAGAGGCAGAAGTGAGCCGTGTCGTCGGATAGGTGACGGATGGGGATGTCGAGCGAGAAGAGGAGGCTGAGGAGGGAGAGTCGGAGGTCGCGTGGGACCCGGTAGGTGTCGAGGAGGTCTGCTGGCGCGGGGTAGAGACGGCCGTGGATGAGGTAGCCGTCGGGGGTGACGGTGACGGTGTCGCCGGGCAGGCCCACGCAACGGCCGAAGTGCAGGGCGTCGCCATCCTGTGGTCGGGGACTGCGATAGAGGACAATGGCCCCGCGACGAATCGGTGTGCCGCGTTTATCCACCGCCACACGGTCGCCCGGACGGAGGGCGGGCTGCATGGCGCGTGTGGCTACGGCGTAACGCCCAACCCAGAAACGCCCCACGGTGAGGGCTATCAGCAGGGCAGCTAATAGCACGACGACGCAGCGGATGAGGGGGCGTTTCATGGGGAGGCGTAGACGAGGCGAATCAATCCGAGCGGACGCGTCGGAACATGCGGTTCCATCGGATGCCGCCGTTGAAGAGGCTGCGATCCTTGTCGATGGAGAGCCAGATGAGGATGGGTTTGCCGATGATGTGATCCTCCGGCACAAAGCCCCACGAGCGACTGTCGGCGCTGTTGTGGCGGTTGTCGCCCATCATCCAGTAGTAGTCGTACTTAAAGGTATAGGTCGTAGCTGGCTGTCCGTTGATGAGGAGGGTACCGTCCGAGCGACGCTCCATGCGGTTGCCTTCGTAGTTGACGATGCAGCGGCGGTAGAGAGCCAGGTTGCGCTCGTTGAGATCGATGGTGGCGCCTTTGCGTGGGATCCAGATGGGGCCGAAGTCGTCGCGTGTCCAACCGGTGACGTATCCCGGGGGATAGGTCGCTCCGCCGAGCTCAGCGGGCTCCACCTTGATGGTACGCACGAAGGGGAGCTTACGCAGGTAGGCCAACGCCTCGGCGGTCAACGGGAGGCGATAGACGGGGTTGTAGCGTCCGTCCGCATTGGTGGTGAAGCCGAGGTAAGCCAGGGCTTCGTAGTAGTATAGGTCTTCGTTATGCTGCCCGGCGGAGACCAGTCTGCGGTCCTCGCGGCTGATGTTCATCTTGCGGAACTGCTCCTCGGTGAGGAGTGTGCCGTTGGTCTCAACGAAGTAGCAGAGCTGCATGCAGACGGGATCTTTCTGGAGGCGGCCGTTGATGTAGAGCTTGTTGTTGCGCAGCATTAGGGTGTCACCGGGCAGGCCGACGCAACGCTTGACGTAATTCTCACGCTTATCGACAGGCCGGTAGACGATCTTGCCGAAGATGTCGCGGCGGGTGTTGACGACGTCGTACCCGTTCTCTTGCGTGAGCCAGTAATAGTCCGGGTTCTGCTGGAGCAGGGCCACGGTGTCGCCCGTGGGGAGGTTGAAGACCACGATGTCGTTGCGCTGCACATGCCCCAGGCCTTTGACCCGCTTGTAGCCCCAATGCGGCCAGTCGAGGTAGGACTTGCAGTTGAAGAATGGCATCGTGTTTTGCACCAGCGGGAAGGAGAGGGGCGTGTTGGGTACACGCGGCCCATAGCTCAGTTTGCTGACGAAAAGGTAGTCGCCCACGAGGAGCGTTTTCTCGAGCGAGGCCGTGGGGATTTGGTAGTTCTGAAACACGAACAGGTTGATGAAATACACGGCGATGAGCGCAAAGAGGATGTCGTCCACCCATTCCAGCGCCTCGCGTACGTGCTTGTTTTTCGAGCGTTTCCATGCGCCCCAGGGGACAAACCGGGTGAGGAATATGTCCGCCAAAACGAACAGCCCGAGCAGCAGCCAGAGGTTTTCCATCCAAATGCAAAACAGGACGTACAGCGTGGCCCAGATGCCGAAGCCGATCCATTGTCTTCTTGAAATCTTCTTCATTGTGCTATTGTGTGTGTAGGGTGGGTGGCCGCCTTAGGCGTTCACCCGGAGTAAATCATTCATACCAAAGACGCCCCTTCGCCCGACGATGAACTCGGCCGCCAGAAGGGCTCCGAGCGCGAAGCCATCGCGGCTCTTGGCCTCGTGGATGAGGCGGATGGTGTCGACGGGGGAGTCGTACGTGACCTCGTGAGTGCCCGGCACTTCGCCCTCACGGACGGACTCGACGCCGATCTCGTCGGCCTGCTGCGCCTGGCCGCGCACCCACCGCGTCTTGCGGTCTATCCGGCGGACGATGGCCTCGGCCAGGGTCACGGCCGTGCCGCTCGGGGCGTCGAGCTTGTGTATGTGGTGCGTCTCTGAGAGGCGGACGTCGTAGTCTGGATAGGCATTCATCAGCTTGGCCAGATGGTCGCTCAGGGCAAAGAAGAGGTTCACACCGAGGCTGAAGTTGGAGGCATAAAAAAAGGCGCCCCCCGCCGCGAGGCAGTGCTCCTTCAGTTCGTCCATGCGGGCAGTCCAGCCGGTGGATCCGCTCACTACGGGTAGGCCCGCGTCGATGCAGCGGGTGATGTTGTCATAGGCCGTCTGGGGGCCGGTGAACTCGATGGCCACGTCGGCCCGACGGAAGGCGTCGGAGTCGAAAGCGGTGCGGTAATTATCGATGTCGATGAGGGAGACGATGCGGTGTCCCCGGGTGGGTGCGAGGCGTTCGATGGTGTGGCCCATCTTGCCGTGGCCTATCAATGCAATGTTCATCGGGCGTGAAATCTGTGTAAATGAATGGCGCAAAGATAGGACGCGGTCGCTCGAATGCACGTACCGGGGGCCATCTTCCGGCACTCAACGTCGTATGCGGCGGAAGAGGGCGTCGACCGTCCAGAGCAGGAAGACGAGTGCGCCGATCTGGAAATAGAATCGGCAGGCCGCCAGGTCGGGCCACGTGATGTGCAGGTCGGGCCACGGCAGGGCGACCTTCAGCACTTGAGTGACGACAATGAGCGTCACGATCGGCAGGGCGAACAGGAGGGCCATACCGATGCGTTCCCAGCGGCGCCACCGCGCCTCCGCCAGTTGGGCCTCTCGGTAGATGCGCTCCATCGTGCGGGCGGCGAATCCGTCGGGCAGATCGGCCTCAGGCCGCTGGGCGAACAGCTCGCGCAAGGGGTCTTTTTCCTTCTCTTCTATCATGGGTCAATCCTCCATAGCTTGCATTAAACTCATCAATTTCTTACGGGTGCGGTGGAGCCTGACCTTCACGTTGGAGAGGCTCAGCCCCGTGATGGCGGCCAGCTCGTCGACCGTCTTTTCTTGCTTGTAGAACATATGTACGAGGGCACGATCGTCGGCTCGGAGCTGCTCCAAGGCACGGTCGAGGCGGCGGAAACGCTCCTCGTTGGCCTCCGTCTCGTCGGCCTCGTCGTCGATGGGGTCGGGCAGGCGCTCGACGGTCGTGTCGTCGTCCATCGAGGCCGGCCGGTCGGGGCGCTTCTTGCGCAGGGCGGAGAGGGCCGTGTTGTAGGCGATGCGATAGATCCAGGTGGCGAAGCTGCAATCGCGTCGGAAGGAGCGGAGCGAACGGAAGGCCTTCAGGAAGGCGTCCTGAGCCAGCTCTTCGGCGTCGGCGCGGTTGCCCGTCATGCCCACCAAGAGGGCAAAGACGGGTCGGCTGTAGCGCTCCATGAGCGGAGCGAAGCCGGCCGTATCGCCGTCCAGTACGCGGTTGATGTATGCTTCATCGTCGATCATCCCTAAGTCTCGTTTTTGTCGTGCAAGGATATGACGCAAAGGCGTGCCGCAGGTTACAATCGGCGCACTCCCACGCCTGCGACGGGCCAAACTTCGCCGCTCTCCGCAGCACCCCGACCGGTGCGACGCCTATCAGGCCACGTTTATCTATCCGACACCGATGTTAGTTCCGAAAAGTGCCTCGTTTCCCTATCCGACACGCCTGCAAGCTCCAAAAAGTGCCTCGTTTCCCGATCCGACACGCCTGCAAGCTCCAAAAAGTGCCTCGTTTACCCAACTGACACGCCTGCACGCCCCAAAAAGAGGCGTTTTCGGAAAAGCCGTCTATCAGTCCTTGCTTATATACGCAGTATATCAGATCCGAACCATTGAATCGGACCAAATATACGGCGTATAGATTTATCCACTGTATAAATCGGATCTTATATTCATTGTATATCACAGTCAAGTGAATGAATTGGCTCAAATATACGCTGTATAAGCATATCGCTTATATAAAGTGGCTTGTATTCACAGTGTATATTCGACCCACTCCTATGAGTTTAGTTAAATACACTGCGTTTATTTGATTCGCTTGAATGGTGTGACAGAAATACACACGGTTTATTTGATGCGATTCTGTGGGGTGATTTACATGTACGATGTATAAATAATCCGTTTCTATGAAGCGATTCACGCAAACGGCTCTTTTTAGGGCTTGCAGGCGTGTCGGATAGGTAAACGAGGCCTGATAGGCGTCGCACCGGTCGGGGTGGCTGCGGAGGGCGGCGAAGTTTGGCCCGGCACAGGCGTGGAGACGCCGATTGTAACCTGCGTCCATCCCTTGCGTCCATAGGGCAAACAGAAACGAGAGAGATTTCAAACCGTATTTAATCAGCGTTTAATTGAAAGGATAGCGTTATGCATGAATTAGTGCCTATAGGTGTTGTAGGGATCGTGTTTTACTTCACGTATAAGATGATCGAGTTGCCTTCGCGGCGTAGAGAGCGAGAGATGATGATCGAGCGGATGGGCCGTACGAACGGCACGGTGCCGAATCTGTTGAGTACAGACCTACCCAAGCGGTCGTTCAGTGGGCTCCGGTTGGGCTGCCTGTTGATTGGCGTCGGACTGGGTCTGCTGGTCGGGCTGATCATCAACACGGCCCTGGCGCACGGCGGATACAGCATGAACAAATGGTCCGAGGAGCAACTCTTCGAGGTGGCTTACGGAGCGCCGGTGCTCATCTTCGGAGGCCTTGGCCTGCTGTGTTCCTACCTGTTGGAGCGTCGGCTATCGACCGACGACAAGCAACGGAGCGAGCGACCGTAAGCCCTTCCGTCCCCGCCCTGCTACGTATGTGAAACAGCCCCCGTCCGGATCTTATCGGGTGGGGGCTGTTGGGCGTTATAGATAGGTATGGTAGGGTTTACCTATCTATCATCCCATTTTTTTCAATTGTACGACTTATGATATACGGATACATCAGGGTGAGCAGCGACCGACAGACGGTGGAGAATCAGCGGTTTGAGATCAATAACTTTTGCCGGCGGCAGGCGTTGCCGGTAGACGACTGGATCGAGGAGACGATCAGCGGAACGAAGGACTACGATAAGCGGCGCTTGGGGCGACTGCTCAAGCGTGTCGGCAAGGACGACATCATCATCTGCAGCGAGCTCTCGCGACTGGGGCGCAACCTGTTTATGATTATGGAGATCCTCAACATCTGCATGACGAAGGAGTGTCGCGTGTGGACGATCAAGGATAACTATCGGTTGGGCGAGGATATACAGAGCAAGGTGTTGGCCTTTGCCTTCGGTCTCTCGGCCGAGATAGAGCGCAACCTGATCAGCCAACGCACCCGCGAAGCGCTGGCGCGCAAAAAGGCGGAAGGCGTCGTGCTCGGGAGGCCGAAAGGGAAGCGCAACACGCAACTCAATCCGAAATGTGTGAGACGGCATAAGTACATCCTTGCTTCACTCGAAGATGGAATTAGCATTCCTCGGATAGCAAGTAACATCGGTGTCGCTCGTGGCACGCTCTATCGATATCTGGCCTATACAGGAATACGGGAGCCTGTGAAAAACACAAGCTCCCGCTGGGAGAATGGCATCTATTAGGATGCTCTCGAATAAGTTCAATTCCTGAAGACGAACTCCGGAAAGAAGGGAGAGGGTATGCCCGTGGTGCGCAATCCGCAATTCTACTTTAGAGAGGGATTCTGCTGGAATAATGTGATAACGACCTATATGAAGTGCAAAAGGAAAGAGAAAACTGTCCAAAGCACAGAAAGCATGAGTCTCTTTTCCATGTGCGAAACCATTCCTGAGTTCTATATGATTTGCCTTATGAACTCTCTATTCGCTGCATTGTATGTGGACAGTTTTATCAATTCAACCTCACACTGCACTACGGGAGATGCGAAGCTGATACCTATTGTCGTCCCAAGTGAAGAGCAATTGAAGAAGTTCAAGTCTCTTTTCGAGCGAGCGTATCAATTAAAGCGGTCTGTGGCAAAACAGATTGCCACAGACGCTGAAATTATGACTGAGCTCAAAGAGTTGGAAAAGCTAAACGATCGGCTAATAGGATTTCTCTATTCCGTATAGTATAGAAACTATGCTGTCGATCGGCTCTTGCAAAGCATTTAGTCCCTCTTCTGTTACTCGTTTGCTCGAGACTGAGGTGTGACTTGCTTTTTGGATCGCAATCGCCTTCTCTACTATCGCCTCAACTTTATCCAAAAACTCTTTGTTGGGGATGATTATAGGTAGTTGTCGGGCATCATCTATCCCGAAAGTCTGTGTGTTATTAATAAAAGAACCCACATAGCTTGCAGCAAATGATGAGTTTAGTAATGAGATTATATAGGAGGCCGGAAGTCCATCTTCGTATGGATAAAAGGCCATGCTCTTATTTGAGTTTATAGACTTCTCCTTTATCCGACTTCTGATATGATGAGTCTTTATTTCACTCCAGCATAATCCCTCTCTAAAAAAGAACGCATAGCCTTGGTAACGTGCTTTGGGGTCTGTCTTCAGGAATTGAACATTCTCCTTAGACCATGCGATGACGAAAGGCGTCTCGAGATACCAGCGATTGCCATCCTTGTCTCCCTTGTCGTAAGGGACATAGTACGGCTTGTCGCTTGCTATTCCATTCTCCTTTTCGTCGTCCGTGAGGGTGTCTACATCGGCGATTTCTGTCTCCTCTACGATCTTGAACAGGTAGCCTTGCCCGAAGATGTCCCGCCCATAGTCCTCCTTCAGGCTGTCGAATAAGGCCGCAATCTCCGCCTCGCTCTTTGTGGCCAGAAAGTCATCGGCTGACAACCCGTCTAACCGCTCTATAGGAATACGGTAGCGTGTGATGACAGCTTCCAGCTTTTTCGGACGACTCTTTCTAATGTTATCTGCCCACTTGGAGCTTGCGCGCACGGCTATGAACTTGCCGTTATTACCCGTTTGTAGTCCTACACCGCCTTCTGTCAAACAGCCAAGAAGAGCGATGTCACCGGGCTTGAGGCTGGCGCGATAAGCTGCTAGCTCGTCGGCGTATTGCGCTATTTTCTTGCTTGTCGAAATCTTATCCCACCATTCATCATAGAGCTTCTTCACCGTGCTTCCGAGCCGACGATACACCGCGAGATTGAACTCGGTAGGCTTGAATATCACAGAGCTTTGTGTATCCAAATACACGCTCTGCTCGATGGGAGGGAGTGCGGTCGGCTCACTTAGGCTGGAGCTTCCGTCAAGGAATTCCACCTTGTGTCCGGGCTCCATCTCTCGCTTAATGACTTGGAAAACGCAGGTGTCTACCATCGCGCTTTCAAAAGGATTAGCCGTGTCGAAGATGTAGTCCAATTGATAGGAGAGGATAAGATCCCTCATGTTCCGCTTGGTCTGTATTGTCCAAAAGGTCTTTGGTGTGATCAGGCACAGGCAGCCATTGGGAGCAAGCAGGCGGAGGCCTCGATGAGTGAACAGATTGTAGGTGTCATCTGAAAAGCCGTATTCCAGCTCATACATCTTCTTATCGTCTTTGTCGACACCCTTAGTCGAGATGTACGGCGGATTTCCGATCACGATATCGAAGCCCTCTTTTGTCGGTCGTGAGAAGACCTCGCTAAACCACGTATGCCAAAGGAAGAAGTTGGGATTGGCGAAGACGTTGACGCCGGAGAGGTCGATGTTTTGCCCATCTACTCCATCAAATCGTTCTTGGATGATGCGGTGGATCTCGCTGCGGAGGTGCTCCTTCTCCTCATGCGAGGTGGCACTGTAGAAACGACGTTTGGCTTCACTGAGCTTCTGACTGCGAAGGTCTACTTGCTCATCAAACAATGACAAGATCCGATCCCCCGCTATTTCCTGCGGCGGCATCAGCGTACTGAGGTCGGCGTCCTTGTAGCGTTCCAGCAGCGAGTTGCCCTGCATGATTTTGTAGTCAAGGTTAGGCAGCGGTTGGGGGACGTCCTCGTCGACTACGAGCGAGAGCCAGAAGCGCAGGCGGGCAATGTCCACGGCGCCGCGGTCGAGGTCCACGCCGTAGATGTTCTGCTGGAGGATCTCCTTCTTGATCTCGGCGTGCGACTTGGCCCGGTTTTCCCTCACACCGTCTTCGAGGGCGATGCGGCAGAGGTAGAGCTCGCGCAAGAGCCCCATGGGGAAGGCGCCGGAGCCGATGGCGGGGTCGCAGATCTTGACCGTACGGAGGCGTTCGGCCACCTGCTCACGGCGGGAGTGCGGCAGGCGGAGGCGGAGACAGTCGTAGTCCTTAGTGCGGACGAATTCATCGATCGCTTTTCGCATGCGTTCGTCCGGGACGTCGGCCTGCAGGTAGGCCGTGAGGGAGCGGCGGCACATGTATTGCACGATCTCCTTGGGGGTGTAGAAGGCGCCCTTCTCCTTGTTGTCCTCCAGGAGGCTCTCGAAGATGCGGCCAAGCATTTCCGGGTCTACGCCCACCTGCGCGTCGTCCGGGTCGTTCTCGTCGATGGTGAAGTTGTACTGTTCGAAGAAGGCGAAGAGTTCGCGGAACAGCTCGGCGGGGAAGCGGGCGTCGGTGCAGGCTTTGAAGCATCTGTCGGCATCGTCCTCCTCAAAGAGCCCGCCGTTGAGGTAGGGCACGCGCACTTGCTCTCCGAAGACGCGCGTGTTGTAGAGGTCATTGTCGGCTTTGCGGTCGGTGTTGAGCGCGTGGAAGAAGAGATGCTCAAGCACTTCATGGACAAAGTCGGCTTGTTGCTCCGTAGTGGCTTCCTTGAAGAGGTTGTACATGAATCGGAACTTGCCTTCACCCCAGTGGCCGCCATCGGGCACGCCCATCCAGCCTTTCTTCTGCAGGAAGTGGAGAAAGACGATGCGCCCGAGCAGCTTCTTCACGTAGTCGCGCACACGCTTCTCGTCGCCGCCGAAAGCCTGCATGATGGCCTCGTCGGGCGCGTGCTCGGTGCGTTCCTCCCACTTATTGGCCTGCTTGACGTAGCGCTTGCCGGTGGCGTAGAGCACGAAGTGGGCGTAGTGCTCGCGATACTTGTCGAAGAACTCTTTTGAGAGCGCCTCCACGGAGAAGGCCTCTTGGATGTCGGCGATGGTCACCTCCTGGCCCTTCTTGTCGAACAGCTTTTGGAAGTTCTCTGCAGCCGTGCGGCTGGAGTGTCCGCGCCCGAAGAGGAAGGTGAAGCGTTTGGGGTCGGTGGTTTGCTCACTCTCCGAACTCTTGTAGCAGAAGGAGAAGCGCCACTCGCGGTCAGTGGCATGGGCTTCGTCGTAGTGGAAGACCATAAAGGCGGCGGAGTTATGGTGCATGATGCGTCGAGTGAGGCGCTGCAGGTTGACGCGGTTGTGCGCCATTCTCACGCTGCTGTCGACGGTGACGTCGTAAATCCGCAGCCACGCCCCGCTTACGAAGATTTTCCCGATCAGCTCCATACGGCCGATGCCAGTGTCATGGGCCAACTTGATGTTGTTTTCTTCGTCGGCCAGGTCGTCCTTATTGATAGGGTCTAGCTCTGTTTTATCGAAGATGCGATAGATGACCTGCTCGAGGAATTTGTCTATGCCGGGATAGTCCTTTTCCAGGAAGGATCTCAGTGTGTCTGTGTGCATAATAATATGTATGGGTTTGTTGTGTGAATGATTGCCTGTGTTTGCTGTTTGAACGTGAGTTTGATGTAAGCGATTCGTCTATTATACCCCCGGCAGAATGTCTGCCGACATGCTCATGGGGTATGATACCCTCGGCAGAATGTCTGCCGACATGCTCATGGGGTATGATGGCCTCGGCAGAATGTCTGCCGACATGCTCATGGGGTATGATGGCCTCGGCAGAATGTCTGCCGGCGTACTCATGGGGTATGATAGCCTCGGCAGAATGTCTGCCGACATGCTCATGGGGTATGACACCCCCGGCAGAATGTCTGCCGAGGTATCGCACATCAAGTTCACGTGATTATTTGATGGTTCCTAAAATGATTCGGGGGTCGCCCTTGGAAGCAATCGGCACCTCCTTAGCCAGCCCGCCCAGCGTTTGTTCTATGAGGTCGTCTAAAGAGAAGAGCTGTTGCTGCTGTGCCTGCTGCTTCCTATCGATCTCAAGGAGCCGATTGATCACGCCCACGTTTCCTCCCTCTACTTGTTCGCTGGCCCGTCTCAAGAGCTTCTTCGACTCCGGAGATTGCGTGAGAGGGTATAAGCGCTGAATGATGGCGGAGGCCTTACTGCCGTTATCGTCAGCGCGCGATCGGCTATCTCGGTAGATGTGATTCTTGTATGCCTGAAGCGCCTTCTTCTCCAGCTTCCCCCACATTTTCTCGCTGTTCATGGGCGGATCGATGGCGCAGACCGCCTCGTCCGCTCGCAGCTCCTCGAGGACATCTATCGGCGAGACCACCTTGGCCTCTCTCTTCGTCTTGCTCTGCCGATCGATGCAGACGATCATGGAGTTGGCGGGCTGCGTTCCGACTAAGAAGTAAGCCGTGCCCTTGTCGTCGGTGGTTTGCACCATCAGCCAGTCGCCGGGCGCGTTGGCCTCTTCTATCCGGCGATAGCGCGGGCGGTGCGCCTTGACGTAGGCACGCAGCTCCTTGACGTATTTCAAGTAGGGGGCATCACCCACCTCATCCTCAATCTGGTCGGAGGTGGGGAGCAGTGCGTAGTGCACCACATCCTCGGCGTTAGAGAAGATCTTGCTGTCCTCACCGAAGAGAGTGTGGAAGGATTGCAGCTTAACGTGCGCCTTCTGCACCAACTTGATCCTCTCGTCGCCCTCATCGCTGGGCATGAAGTTGTAGACATAAATGTGGGGCGCTGCCGATCCGATACGGTTCACGCGGCCGATGCGCTGCATGAGGCGGGTGGCGTTCCAAGGCGTGTCGTAGTTGAGGATCACGTGGGCGCGATGTAGGTTGACGCCCTCGGCCAGGGTGTCGGTGGTGATGAGCACGTCGTAGTCGCTCAGCTGTTCCGCGGCGGGGCAGTTGGCGTCGAAGTTTCGGCGGATCACGACGCGCTCCTCCTCGCGGTTTTGCGAACGGATGACAATCGGATGGTGTCCGGCTTCCTTCACCACACGCCCGAGCTCCACGGCGGTAGGGATGGCTTCGGTGAAGATGACGAGGAGGCCGGTGGTGTTCTTCGCTGGGTCAAACAGCGCGGGCAGTTGCCGCTTGAAGGCCTCGAGCTTCGGATCCTTCTTGATCCACTTCGGATCCCAACGCGCGCAGAGGTCGCTGAGGATGCGCTCGTCACGCTGCAGCAGCTCGATGTACTTCGGTTGGAAATCTTCACGGCGGTATTCGGCATTCTTACCGCCTTCGTTCCGCCCCAGCTTGTTGAGGTCGTCGATCTTCCGGCGCAGCGCCGCCACGGCCTGCTCGAAGGTAGGATGGGCGCGTAGCTCGCCATTGATATCGATGTCGGGGCAGACGAAGAGGGTGTTGTTGCCCCACATACGGATCATGTTTTGCGTGTTTTGCCACAGGTTATGGAGCGACTCTCGGAAGGCGCCTGCGGAGCTTTCGAGTCGCTTGACGAGGCTCTGTTGCATGAGCCAAGCTAACTGCTCGGCCACATTGCCTGCCGTACGACTGCCACGGCCCTTGTGCTTCTCTGCATTGGCGGGATCGGCAAAGTATTCAATGGCGCGATAGCGGGCATAAGTCAGTCCGTCCTTATCCTCTTCTCCGGGAGCGATGAGGCGCATCGTGTCGTTGAAAAGGCTGACCTGCGCGCTGTCCATGACGTATTTCAAGGCTGTCGGCCCCTCGATCCGCGGGAAGACGAGCCCTTGCGCTTCCATATCTTCCCCGTAATTCATCTCCACGTCGGTGCGGGTGCGACGCACCATGATGTCCACAAGCACTTTGGAGCGGATCTCTTCGGAGAGTCGCTTGAGCCGTTCGGTGCGTTGATCCTCGAGCAGCGGACTGTTTTTGTCGATCAGCTCTTGATATTCCGCATGGACCTCCTTGAAGAAGGCATCCAAGTCGCCGCCCGGCACCTTTGTGAGTGTGCTGCTCTTGGGCGTACGCTCAAAGAGATATATCTGATTCTTCAAGTCTTGAGGACGGTTGTTCTGCGGGGTGGCAGAGAGAAGCCCGACGTAGGGCGTGGGAGCGATGGATCCGATCAGACCGTTGAGCGCTCGGTACATTTCCGTATCGGAGTTGCGGAAGCGGTGGCTCTCGTCGATGAGGATCAGCCCGTAGGTCCTGCTTTGATCGAGCATGCCGTCAAGCGTGCCGTCGTCGAGCCTCTCCTCGTCGGCTTCGTCGTCCATCTCTTCCGTGAACTTGTCGAGTCGGCCTAAGGAGATATAGTCGATGCGGTCGTTCAACTCGGGGTCGGCGGCGCAGATGTCGCCGAGGGTGTCTCGCCACGGCTGCAGCACGGCGGGTGGCGTGACGATCAGCACACGGCCGCCGCGCCCATCCTTCTGTGGTTCGGTAAGGAAGTGCCGCACGATCAGGGCGCCCACGACCGTCTTACCAAGCCCGACCACGTCGGCCAGCAGGAAGCCGCCGTGCCGCTGCATATACTCGTAGCATTGCTTGACGGCGTCGATCTGATAATCGAACGCGCTGTACGTCGTGGGCAGATAGTCCTTGATCTGGCCGCTGAGCTTTGTGTCGAGGAAGGTGGCAAACTGGGTTTGCAGCAGTTTGATGTAAAGCTCGTAGGGCGTAAAGGGTGCAGTGGCCGCCACCTCTTCCTCCTTCTGCCGCTGCTTCCGCTCCCGGTTCACCTCCTGGCCGATGCGGGTGGGCTTGATGATCTCGTTCACAAACTTGTTCGTCCACGAGGTCGACTGTCCCCACTTTTCTTCGAACCAATAGATGTGGCCTTTCGAGGCTGAGCCCATCTTGGGCTCAGCCGTGATGCGGGCGCTGTCTGTTTCTAAATAGTTCAGCTCAGCATTTTCAGTCAGTCCCTTTTGAGTAAAGTTGGAGCTGCCAATAATGCCATATGAGCTTTCACTCCCCGTAAAGATGTAGCACTTAGAATGCAGAAAGACGTCCTTTTTGTTCTTGTCCTCGGTGTATTTATTCACCTCTATCCGCCCTGTGCCGACCTCGATCTCTTGGCCGTCGTCGTCTGTCTCCGTGTGCTTACAGTGCGTCAGCAGCAGATCTACGGCCAACTTGTATTCCTTTTTGATATGTAGCCCGAGGAGGTCTGTTTTGATGTAGTCGTCCGGGAACTTCTGCTTCGGATCCTTCAGGTGCGAGGCGTAGACATTGGGGTCTTTACCGATCAGGATTTGCAGCCGTGTGCCTTCGCGCTCCAAGAAAGTGCGCAGCTCGTCAGCCACGAGCGCCATGCCCGGCACATCCCAGTAACCCGTAGCGATTTGAATCGTGTTGATGTCTTTCTCTTTGATGCACCGCCTCAAGTAGGCAGCCATCTTCAGCTTATCGGTGTTATCGATAAGGGTGTTACTCAGTTTTTCCGGCTCATACAGCAGCTCATCCATCTCTCTATTTTCGTTGATCAGAAGCGCAAAGGAAGCAGGGATGCTCAAAATAGGGAGTATTATCGTAGCACCTCCCCCTGTCTAAAGGGCCCCGTTTTTGGCCGCTGAGCCAAAAGTGGTGAAAACGGTGCCCTGTTTTTGACCGCTGGGTGATGGGCGATGCAATCGGCGGTCTGTTTTTGGCCGCTGGGTGCCGGGCGATGCAATCGGCGGTCTGTTTTTGGCTGCTGGGTGACGGGCGATGAAAACGGCGGTCTGTTTTTGACCGCTGGGTGATGGGCGATGCAATCGGCGGTCTGTTTTTGGCCGCTGGGTGCCGGGCAATGAAAAAAGGTGCCCCGTTTGGGTCGCCCTGGGTGTCGGGGCGTACCTGATGGGGCACCTTCATTTTCATTCTATGACTCTACGACGCGTATGATGGTCGCAAACAACGGCTGTAGTGGGGCGTCGGTCTCGGGCGGATAAGTGGCTCGCCCGTTTCCTCACTTGATCTCCGTCCGACAGCTCATGGGCGCCTTGAGGCGGGCGGCGCTGCGGAAGTAGACCTCGGCGTAACCGATCTTCAGCTTCGCGCGGATCTTGATCGGCAGAAAGTTCTCGTCGTCGCCCACCCACAGCTCCGCAGCCGAACGCGTCTGCGTGAAGGCGTCGTCGTGGATGTCGATCGAGAAGTGGTGCGTGCGATAGCGCGCTTTGTCGCGCTCCACAACGGCGGGGCCGTGATAGCGCAAGTTCACCTTCACCAGATCGCGCCCCACGGCAATGACGGCCGGAAAGACGTCGCCCGCCTTGAGACTCGTGCGGTTGATCGTGCGCAGGAAGTAGGTGGCGCCGAGCATGTCGAAAGCGCAGCCGGAGCGGACGTAGAGCGTGGTGTCGATCTTCATCTCCGTGGGCGTGTAACGACGCGAGCGGATGGTGGTTCGGGTCTTGGCGGGATAATAAAAGGTGAGCTCGTCCGTCAGGCGGTAGTCGTTTTCGTTCGATCGCTTGACGCTGTAAAGCAGGGCGCCTTCGGGCGTGTAGTAACAGTCGAGGGTGTCGCGCATACGGTAGACCGACTCAAAGATTTTGATCGTGCGGAAGAGCATGCGATAGCGACGGGCCGTGGCGCCGCGAAACTTCGTCGTGTTGTATGAGATCGTGGCCTCACCAGCGCGCGACATGATCACGCCCCACTTGAAGTAGAGGTCGTAATTGACCGACTCGCCCACGTTCAGCGGGATGTTGGCCGGGGGGCACTGTGCACGGGCCGCGGCGAACACCAACAGCAGTGCGCACATCATGGCGGCGGCGCGGCGTAGGCCTCGGTCAGAACGGGAAGCCGCCGCTTCGGTTGCGATCACCGGAGCGACCTTCGTCTTTGTAGTTACGTTTCTTCGGAGTCTCATCTTTGGGTTTATTTTTTGTGATTGCGATAGGCTTCTGTCGGTCGAGGGGCAGCGCTCTGGGCGCCCACGTCTCCTCGATCTCCCAGTTGGCGCGGATGACGTATTCCTTGGGGGAATAGTAGACCATCTCGGGCTGCCGATGGGTAGCGTAATCACCCGTATCCCAGCGGTCGTTGGCGTTGGTGTCGACCGTGAGGCGGGCGTAGTAGGTGGCGGGCTGCAGGTTGGCAAAGAGTACGCCGCCGTCTTTCACTCGGACGCGTCGCAGAGGCTCGTCGGAGGTGTTGAGTAGCTCCACGAAGGCCGTCGTGTCGATGCCGTCGATGTTGATGTACAAGTGGCCGTAGTCCTCACGCTTACGGATGCTAAAGGCCGACTCATAGGCGTCATTCGTATGTCCGTAAATGCTGCGGAGGCGTGCCGAGTCGACTGCCACTCGATAGTTGGCTCCGTAGGCCCAAGCGTGGCGGAGGTTGTACTTCAGTAGATCCATGCTGTCTTGCTCCAATGCAAACTCAACGGGCGTCCAGACCGTGTCCACCTGCTGTTCCAAGCGGAAATCCTCGCGGCGGAGGTCGGTCATCGGCTCCTCGAAAAGGAAGGCCACCGTATCCGTCACCTCTACCATGCCCGAGGCGTTCGATTGGAAGACGAGCGGATGGCGCTCAGGTTTGTTTTCGCTGTCTTTCGACTTACGCCGTGCACGCGGCTTTCGCCAGACTAAATGGAGCGTATCCGTCTGCGGGCGGAGTGTGTTCGTAGAGTCGCTTTTGAGATAATCCACGCGCAGATGCACCGTGTCGCGTGCCCAGACGGCTGAATCTGTAATCCAGTAACGGACAGCCGTGCGACCCGCCATCGGTTGGGTGAGGAACCACGGTGCGTTGCGTCGTGCACCATCGAGTAGCGAGACCGTGGGTAGGGAGTCCAGCGGCGCGTTGAAGTGCAACGTGAAGAGGTCGGCGCGGTCGCGACCGGGGCGGAGCATGTATTGGCGCTGGGTGACTTCTTTGAAGAGCCGCAGGGTGACGTCGTCAGGCAGGAAGTGCGTGTAGTGAACGGTGCGGATCGTATCGACGGTGACGGAGTCTTTCCACGTCGTGTCCTGTCGGGTGGCGAAGCGGAAGGTGGGCGTCACGGTGGAGTCGAGGAAGGCGATGGCCTCGCCGGGCTGATCGAAGCGATAGTCGCGATTGGCATCGGCCAGGGCGTAGAGGCGATACGTACCGGTGGCGATGTTGCGGATCGTGAAGCGTCCGCGGTCGTCCGTCTTTGAGGTTCGATCGAAGGGCAGGCGGGTAAAAGCCGTGTCGGACGGATTGGCGTGCAACCCGACGACAACGTCAGTCATCGGCTCCAAGTTCTCGGCATTGAGCAGGACGCCGCCCACCTCGAGCGAGTCGATCACATTGCCCGTAGAGAAGGCAAAGCTGAAATGGCTGATGGGGTTCTTCTCGTTGTTGTCGGAGATGGCATGACCGAAGTCAATGGTGTACGTGGTGTTGGGCTTGAGCGTGTCCTTGAGCTCAACGCGGATCTTCCGCCCGACGATTTGAATGCTGGGCAGCTCCTTCTGTGGCGGAGCGATGACCACGTTTTGCGACGGTTTATCGACCTGAATCAGTTCATCGAAAACGATCTCCACGCGTCGCCCCTTGTAGTTCGTTTGCTGCGGTGGCGGCGTACTGCTGACAAACCTGGGCGGCTTCTCGTCATACGGTCCGCCGTTCGGTCCCGCCATATTGGCGCACGCCACAGCGCCCCCGATCAGCAATCCCAACCCCAGTCTTTTCATCACGTATGGCACGCACGCCTTCATTCGTTCATTCATCCGCCTCGCCTTTATAATGATCGGGGGCAAAGATAGACGCGCTTCGAGAAAGGCTCCGAGGCGTGAGGAGGGGGGGAATGACCAATCGATGTACCCGGAAAAAATGAAGCCCCATCACTTTTACTTAGAGAGGCAAACAGAAATCCCCGGCACAACTCGTGATGAAGCTGCACCGGGGATTTTCCATGTGTGAAGCAAGTCGCTTCCTATCTGCTAAGCATCGGAAAAGTGAACTGTTACGTAATGTGTTCTATGATATTTGACCATTACCATTACTACATGCTTCATATTTTTCATGGATACGTTGCAATTCCTCAGTGGCCTCTTTTACGACTTTGTCCGCATCTCTTCCAATCGCGATATCCCAGCAACATTTAGCTGTCAATACCGCTATACTTTTTTTGCGTTCCCATTCACAATTCGCTCCTGATCGTATTTCAACCTGACCGACCCTATCATTGATAAGAGCCTCAAGCAACATCTTATCTATCTCGGTTAATTGATCGTCACTTTGAATGATCTCCGCCATTTTGGTGGGATCCGTATAGTGCTCTTCAATCAACGCGTCGAATAGGGCTACATAGGAATCTGATTTCATCATAGACAGCTCCATTCGGATTCGTCCCATCTCGTTCTCCTCCGATGAAATTATTGCGGTTGTCTGATCAGAATCTTTTTCTTTAGCTATTCTGTCATCCGTTTCTTTGCTACAAGATGACATAATCGAAAACAAAATCAGGGATAGTCCCATGATACTAAGAACCGGTACGCTGCGTCTTCTCTCTGTACGACTATGCTTAGTCGCATAATAAGCAGAAACGCCCAATAGAGGGACAAGGAGAATGACGCATGTCATAAGCACCTTGTACCATACGCTGCAATCTCTTCCATTGCGCAGCAAATCATAGATCGCAAAACTGTCTGTTGCAATGATCAACAGCAATACAGCAGGATGAAATAACTGACTTTCCATTTTTACATTCTGATAAATTAAACAGGAGCAAATGTATGGCTATTCCAAAAATAGCATACAAACGCATTATTCTTTTATGGTTGAACAATATGATAATGATCATTAGACGCAAACCATGATTTGTTTTCAACTCCCCCCCGCTAATACCGCTCCCCCCACAGCCGTCGCATGCGTTCGACCAGCTTATCCTCGGCCGCGTTCGGTTGCCCCTCCCAGATGCGCGTTTGGAGCAGCTCCTCGGGCAGGAAGTCTTGCTTCACGAAATGCCCCTCGTAGTCGTGTGCATACTTGTAATTCTTGCCGTAATCCAGCTCCTTCATCAGCTTCGTGGGGGCGTTACGGAGGTGGAGCGGCACGGGTAGGTTGCCCGTCTCACGCACCAGCGCCAGCGCACGGTCGATGGACAGATAAGCCGAGTTGCTCTTCGGACTGCACGCCAAATAGACCGTCGCTTCGGCTAGGATGATGCGCCCCTCCGGCCATCCGATCTTCTTCAGCGCATCGAAGCAAGCGTTGGCCAGCAGCAGCGCGTTGGGGTTGGCCAGCCCGATGTCCTCCGCCGCAGAGATGACCAGCCGACGGGCGATGAACTCCGGATCCTCGCCCCCCTCGACCATCCGCGCCAGCCAGTAGACGGCCGCGTCCGGGTCGCTACCACGGATCGACTTGATGAAGGCCGAGATGATGTCGTAATGCATCTCGCCGCCCTTATCGTAGGCTGCGGGGTTCTCCTGCAAACGCTCGACGACCTTCCGATCCGTGATCTCGATCGGCCCCTCAGGCTCGGCCGCGATGACCAGGTCGAGGATGTTGAGCAGCTTCCGCGCGTCGCCACCGGAGTAGCGTACCAGCGCGTCGGTCTCCCGGACCTCGATCGTTCGCTCGCGCAGCACCACGTCCTCGCTGACCGCCCGTCGGATGAGCGTCAGCAGGTCTTCCTCTTCCAACGGCTTCAAGACATAGACCTGGCAACGCGAGAGCAGCGGACGGATCACCTCGAACGACGGATTCTCCGTCGTGGCCCCGATGAGCGTCACCACGCCCGTCTCGACGGCATTCAGCAGCGAATCCTGTTGCGACTTGCTGAAGCGATGTATCTCGTCGATGAAGAGGATGGGCGCGACCGTGCCCGTCCGAAACAGCGGCTGGTTACGCGCCCGGTCGATCACCTCGCGCACCTCCTTCACCCCCGAACTGACGGCGCTGAGGGTATAAAACGGCGCCTCCAGCCGCGACGCCACGATGCGCGCAAGCGTCGTTTTGCCCACCCCGGGCGGCCCCCAAAGGATGAATGAGGGCACGCGTCCGGCCTCGATCATGCGGCGGAGCGCCGCCGTGGGCCCCGTCAGGTGGCGTTGCCCGATGTACTCATCGAGCGTCTTCGGTCTCAATCGTTCTGCAAGTGGCTGACTCATGCCGCAAAGATAGCCGCGCCTGCTGGCCCTCGCCGCCGCCCCGCGCTATACGTATATGATATGGCCTCAGACGATCAGCCCTCGGCGGACATCCCCCGACCTTCTTCCGAGGCTTTTCATCCGGGGTGTTTTGCCTCAAATCAAGTGCATAGAGAAAAAGTTCCGCGGTGATTTATCGGAAATCAACTGCTTTAAGACTACTTACTTCGGTAATTCATCGCAATGTAATTACTTTGCGACTACTTACCTGAGTAATTTATTGCAATGCAAATGCTTTGCGACTACTTACCTGAATAATTTATTGCAATGCGATCGCTTTGCGACTACTTACCAGAGTAATTTATTACAATGCAATTGCTTTATAATCATTGTGCTCTTTACTTGATTATAATGCGAATGCTTTTCGATTACTTGCTCGAGTAATTTATTACAATGCAATTGCTTTGCGACTATTTACTCGAATAATTTATTACAGTGCAATTGATTTGCGATTAATTACCTGAGTAATTTATTACAATGCAATTGCTTTGTAATCATCGTACTCATTACTTGATTATAATGCAATTGCTTTGCGATTATCTACTGCAGTAATTTGTCACAATGAAACTACACTGCGATAAAGTAACGCGGAGTTTGATCGGAAACCGGTTGCATGGCGATCAACCCGGGTGGGAGATGTCTCTCGGCAATAGATGGAGGATCGTCGGTCGATGCCTTTCATCGTACGTCACACCGGTAGCGATGGATAGACTGCGACGGAGTTTCCC
>ERZ772766.616-NODE-616-length-20445-cov-14.062334_pt1 | contig 20445 bp, 19 predicted proteins | sample MGYA00511379_ERZ772766 | MGnify/ENA primary metagenome ERZ772766 (study PRJEB29015, sample SAMEA2737895) | human oral metagenome | biome: human oral; feature: human-associated habitat; material: dental | place: China | collected 2116 ...
AAGACAGGCTTCTTAAAAAGCACTATAAAAACGGCCATTGTGGGTCTTTTTTTATACCCTAAATTGTTATCTTATTCTTTAAACTTTCATATTTTGCATCACCAATCCCTTTAACCTCTTTTATATCTTCTATCTTCTTAAATTTTCCTACATTTTCTCTATAATCTATTATCTTATTTGCTGTAGATTCTCCGATTCCTGTTATTTGCTTTAATTCTGATATATTTGCTGTATTAATATTTATCTTACTATTATTTTTCATTATACTCACATTATTTCTATCAGCTTTTACATTTTGTCCTTTTCCACTTGAATTTATATTTATATTATTATTATTTTCACTATTCTTTTCTTCTGAAACACTTGGTATATATATTTTATCTCCATCTGATAATTTAGCAGCTAAATTTATATTTTTTATACTATAACCTTCTTTAAAGCCACCTGCCTTATCTATTAATGTTTTTATTCTATCATTTTCCTTAATTTCATATACCCCTGGATTATTTATATATCCATCAATATGTACAAATATACCTCCACCATTAACAATTTGTTCTTTACCATTATCATCTTTTTGTTCTTTATTTTCTTCATTTTTATCATTGTCAGTATTTATACTACTTTCTACGTTTATTATCTTATCATTATCCTTATTTTCAAATTCTTTTATCTTGCCTAAATTTATAATCATAAATATAATAACAGCTATTACAATAACTCCTATTATCACATAATCTTTATCAATTTTTTTAATCTTAGTTATTATTTTTTTAAATTTTTCTTTTAATATGTTAATATCCATTTTTTATATTCTCCTTTATTATTTTTATTATTATTTAATTATTAAAACAGTTATAAATTCAAAATAAAAAGAGGGATATAATTTCCCCCTTTTTTCTATTTTTATTAATATATACTTTACTCTATTTTGTCCTATCTTCTCTTTACTTTTTTCTCTTTATTATTTGTGTTTGACTCTTTATCAACTTTTTTAGGCTCTGTTTTCTTTTCATCTGTCTTATTAGAAGCTTCCCCTTCTTCTTTTTTGCCAAATTCTACTTTTCTAATATCATCTGAGAACACAAATAAGTCAAATATTGTTTTCTTTAATTCTTTTTGATCTGGCACGAAAAACCATGCTGTTGTTTTTTTATCTTCTCCAGGTACTATCCCTGTTTTTATATTTTCTGGATTAAAATCAATAATATATGCTGCATAATCTTTCATTTCATCACCAGTTATATTTGTCTTAATATTATCTTGTACTATTTTTATAAGGTCAAATATTTTTGTTATATTTTGAAATTGTAATGTTTGTTTTACTAATTCTTTTATAAATCCTTGTTGTGTCTTATTTCTCCCTCTGTCTTCTATTCCATAACTTACAGGATATGTTGTTCCATCATCATTATGTCTAAATCTAACTAATCCTTCTGCTTGAACCCCATTTAGTTTTTGCATTCCTTTTTTCAGTTCTATAGACAATTTTTGAGATTCATCATGATAATTCATATCTATAGGTACATCATAATCTACTCCACCTATTTCATCTACAATTTTTTGAATACCTTTTGTATCTACAATAACATATTTTTCAATCTTAAGCCCTGTTAATCTATTCACTTTTTCCAGCATTTTTTCTACACCATATAATCTATAAAGTGAATTTATCTTATCTTTTGAACCCCCATTTTTTATATTAGAACCAATGAAAGTATCTCTTGGTATTGACAATATTGAGGCTTCATTTGTTTTAGGATTATATCCTGCAACCATTATTGTATCAGTATTATCTTCATTTGTTCCCAATACTAATGTATATATAGTTCCTAAGTTTTCCTTTTTATTTAACCCTAAGGTAGTTTTTATAATTCCTTTAAATCCACCACCATTTTCATATATTTGTATATAAAATCTTGCTGCAAATATTACTAGTACAACAAATATTGTTAAAAAAATAAATCTTAAAAGAATATTCTTCTTTTTTTTATTTTCTTGTTTTTGTTCATTTTTCTTTATCATATATTCTCCAATTAGCCTTTGTAAAACTTTTAAAAGTATAACAAACTTATTATTTTTTTTCAATTGCTTTTTTGTATAATTTAAACTTTTCTACATCCCAGTATGTTATTCTTTTTCTCTTTTTAGAATTTTCTTTTAGATATCTTTCTTTTATCTTCTTTATCTCTTTTTCTGTTTTCTGTTTACCACTCTTTTGAATAACTTCCAACAGTCTTCTATTTTTTTCCTTTATACTTAAGTTTACTATTTTTGTTTCTTCTGAAAAGATATATTCTAATAGTTTAGCAATTTTCTTATTTAAATTTTCTGAATTTCCTAACATATTCATTTTTTCCACTATTCCAATAGATATATCCCCTTTTATTTTCTTAGCCCTATTTTCATTAATTATACTTTCTAAAAGTCTTACATAGATATCTATCCTATTTATCAACTGTTGTTCTGATATTACATTTTCACCTTGTTTTGATATCTCTTCTCCATCATCTTTTAAAATAAATGTTATCCTATCATAATTTTTATGTTTTTCATAATATTCTATATCATCTATTTCTTTGTTTTCTTCATCTTTTTGTTCATTTTTATATTCTAACCCTAAATGTCTTTCATTTTCTTCATCTTTAGCCATTTTTGTTATTATAATATTATTTTTCTTTAACAGAAAATATTCTAATTCTAACAAATTTGTATATAATATTTTTTCAAAATCATTTTTCTTTTTCATATTTTGAAGACTTTTTTTCTTTTTCTTTATATTATTTATAGTAATTAACTTTTCTTTTTCTTTTTTTAATGTTCTTTCATTTTTATTAATATCTGTTATTTCTTCTTTATCAAATCCTAATATTTTTAATATTACTTTATCTTTATCTCTGAAAATTCTAATAAGATTTTCTTTTACTTTTTCATCAAGTTCTTTTTTTATAAATGTTATTCTAATATATGATATATTATTATATTTTAAGTTATTATTTAAATTATTGTTTAAATATTGTTCTCTATTTGTTGATTTCTCCAAAACCTTTTTAATTTTTTCAAATATATTTATTATACAAATTATACGTTCCATATATCTCATATTAATTTTTTTTGTATAAATATTATTTCTGTTCTTAAAATATAATATTTCTTCTTTTAATATCCTATTTAAATTTTCAATTATGGTTTTTGGTATATTATATCCTACAAATCCTATTATAATTTGTTCACCATTTAAATCATATATTTTAGTATATTCTGAATTACTTTTAAGTATTTCTTCAACTGCTTGTTTTCTATATTGTATATCTATATTATTTCTTATCTTTTTTAATTCTTTTATTGCTAAATATTCTAAATATCTATTAAACCATGTGTTTTTTATATATTTATAGCCAAGTTTCTTTTTTTCCTCTTCTGACTCATCTTCTGTTATATATAATAATTTTAAAAGTCCTTCTGCTAAATTTAACTTTTCTTTTTCAGTCTTTTCTTCATTTATACTAACTATATTTTCTATTTCTTCTCTTGAAATTTTAATTTCTTTTTCTAAAAATATATCAACAATTGTTTCTATAGTAAAATATGTAAGTTCATTATATTTGGATTGATATAAGTATGTTATCATTTCCTTTATTAATCCTATACTTTCTCTTTCATCTAGAGTTTTTAAATATTTCTTTAATTCAATCTTTTTTTCTTCTATCTCATTTTCTATTTGAACCTTATTTATTTCATTATCTATATCAATATCTATTTCATATTTAAATATTTTTCTTAATCTATACTTGTTTTTTTCTTTTAATAATTTTAAATATTCTTCACCTATTCCATAAATATAATTATATATTGTATCTTGTTGTTCTACACTTAAATTTAAACCTATATTTAAATTTTTATTATTTTCCACATCGTCTCTTAAAACTTGTTTTTTTTCAATATTTCTTTCCATATTAATCATTACTTTCTTTAATATATTGTTTTAATACTTTATTATATTTATCACCTATATATATATACTTATCATTTAAATTATTAAATACCTCAAAATAGTCATCTGCTACAATTTTATTATTTAAGAATATATTAGAATCCTTTTTTTCATAAATTCTTGCCATATCATTCTTACATATCCCAAAATAATACAATTTCTCATCATCAACTATTATACAATTTAATAATTGTTCAGAATATTCTTTAATTATTTTTTTTGATATTATATCAACATCTGTTACAAGTATCTCATTTTTAATATGATTAATTCTTTTTTCTATCTTTTGTTCTTCTGATAGCATATTATAATCTTTTCCAAACAGTTTATCATTCAATTCTTTTATTGTATTTACTTGAAAAACCTCTGTTGAAGACATATATACTATATTTTTATTTTCAAATAATTCTTCCATTTTTATTCCAACTTTTTCTTTTGTATATTTTATATCTTTATAATAAAATATTACTTATTATATACATCTTTCCATTATTATTACTATTATTTTATATAATATTTCTAAATTATTTCTAAATTCAATTTATCACTTACTCTTATCATCTATTTTTTTAATAACAATCCTGTTATAGGGTTAAATCTTTCTATTCCTTTTAATACAACTGTATTATTAAGTGTATTTCTAATATCATTTCTTCCTGTTATATTTGCAATTTGAACTATTGTTAAGATTATGAAAATTATTAACAATGCTTTTATTGCTCCAAATACTCCACCTAAAATACTATTTGTTCCTTTAAATATTCCGAATATTTTCTATTAATCCTAATATTGTATTTCTAAATATTAAAATAACTAAACTTAATAGTGTATATGTTGCAACAAATGCAATACCTTTTATTATTCCATCTGTTATATTATTTCCTGCTATTTTTGCAACTTCATCTATCCCTTTATCCTTATTTTGTCTTATAATCTTATTGATTTCTGTTTCTAATAATCCATCATTTTTCTTATTTTCCAAAACATTTTCAGAATCTTTTAATTTAATTACAGTTTCTACTATATAATTATTAATTGTTTTATCTATTTTTGTTGTATTTACAATAATTCCAGAAATTGGAATCATTAATACAATACAAATTGGAATTAATAATAATGCTATTACAAAATCAATAACCTCTCTTGCAAACCCTCTTTTTAATCCTACAATTGTAAATATCCCAATTAATATTATTACCGCTAAATCTACCATTATACTCATTTTATCCTCTTTCCTATAATCCTACTATATCAATTTTATCATTATACCATATAATTATTATATAACTACTTAAGTCATATCTTGATATTTCTTTTGTTGAATTATACTTCTTTTTTATCCATCCATTCTGATTTATAACAACTAATTCTGTTCCTAAATTTATTGCAATAGAATCTAATTTTGCAATAACATTTTTAGGTGTTGTATCACCAATATTATATTTTGCAACTTCATTACCAGATTCATTAAATATAATACAAACATATGTATTTTTTAATTTTATAATATCCTCTTGCTCTTCTTTTTTTATCACAAAACTATATCTTGTATTTTCTATATCTGCCATATATACATTTGAAAGTTTATAAATTTCTTTATTCTCATTTTTATTATATCCAATATTTACAACACTATCTGAATATTGTCCTATAATACTTAAATTTTCTTTTATTTTTAGATTAACAAGTAATTTATCTTTTACAAATGTGTTTACAACTGAACCTTCTTCTGACTTTATTGCTTTTTGAATATCTATAACTTTTACTGTTGATTCAATATATGTTTTAGAATAATCAACTTCACCTATCACTAAATATTTATTATCTGGAGAGATTTCTGTATCTATCACATATCCATTTGATACATAACTCTTAAGTAATAATTCTCCTTTATTTGAATATACTAATACAACTGACTTATATACTGAATCTTTTGTAACTACAGCCATATACCCATTTTTATTCACTTCTATTTTCTCTACAGTTACATCAAGTGTTTTTTCCCATACAAGTTTATCATCTTCTATAAGATATATTTTAGTAACATTTTTATCAGCTATCCCTAAATATTTATCTTCTACATCATATATAGGATTACCTATTTTCATTTTTATTGTATTTTTAGCATTTCCTTCAAAATCATAAACTTTAAGTTCCCCTGAACTCAAAGTAACTATATTTTTAGCAAGTGTCATTGTCTGTATAACACTAGAATTTGTATATATATTTTTTACACTATCATCAGATATCTCTTTTTTTAATATCTTTGTATCTATAAACTCTCTAATATTATCATTAACAATATATGTTGTTATCATTGCTATTATAGAAACTACCAATAATATAATACTTATTATCTTTACTTTTGCGCTTATTCTTCTCACTTCCCCTTTATATATAATATTACATTTTAGATTATATATAATAGGTTCTATTTTTTCAACAAATTATACTTTTATTCAATTTAAAATTCATTATTTTAATATTCTTATTTAAAACATTTAGCAAATCATTTCTATATATGTTATAATTAAAATGTTATAAACTAATATTTAACAACGTTTAACAATATTTAACCATATTGTATATAGCTTAATATAATATAATATATAAAATGAAAGGATAAATATGTATTTAATTGTTGGACTTCGGGAATCCTGGTAAACAGTATGAAAGAACAAGGCATAACATGGGGTATAATGTTATAGACATGTTCAGTAATAATTTAAATCTAAATTTTTCATCTAAAAGTACAGGTGAATATATAAAATGTAAGATAGAGAAAAAAGATGTAATATTACTAAAACCCACTACTTTTATGAATCTATCTGGAAAAGCACTTTTAGAATTCATCAATTTTTTCAAAATTGACAAAAACAAAATTATTGTCATATATGATGATAAAGATTTAGATGTTGGTACAATTAGAATAAGGAAAAATGGCTCAAATGGTGGGCATAATGGTATTAAAAGTATAGAACAAGTAACTAATCAATTTATCAGAATACGAATAGGTATCGGAAAACCTAAATTTAAAGATGATATGATAAACCATGTAATAGCAAAAGTTTCAAACACTGAATATGAAGGACTAAGAAAAGGGATTATAAAAGGATATAATTCAGTAATAGATATTTTAAAATATGGTGTAGATATTGCAATGAATAAAAATAATATAAATATTAACAAAATTAATAATAAAAAAGAAAAGAGGAAAAATAAAATGGATAAAATATATATAACTGGTCATAAAAATCCAGATACAGATACAATTATGTCTGCAATTGTTGCAGAATACTTATACACACATTTAGGATATAATGTGGAAGCAATTAAACAAGGTGATTTAAATCCTGAAACAAAATTTGCTATAGAAAAAACAGGACTTAGAATTCCAAATACAATAACTAAACTTTCAAAAGATTCTAAAGTAATTCTTGTAGATCACAATAACCCAATGGAAAGTTTAGAAAATATAAAAGAATTAAATATTATAAATATAATAGATCATCATGCTATAAAACTTGATTTAGGAAATCCTACATATATAAGAACAGAACCTGTAGGATGTACTGCTACAATATTATTTAAAATGTTTAGAGAAAATTCAGTAGAAATTCCTAAAAATATTGCACTTGCTATGCTTTCTGCAATTATATCAGACTCATTATTATTCAAATCACCAACATGTACTGATGAAGATAGAAAAGTTGCATCAGAACTTGAAAAAATTGCAGATATAAATAAAGAAAAATATGGTATGGAAATGCTTAAAGCAGGTACAGATCTTTCTTCATATAGCATAGAAGAAATACTTAATATTGATAGAAAAACTGCTATATACGGAAATTATAAAGCAAGTATAGACCAAGTTATGACAGCAGATGTAGAAGAAACATTAAAATTAAAAGAAGAATTAGAAAAAGGAATGCAAAAAATAATTGAAGAAGAAAATCTTGATTTATTCATGTTATTAATAACAGATATTATAAATAGTGATTCTACAGTAATTGCACTAGGAAATAAAATAGGTGCTGTAGAAAAAGGATATAATGTAACTCTTAATAATAATATGGCTGTTCTTAAAGGTGTTGTGTCTAGAAAAAAACAAGTTGTTCCAATTATAACAGATATGCTAAAATAAGTAATAATTAATTAGAAATAAATAATAAAATTAAAATAGCAATTTGAATAAGTTTCAAATTGCTATCTTTCTTTTTTATATCTTTTGATTTCTTTTTTATTTTCATTTTTTTATTATTCTAAATTTATTCTTTGTTTTTGAATGTTTACAGATTTTTTTGAATTCACAAAAATCACATGGTATTTCCTTTTTATTACCTGAATAATATTTATATGGATATATATCCACATTTCCTCCGAAGTATATTTCTAGATATTTCTTTTATTTTTTCAAATACTTTTTCTCTTATATCTTCATATTCTTCTTTTTCTAAAATATTTTTTATCTTAGATTTACTTATTATATCATCTTTTGTTTTTTCTATATCAATAACTTCAGATTTAACTTTTCCTTCTGTTTCCAAATTAGCATCATGAATATATAATTCTTCTTTATCTTCTAAAGTATCTATTATAAGTTTTCCGTTCATTTTTAAATCTTGTTTAGCTTTTTTAATTATTTCTAAATTATCCAATCTTCCTTTTTTACTTTCAAGTCCATATAATAATCTCTTATACAACATTGCAGTTGGTTTTAAATTAAGCTTTTCTTCTATTACACTTAAATATGTTATTAATTGTAATGACAGACCATTTATAACTTTAGGTATTTCTATTGTTTTATCTGATGATTTATAATCAATAATCCTAAATTCTGACATATCTGTAATATCTATTCTATCTATTGCTCCTTCTAAATAAACTTTAGACTTTCCATCCAAATCATATACTATATTTCCATAATCTCTTTGTCCACTTCCAAATGTAGCTTCATTTTTTAGAATCTTAAATTTACTTAACCTTATGCCTTCATTTATGTCTAAACATATTTTATTCATTTCTTTTTCAATTTTATTTAATACAATTTCATTATTTTTCTTAAATCCAAATTCTTTGAATTGTTCTTTTTTTCTTACAATTTCTATACTTTTATTTACTATTTTTTCAATTGTACTAATATATCTTTCTATATTTATTTCTAGATCTTGATTTTCTTTAAAAATTAATTCTTCTTTTAAAGAATATATACTTTTCTTTGGTAATCCTTCTTCTGTTATTTTTTCATTAATATTGTTTTCTTTTATATAATCAAATGTCTCTTTTATAACTTCATGTAAAAATGTACCAATACTTGCAAAATAATTACTTGATTGACTAGACCTATCTTTAATATTTAATCCATATCTCAAATGATATGAAAATGGACATTCTGCATATTTTTCTAATCTACTTATACTTGTATGAATATTTCCACCTAAATATATTTTATCTAATAGTTCTTTTTCAATCTTATTTGGCTTGTTTGTATTATTTTTAAAATATTGTAATGAATCTTCTTCTAATATATTAAAAATACCATTTAGATATTTATAATATATATTATAGTCGCTCTTTTCTTTTCCTTCTATTGAAAAATCTTTCTCATTTTCAATAATCTTAATAGATTTTTGTATTTCATCCATCAAAAATTTCTTTGTAAAATATGCTTTTTTTACACTATTTATAATATCTTCTTTACATTTATCATCATCATATTTATAATCTGATTCTAAATTATTTCTATCTTTAACATTAAAACTTTTTTCTATATTTTTAGTATATATACTTGGTAATATTTCTTTTCCTTCATTATCTTTATCTGTATATGTTATTATAATTTTTTCTTCTGGACTTGTAATTGATATATATGCTTCAATTTCTTCTTTATTTTCAATATCTTCTTCTAAACTTGCAATTTGTATATTATTTTCTATAAGCTTTTCTTTTTCAGAATTTGTAAGTAACTCTTTTTTTTCTATAACCTTAGGAAAATTCATTTCATCTGCACTTAAAATATATGTAATTTTCGAATTAATAGTATTATCTGTTGTTATAATATTCAATTCATCTTTTTCTTTAATCCTATAATTATTTTGCTCTGTTAAAATCATCTCAAAATATTTAATATATTCTTCTAATGTACATTCTTCAAGATATGATAATCTATCTAATATTTCATTTAATTTTATAACTTGTGATATAATTTCATCTCTATCACCATTTTCATTATATATTTTTGATATAATTTCATTTTTTTCTAAATATTCAAATATGTTTTTAGAAATATCATATCCATTTTCTCCAGATATTTCTTTTTTTAACATATCTATATATTCTATAATAACTTCTCTTGTATCTATTATCTCTTGATATTTTTCAGAATCCTTTCCATATTTAAATTCCTGATCTATCTTAAATATATTCCATCTTTTTATATATTTTTCTAATAAATATATATCTAACTCACTTATATTTTTCTCTATAAAAATATCATTTTTAAGAATTTCACTTTTCTTAATATAATTTATCTTTTCTACTATATTACCATTTAATATCTTTAATATATTTAAAACATATAATATTACTAAACTATTATTTTGATTGTTTTCAATATTTATCTTTATTCCATATTTATCAAATATTTCTTTTAAAATATATTTATATTCATCTTTATCATTCATAATAATTTGAATATCATTATATGTATATTTTTCTTTTAAAGAATTATCAGAATTTAAAAGATTAGATATATCTTTTGCTACATATTCTATTTCATCTTTCTTATTCTCAAATTTTCTTATTATAATACTATTATCTTCTTCATTTACTTTTTCATTAATATTTGAAAATTCATATATACTTTTTTCATCAAGAGTTTGTTTTAGTATATCTAAATTTGTTTTATTATAAGATAATTCTCTTTCTCCTGCTAAAAATTCTCCTTCTACTTGTTCACCTTTAATAATATCAACATTCATATTACTACAAATATTTATTATATTTGAAAGCGTTTTTTTAGTTGCATTAAATATTTCATTGTTTGATATTATATTATCAATTACTATATTAATATTTATTGTATTATTATTTTTATAACTTTTTTTAATTATCTTATCAATTATCTTTAATTGAATTTCTTTAAAAGTATTAAAACCAACAATATATATATCTGCATTATCAAAATAATTATTATTATCTATATCTTCAAATATCTTTGTATATATTTCTTCTTTATCTAATTTATCTAACTTTTTTTCTATATATTTATCATAAATTGTTAATATATCTTTCATTTTAAGACTTAATATATTATTTTCTTCTTTATCAATATATGATTCTATTTGGTTTCTTTGTATTCCATTTTCAAATATATTTGAAAATATATTCCCTATTTCTTTTACTAATTTATCATTATTAAATATTATTAAATTAGTTTTTTTCTTTTCTTCTTCAATAATTTTAGAAAGATACATTTCTTTTATTATTTCATCAATATATATATTATTTCTATTCTTAGTTTTTTTAAATAAAATATATGGCATTCTACTAAAAGATAATAATTCAATATTAGTATTTATCCCTTTTTTCAAGTTTAATATCTTATTTTCATAATAATATAACTTATTTTCTGGTGCAATTATAACAGTCTTTTTATCAAAATTATATTTTACAATTCTATCAAAAAATAACTTATTTCTATTAGTACTTTCTCCCCCTATATATATATTAACTTTACCATTATCCATATTTATATCTCTTTCTTATCTAATCATTTATTATCTTGAAACTACTGGAGAATATTTTGTTCTTGAAAGTTCTGGATATGCAAATGCTATTCCAGGAGTTACAACACCATTTGGTATATGATTACCATTAAATTCTTGTGATCCTACTAAGAAGAACTTTCTCTTTCTTTCACTTGTAAGTGTTCCTCCGCCTCTTATAATTGGATCATCAAATGTTGCATCAAGCCCATACCATTTTCCATCAATATATACATAATTCCAAGCATGTGCTTCACTTCTACCATCTGCTATACCTTCACCTACAACAGTTATTGTTGGTATTCCGAAGTCCATCTGCTATATACTTAAATGATTTTGCATACCCTTCACATACTGCTCTATTATATATAAGTGCAGATAAAAGTGTATGTTTAAGTTCTCCTTGTGATGTTTCATCATATGTTATATTATCAACTAAATAATCATGTATTATTTTTACTTTTTCATATACTGTTTGAGTTGAATTAGTTTTTGCCATAATATTTTTTCTAACATTTTCAACCATACTTCTTGCATTATCAACATCTTCTCTTGTCTTTAATTGGTCTAAATAAAATTTTGTTCCTTGTGTATTTGATATACTAACATAATATATTGATCCAAAACCTGGATATGCTTTTGTAACAATTGATAATGAAATATGTCTAACATCAACAAAAAATAATTCTGGATAATCTAACATTAGTGCATTAACTGCCGCTTGAAATGCCTGATTTAAAGCTTCTTTACCACCATCTAATTGTAATAATTTGTCAAAAAATGTTCCATAATCAAAAACATGTTCTCCATCTAGAAAATACATACTTTCACTTCTAAGTTTGTTATATATTGCTTTTCCATAATCATTTAATTGTGAATAATACATATTATTTACAACCAAATTCTCACTTGTAGTATTATTATTTACAGGTATTTTCATGTTTTCTTCTTTTTGTTTCCCTATATTCATATTTCCGGCTGCAGGTGTTTGAACTCCTGAAGTATTTGTATTTATAGATACAGGTTCACTTTTATTTTCAACTATCTTACCATTATCTTGATTTACTGCAAGTCTTCTTGCATTGTTAGCTAAATTTTTATCAATAGGATTTTGTTCCTCTTTTAATGTTTTTTCTTCCCATCCAAACATCCTAAGTGCATAATTTTTTATATCATTTATTTTATCTTCCATTTTACCTGCAGATAATGCTAATACTAAAGACATACCTATAACCATTAATATTATAAATGTCCCTACAATTTGAAATATTATTTTAAATACTTCAAATACAGATCCTTTTTTTCTATAACCATTATTATAATTCATCTTATCCTCTTTCTCTTCTCCAATAAAATAAATATTGTTGCATAATTCCTCTATTTTTTATATTTTTAACAATATCTATTATCATATCATTTGTAATATTCTTTTCTTCTTCACCTTTAAAAAATACTTCACACATTACTCTTTTTACCCATACATCTATTGGGAATGAATCTAATCTATTATATGCAAACAGCATTATACAGTTTGCCACTTTAGGTCCTACACCATCAAGTTGTATAAGTTTTTCATATAATTCTTCATCACTAAGAGTTTCTGTATCTTTAAAAAAACCTTCTTTAATCTTTTTTACAGTTTCTACAAGTCTTTTTGCTCTAAAACCTGTACCTACATTTTTAAAATCTTCTTCTGTAAGACATATAAGTTTATTAATTTTAGGAAAAGTATACATATTTTCTTTAAATTCTCTCAAATCTATTCCAAACATTTCATCATCTATTTCGATCTTTTCTCCATATCTTTTTGAAAGTAATTCTACACTCTTTTTTATTCTAGGAATATTATTATTTGCTGAGATTATAAAAGATATTGTTGTTTCTATTATATCTTGTTTTAAAATACGTATTCCTTCACCATATTCAATAGCTTGTTTAACCTCTAGAGCTCCAATCGTGTTTTTAGTATTTTCTATTATATTATCTTTTATCTTAGAATAATCTCTTTCTAAATCTAAATAATGTGATAATATTTTTCTTTCATTTTCTTCATTTATTTTTTCATTTTCTTTTAAATATATACAAACATCTAAATTTATACTCTTATCTTTTTTTCCTTCTTTTAAACATGTATTTTCTGTCTCTTTTATAACATATATTCTTTCATTATATATTCCTATATATGAAACATTTCTTTTTCCATTATTTTCAAGTGTTTTCCATCTAAAACATTGTCCATTTTCAAAAATATCTTCAAGTCTTGTATCATATATATTTTCTAATCTTAATATAATCTTATTTGTCATTTTAATCTCTTTCATTATTTTCAATAATTATCTCCAATTTATTAATATTCTTATTTACACCCTTATTTTCTTTTAATATCTTTATTTCTCTTATATAATATAATTCTTTAATTTTATTTAAATTATGATCTTCTTTTCCTTTAATATATTTTAATATACTATCATTTGCTTTTATTGTTATATATTCATTTCTAACCTTAAGATTTTTTATTTTTTCAAATAAGTAATTATAATACATTCTTGTTATTATTTCTTCTTCAATATTATTATATATAACTCCTGTTAAATATTTATCTTTTATCCTATTTTCTTGTATACTTTTTATATATATAATATCTAATATTTTCTTTTCTAATACCATTTTTGTTGCTTTTTCAAGTAAATTTTTGTTTTCTTCAACAGATAACATTTTTAAATTTCCTCTTACAAACTTCTTAGCATTTTCTGTTCCTTTTAAAACAATATTTTGCATAAAAATTATAGTTTTAGGTTTCAATTCCTTAGCCTTATATACTGATCTTAATTCTTCTTTTTCATCATTACTTAAACCTATTATTAAACTTAAACTCATCTTCATAAAAGATAATGCTATTTTAAATACTGCTTTTGTTATTTCCTTATAACCATAATTTAAACCATTTTTTTCTAATATTTCATCATCTAATGATATTGTACTTAATATTATTTCTTTTACTCCATGTTTCTTTAATTCTCTTATACTATTTTCTAATACATATTTTACTGGAAGTTCTAAGGCTATTTCTTTTACTCCTACTTTTTTAGCAAATTCCCTTATTTTCTTTAACTCACTATATATTTCTTTTTTATCTTTTTGGCATAAACCACCCAATATATATATTTTCTTAGTATAATTATTAACTGTGTTTTCATCATTATATTCTTCTAAATATCTTTCAATATCTCTTTCAACATTGTAATCACATATATTTTGATTATAATCTTCTTCCATCTCTTTGTTTTCTTTTATTTGATTAATATTTTCTTCTACATCATCTACAAGTAAAAAGTTTGCATTATCATAATATTTAAATGTTGTTATAGGGTATTTAAATATATACTTTTTTTCATCTATACTATTTTGAAGAATAGTCTTTAATGTTTTCTTCATATTTTTCTAATTCCTCCAATCCTTTTTTAGCAGCTTCCATTTGTGCTTCTTTCTTACTACCACCAGTTCCTATTCCGAACCTCTTATTTTTCCCTTTTACAATAGCATTAAGTTCAAAAACAAATTTCTTTTCATGGTCTGGTCCGCTTTCTTCCAAAAGTACATAATATATTTTGTTTATTCCAAATTTACCTGCAAGTTCTTGAAATGTTGTCTTATAGTCTTTTAAATTATCTGTATTTATAGCATATTCAATTATCTTTTTAAAGTTTGATATTATAAACTGTTTTGCTGTAAATATATCTGAATCTAAAGAAATCGCAGCAATTACTGCTTCTACCATATCTGCAATTATCGCTTTAGATTTTCCTGATGAATTTTCTTGTGCTTTTGATATATTCATATATTTTTTAAATTCAAGATTACTTGCAACAGTATACAAACTTTCTTCACAAACTATATATGAACGTATCTTAGTAAGATTTCCTTCATTTTCATTTGGAAGTAAATTATATAAGTGTTCTGTCATAACATATTCTAATATACTATCACCTAAAAATTCTAATCTTTCATTACTTTCTCTATCTATCTGATATGCATATGATTTATGAAATGTCGCTGTTTCAAGTAACTTTTTATTTTTAAATACATATCCTAGTTTTTCTTCTAATTCTTGCAATTTACCTTCTAATTTAATACTAGATCCTTTTTCTTTTCTATTCATTTTAACTTCCTATCTTCCCAAAAATGTAATCTATACTTTTAATACAATTACATATAATCATTTTTAATTATATCACATTAAAGATATATATTTATATATAAGTATTCAAAAAAATAAAGCAACTTTACATAAAATTGAACTATATCTTATTTTGTGTTATAATAATAATATATTAAATATTTATTAAGAGTTACCTACTATATAAAATAAGCTCTTAAGAAGGGATTGAGAAAAATGAGAAAAAAACAAAAAAAATTAGAAAATGTATATTCTAATTATACACTTAATAAAATTAAAACATTTATCCTTAAACGGATAGATGTAATAGAAATAAGCTATGATGAATTAAAACTTCATCATGCAAATATATTCAAAGATATTTGGGATTATAAAACTATTAAACATAATCAAGATTTAATTAATTATATTCTCAAAGATAAAGAAAACTTTTACAAAATTCAAAATAAAATTATAAATAAAAACTTCATTGAAAATGTTTCTATCGATTGGACTCCAAGTGGTCCATGTGATGTGGATATGTATTTATTAAAATTAAGTATTGAGCTTAAAAGCCAAGATATAGAAATTATATCTTCTCAATGAAATTATGCTTTTCTTAAAAGTATTAAAGATAAACTATATACTAATCAAAAATCATCTTTAAAATTTAATGACATTATAAGTTTAATTTTTTTAATAATTTTTATTATCCTTTTTATATATCTAACAATGAAATTATTTATATCATAATTTCACTATGGACCCTATAAGGGTTCATTTTTTATTTTTCTTAAATTCATCCGCCTAAGACAATTATTACAATTAATTCTATTTATTTTACGATTATAGACATTTTGATATTATTATAATATTCTATATTCATAAAAATATTATATTATGAAGAGTGATTACTATAATCAAAACTAAACTCTTCAGATTGGAAGGAAAGGATAAAAATGCTAAACATTTTAGAAAGAATTATTAAAGGGAAATCAAGAAATTTAAATGACAATCTTAAAAAATATGGTATATCTCCATATAATGTGAAAAGATTTTGGAGGAATAGTGGTTATAAAGAACTCTACTTTATAACTACAAGTGGTAATACTTTAATACTTAAAATTAATAGAGATTCTTTAGACATATTTGAATTCTTAACGAATTCAGGCATGTTTATCTGGGCAAAGGACCAATATATTAATATCAATCTAGTGAAATCAACTAGAAGATATTTTTCCAAGAAGCCGTTTAAACTTAGAATCTACTTTAAGGACAATACGAAGATCGAATTGTCCGATGATTTTCAAAATCATTATTTAAAACATTTAAATGATAGAATTCGGGCTTTGATGAATTAAATCTAATACATTACCCTAACAAATTGTTATGTAATAATTTGTTAGGGTTTTCCTTTTATTATTATTTATTATATTATCTCTTTGTTATATCTATATATTTTCATACTATCTTTTGAATAGTCTGGATTAGATAGGTCTTTTTTTAAAAGTTTAGATATTTCATATATGAATAATTGTGAATATATTAATAATTCTAATATTCCATTACCATTCTCTTCATCTGCTTCTAATATTATAAGGTTCTTACTATATATTTTTAAATATTTTAATAATTCATTATCATATTTAGTATCTTTTTTTGATTTTAAATATATTTGTACATCTGATGGATATTTTTCAAGTGTTATAAATCTTCCATGTGAAAAATTTTTCTTTTCATGTATTGTACACCTAAATATACCTGTTTCTACTATTTTTGATTCTAAATCACACATTATAGGCTTTGTATAATTATCATAATATATATCTATAATGTTGTTTTTCTTAAACGCTCTTTTTAATTGTTCATTATTTTCTTTAAAATATTTTTCTACCTTTTCTCTTTGTTTTTCTAACTGTTCTTTAAATACTTTTAGCATTTCTTCTTTTTTTATGTTTTTTATTAACATATGTATAATCAAAGATGGCACTATTATACCTTCTATAGAAAGAAATCCTCTTTCTTTTGTACTTTGATTATTATATGATATTATCCTTATTTTAGATATATCTACATTGTTTTCCTTTAAACTAATTTTCAAATTTTCTTCATTTGCTTTTGTTACAATATATGCCATATTATATTTTCCATTTAATAATTGTACTATTTCAGGACTACTTCCTGAATATGAGAAACATATTAAATTTAAATGTTCCATATATTTTTCTGTATTTGTTTCTAAATATTCTTTAGGAAACATTGTTTGTATATCAACCCCAAAAGTATTATTAATAATAGTTTTCGTAAATTCTGATGGTATATTTGAACCTCCTGAACCTATACATATATATTTTTGATTTTTATTATTTTCTAGATCTTTTAATAATTCTATTCCAGCTTCTGATTTTTCATTATAGGCTAATAATGCACTTTCTACCCTTTCTTCTAATTTATCAATAGCATTTTTTAATTTATGTATATTTCTTTCTTTTGCAATTTTTTCTTCACCATCTATATTATTTTCATTTTTTAAAAATTCTTCATTAGGTTTCTTTACCTCAACACCAATCCTTGCACCCAATTTTGATACAAGATTATATATTTCTCTATTTGCATTATCATATATTTCTTCTAATTCTTGTTTTGTAAATATTATATTATCTTCCTTATTTTTTTCCCTATTACCCATTTTATTATTTTTTATAATATTTGCTACAATATAATGTGAAAACAATAAGTCACCTGCTCCTGTTGGATCTTTTTCATTATAGTTTATATTATTATTTTTTAGTATATAATCATAATCTTTACCTATTATTTCTATTTCTTCTTTTCCTTTAGTTATTATCAATATATCTGTCTGAAATATTTGTTTTAGTTCTTTATAATCTGTATATCCGAATCTTTTTACAAGATAGTTAGCAACTTTTACATTTAGATTTACCATATAATACTTTCTTGTAAGCATTTCTTTTAACTCTGGCACTAATACATATCTAAAAGCAGCAATATGACCTAAATCTAAACATATCTTTCCTTCTTTTTCTTCTATCATATACATTATCTCTCTAAAACTTTTGCTAACATTCCCGAAATACATATATATTATCTTTAGAAAGTAACTCTTCTGGAATATCACCCTTTAATAAACTTGAGCCATACCAAGATTCTTTTTTAGTAATATAATTTTTCTTCTTACTTGTCAAAAAATTATCATTTTCATCTAAATACATGTAAAATTCTCTTGTTTTTTTATTATCTTTTCTAGTAATATATGATGTATTTATCTTACCTGATTCTAATTCTTTTATAATAATATCACCTGAGATATCATTACCACATACACCATATATAATTGTTTCAAAATCTATCTTTTCATCTTCATTATTAATATTATAACTACTATTATAATTTTTTAATAATCTAGTTATATTATATATAACATTTGCAAATGACATACCTCCTGTAATTCCTTTAATCTCACTTTCATTCATATATATATCTAAAACTAAATCACCAATTCCTATTATTTTCATACTTCTTTCCTTCTTATTTCTAATACTATTTTCTATATATTATATATCCGATCTTCTATATCATATAATTTTGCATTATATTTATCACTATATATTATTTCTTGTATAAGCTCTCTTAAATGTCTCACTATTGTTCTATGTTTCTTCTCATTATAGTCTCCGAAGTACATATCCTAAAAAAAGAACATTATCTAATATGATAATCCCATCATCATTTAAAAGATTCTTACACATATTAAAATAATTCAAATATTTACTCTTATTTGCATCTATAAACACAATATCATATTTATTATTACAAACATTTACTTTTTTTCCTAACTCATCTTCAGTGTTTTCTTGTAATAATTTAAATGCATCTCCTAAATACATATTAATCCTATTTTTCAAATTATTCTCACATATATCCACTTTTTCAATATTATTTTTAGCAATATCATACATCTTCTTACTTTTTTCAATAGTATCTATCACAATATTATTATCTATACTTGCCATATTTATACTTGAATATCCTATAGCAGTACCAAGTTCTAATATTCGTATTCCTTTTTTATTTTTTTCTTTTACTTCAACCTTATTCTTAACTAAATCTAATATGACAGAAAGTGTCTGCTTTCTAACAATTGGTACATTATTATTTTTAGCAAACACTTCCATTCCCTTTAAATATTTAGTTATATAATCATCTCTTCTTATATATCTTTCTTCCATTATTATTTTTTACTTCTACTTACTCTTTCTCTTTCCTTATTATTTAAAATTTTCTTTCTTAAACGTATATTTTCTGGAGTTATTTCAACATTTTCATCATCTGCTATAAACTCGATAGCTTTTTCTAATGAAAATTGTAGTGGTGGAACTAAGTTAAGTGCATCATCAGATCCTGATGCTCTAGTATTTGTTAAGTGTTTTTCTTTACATACATTTACTGCTAAATCTTCATTTCTTGAATTTATACCTACTATCATTCCTTCATATACATCAACACCT
>ERZ772766.620-NODE-620-length-20377-cov-36.656874_pt1 | contig 20377 bp, 16 predicted proteins | sample MGYA00511379_ERZ772766 | MGnify/ENA primary metagenome ERZ772766 (study PRJEB29015, sample SAMEA2737895) | human oral metagenome | biome: human oral; feature: human-associated habitat; material: dental | place: China | collected 2116 ...
CGTCGGGCAGCAGCTCCAGGGTGCGGGCCTCGAAGCCCGGGCCCAGGAAGTCCGGTCCCCAGGCGTCCACCGGCGCGTGCTCGGTCGTTGCGTTCACGTCCCTATGATCCCACCGCGAGCCGGAAGGGGACGCCAAGACGGTTTTCTCACCCACCGAATCTTCACTCACCGACAAAAACTTCAGAGACGACTCGGAGCCGCGTCGTGTGTGAAGAAAATGTTGATGTGAGGCGCTGGCGTTCCCGACGGCCGGTGTTAGTCGGCGTGCTTGTCGATGAAGCGGAGGATCGTGTCCTCGACCTGGCGGCCGTGACCGACGATGAGGTGCCCGCCGGTGCGGAAGATCGCCGTCGTCAGGTCCGGGTACCGGTGCATGGATGACTGCACGTGCCCCGCTGGGGGAGCGAAGGTCACCATCCTGTCGTCCAGGGCGTGCAGGAGCAGGACGGGCGGCTCGAGCTCCTCGATCGGATAGTCCTCGAAGTGCACCGCCATGTCCCGGTTGGTGATCGAGGTGTCGATGTCCGCTCCCGTCCTGCGCTCGGTGAGCGGGAGCATGCCGTTGACGGTCTCGGGGGCCATGCCCAGGTTGAGCCCGAAGAGTGGTGAGAGCAGCCACATGATCCAGTCGTGGTTCATGATCGCTGGCGGCCCCATACGACCGGGCGGCGTAGCGGGCCGGGACGGCCAGGGTGCGGCCGAGCTCAGGAGAATGAGTCCTTTGACGCGGTCGGGATGGTCCAGGGCGAAGCGGATGGCGGAGGTTCCGCCGGCTGACGCTCCCAGGACGAATACCCGCTCGATCCCCAGGAGGTCGAGCAGCTCGTTGAAAGCAGCCGCCTGGTCGGCCGGTGAGCCATCGCCCCGCACGGTGCTGCCGGGGTAGCCGAAGCGCGACGGCGCGATGATCCTGCAGTGCTTGGACAGGCTCCCGACGTTGTCGAGGGCCTGGTCGTATCCGCCGTACAGCCCGTGAACCGACAGCACTGTCTCGCAGTCGGAGCCGCGGCCGGGGCCGCCGCTGCCTCCAATGGGCTCGGGTCCGCAGTCGATGTAGGCGACGTCGCCGTGACTGAGCGCGATTCTTCGTACCGGCAGGGTGACCAGTCGCGCGCGGGCCGCAGCGCGGGCTCGTCTGAGGCCGAGGGCCTGAGCTGCGCCGTAGATGGCGATTCCGGCGCCGATGAGTCCAACGGCGGGCAGTGCGCGTCTCATGCCGGGCCTCTCATAATCCGGTCTCTACGCTGGTCGCCTCCGGATCCAGTCCGGGGCGTTTCCGCGTCGAGAGCGAACGATCGTTAGCCACGAGTCGATGGTATCCGCTCGCCAACGGCTCTGCCCGGCCGGCCCGGCCCAATAGCGCCAGGGCCGCGAGCCGGGAGGAGGGGCCAAGACGGTTTTCTCACCCACCGAATCTTCACTCACCGACAAAATCTTCAGAGACGACCCGGAGCCGCGTCGTCTGTGAAGAAAATGTTGAAGTCTATGCCCCGGCCAGGAAGTCGCGCAGGATCGTGTCCATCTGCTCGGCCTCGATGAGGAAGCCGTCGTGCCCGTGCAGGGAGGTGATCGTCTCGCGCCTCGCTCCCGGGATGCCGCCGGCCAGCTCCTCGGCCTGGGCGGGCAGGAAGAGCCGGTCGGAGTCCACGTCCACCACGAGCGTGCGCGCCTGCACCCTCGCCAGCGCCGCCTCGATGCCGCCGCGCCCGGTGCCGACGTCGTGCACCATCATCGAGTGGGTGACGATGAGGTAGGTGTTGGCGTCGAAGCGCGCCAGCAGCTTGCCGGCGTGGTAGTCGAGGTAGGACTCCACCTGGTAGCGCCCGCCCACCGCCGGGTCCTCCTCACCCTGGTGGCGCCGCCCGAAGCGCTCATCCAGCTCAGCGGCGCTGCGGTAGGTGGTGTGCGCCAGCGCCCGCGCCAGCCCCAGCCCCCGCACCGGCCCTACCGAGTGGGAGTAGTAGTCGCCGTCGAAGAAGAAGGGGTCGGCCACGATCGCCAGCTCCTGCAGGTGGCACCAGGCCAGCTGGTCGGCGGTCGTTGAGGCGCCCGTGGCCACCAGCGCCAGGTTGCGTACCCGCTGCGGGTGGGTGACCCCCCACTCGATCGCCCGGTGCCCGCCCAGTGATGCCCCGATGACGAGGTGGAAGACCTCGATCCCCAGGGCGTCGGCCAGGCGGGCCTCGGCCTCCACGGCGTCGCGCGTGGTCAGCCACGGGAAGCGCGACCCCCAGGGCCGCCCGTCCGGCGCCGTCGACGACGGACCCGTCGAGCCCTGGCAGCCACCCAGGATGTTGGCCGCCACGACGAAGTAGCGCTCGGTGTCGATGGCCCGCCCCGGCCCCACCAGGTCCGACCACCAGCCCGGCGTTGGGTGCCCGGGCCCCGCCTCACCGGTGACGTGGGAGTCGCCGGTCAGCGCGTGCAGCACGAGGACCGCGTTGTCGCGTTGCGGACTCAGCTCCCCCCAGGTCTCGAAGGCCAGGACCGTGTTCGGCAGGACCTCCCCGGACTCCAGGGGCAGGTCCCCGATCTCCAGGAACCGACGGCGCCCCGGCTCGTCCCCCGGCCGCCAGGCCCCGGTGGGGGAGCCTGCCTTGCGGTCGACGAGCTTGGAGGAGGCGGTCCCCACACCGAAGGCGGCCGGCTCGGTCTCGGCGCTGCCGCGGGAGACGGGGTAGGAGGAAGACGTGGTTGCGCTCATGGGAAGCCGCCTCAGGCTCCGACGGTCCGGGCCGCCTCAAGCCCCCGCTCGAGGTCGGCCAGGATGTCGTCGATGTGCTCGATCCCTACGCTCAGGCGCACGGTACCGGCGCTGATCCCGGCCGCGGCCAGGCCCGCGTCGTCGAGCTGGGAGTGCGTGGTGGTGGCCGGGTGGACCGCCAGGGAGCGCACGTCGCCGATGTTGGCCAGGTTGGAGAACAGGGCCAGTGCGTCGATGAAGGCCGCCCCCGCCTCGCGCCCACCGGGCAGGTCGAAGGTGACGATCGAGCCCGCCCCGCGCGGGCAGTACTTGCGGTGCAGCTCGTAGTAGGGGCTGGAGGTCAGCCCCGAGTAGCGCACCGAGGCGACGTCGTCGCGCCCCTCCAGCCAGGTGGCCACCGCCAGGGCGTTGTCCACGTGACGCTCCATGCGCAGCGAGAGCGTCTCGACGCCCTGGGCGATGAGGAAGGCCGAGTGCGGCGCCAGCGGGAAGCCGAGGTCGCGCTGGCCCTCGGCCCGGGCCTTGAGGATGAAGGCCAGGTTCGCGCCCAGCGGGCTGCCCACCCCGAGGTCCCGGGCGTAGACCAGGCCGTGGTAGGACTCGTCGGGTGTGTTGAACTGCGGGAAGCGCTCGGGCTGGGCGGCGAAGTCGAAGTTGCCCGAGTCCACGATCACGCCCGCCACGGAGGAGCCGTGCCCGCCCAGGAACTTGGTCGCTGAGGCCACCACGATGTCCGCGCCCCACTCAATCGGGCGGGTCAGGAACGGCGAGGCCACCGTGTTGTCCACGACCAGCGGGATACCCAGCTCGTGGGCGGCCGCCGCGATCGCCTCGATGTCGAGGATGTCGCCACGCGGGTTGGGAATCGTCTCCCCGAAGAAGGCGATGGTGCGCTCGTCGGCCTGCTCCGTCCAGGCCGCCGGGTCGCCGGGGTCGGCCACGAACCGGGTCTCGATCCCCAGCCGGGGCAGGGTGTGGGTGAGCAGGTTCGTGGTGCCGCCGTACAGGGAGGGGGAGGCCACGATGTTGTCACCCGCCCCGCCCAGCGTCACGAAGGTGAGGGTCTCGGCGGCCATGCCCGACGCCGTCAGCAGCGCCCCGACGCCGCCCTCCAGGGCCGCGATCCGCTGCTCGACGATGTCATTGGTCGGGTTGGTCAGGCGCGTGTAGATCGGGCCCAGGTCGCTCAGGGCGAAGCGGGCGGCCGCCTGCTCGGCCGACTCGAAGACGTAGGAGGTGGTCTGGTGGATCGGGATGGCCCGTGAGTGGGTCGGCTCGGCCAGCGGGTCGTGCCCGGCCTGGACCTGCTTGGTCTCGAAGCGCCAGCCCGCCGGGTTCGTGGGGGAGGGGACGGCGGCCTGCTCGGGGGTGCTGGGGTTCTGGTCGGTCATGAGGACTCCTTGGTGGTTCCCGGTGACCGGCGGCGATGTCAGTGCCACGGGCGGAGACCTCGCTGTGCCGTTGATTGCGGCGCGCTCGCGGGTGGTTCCGCCCGGCGGCCGGCTGCGCCCGGCGGGGCCGGGGCTCGCAGTCCAGGGCGAGGATCGTGGCGCTCACTCGTCCGCCGTCACCGTTGCTGCAATGTCTGCGATGGTGTGGGTGAGGGCGGGGACGCGCACGTGGGCCGACGGCGGCGTGCGCGTCAGCTGCGCATTCGCCCCGTGGTGGGGGCGTCCGGCCGGAGGGCCTCAGGACGACGGAACATGCTCCGACCTTAGCGGTTTCCTCCGTCGGCGGTCCAAATGGGTGTCCGCCAAGTGAGCGGTGGCGCTGGTCGGGCCCATCGTCCGCGGGCCTGAGGCGGCTGGCTCGGGATGGCTCTCCGCAGGTTCCGGCGGGCCCCGCGAAACCGTCGCTGACCTGCACGAACGGTTGGTTGTGCCGGATGTCATGCGGATCACGGAAGTGTGACGAGGTGGGGAAACCCTGTCAGCACAGCCAAGACTCGGGAACTACAGCAACGTAAGTTACGATTGTGAATACAGTGAATTCTGTTTTCAATCGAGGCCTAAGTGACTAGTGTGGTGACGTCACATCCGGGTCGATGCACCTGCCTCCTTCGTCCCCTCATCCGTCCCGCTCCCCGTGATCTGGCGGAACGGATCCTGGCGGTGGGTCAACGTCGGTCCCCGGATGAGGCGACATCCTCACGTTCAGCCCCATCACGACGGAGAACTCCTGTGAGCCCGACCCCTCAGAGACGACACGGACACGGTGTCGTTGCCACCGCAGTCGTGGCACTGGCATGCACCCTGGCGCCCTCGGCGCTCGCCGACCCCGTGGACCAGAGCGATATCGACCGCTCCAAGGCCTCCGAGCGCTCGACCTCCACCTCCATCGCCTCCCTGGAGGCCCAGCTCGCCCAGGAGAGCAGCAACCTGGAGGACGCTCAGATCAAGGCGCAGCTCGCCAACGAGGACTACCTGACCGCCGTCGACGACCTCAACACGGCCACCACCGACGCCCAGACCGCCCAGACCAACGCCGACACCGCCGCCTCCAACACCGAGTCCGCCCGAGCGGACCTGGGCTCGATCGTCGTTCAGACCTACCAGGAGAGTGGCAACCCGCTCGACCCGCTCGCCCCGTATCTCACCAGCGAGTCGCTGGCGGACCTGGCTGACGCCGACGTCGCCCTGGACCGTGCCGGCGAGAAGAACAACGCCAAGGTCCAGAACGTCGAGGCCCTCCAGTCGGTGGCCACGAGCCTGCAGTCCATCGCCGACCAGAAGGTCAAGGACAAGGAGACTGCCAAGACCTCGGCCGAGACCGCCAAGTCTGACGCCGAGGCCGCCGCCCGGGACGCGCAGAGCGCCGTCACCACCACTCAGACCAACCGCCAGAACCTCATCAGCCAGCTGGCCACCCAGCGCAACACCACCGTTGAGCTGGAGACGAAGTACCAGAACCAGGTCGAGGCCGAGCGCAAGGCCCGCGAGGAGGCCGCCGCCCAGGCTGCGGCCAAGGCGGCCTCGGAGAAGGCCGCCGCCGACCTCGCCCAGAAGCAGGCGGAGCAGGCCGGGCAGGCCGCCCAGCCTCAGGAGACGACTCCCGCCCCTCAGGAGCAGGCGCCCCAGCCCACCCCCGGCCACCAGAGCACGGCCCAGGAGCCCGCCACCACATCCCAGCCCGAGCCCGAGGCGAGTGACGACGAGGACGAGGCCCCCACTCCGGCCCCGGCACCCACCCCGGCCCCCGCGCCGGAGGCCGCGCCGTCGCGCTCCGGCAACGCCTCCTCCACCGCCATCAACACGGCCATGAGCTACATCGGCACCCCCTACGTGTGGGCCGGGGAGTCGGCCTCGGGCCTGGACTGCTCCGGGCTGACGATGGTCTCCTACGCGGCCGCCGGCGTGTACCTCACGCACTCCTCACGCGTGCAGTACGGGGAGGGCACCCAGGTACCGCTCGACGCCGCCCAGCCCGGTGACCTGGTCTTCTGGTCATCCGACGGCAGCCAGTCCGGGATCTATCACGTGGCCATCTACCTGGGCGACGACACGATGATCGAGGCGCCGACCTTCGGCATGACCGTGCGCGTGACCTCCATGCGCTACTCCGGCATCATGCCCTACGCGGTGCGCTTCTGACGTGCAGGCGGGGCCGGGCAATGCGCCCGGCCCCGCCTGCACGTCGTCGTCAGCGTCAGTGGCCTCCGCGGGCGATGTGGTCGGCCTCGCGCTGGAAGGACTGGCGGATCTCCTCCTCGGCCTCCTCGCGGCCCACCCAGTGGGCGCCCTCCACCGACTTGCCCGGCTCCAGGTCCTTGTAGACCTCGAAGAAGTGCTGGATCTCCAGGCGGTGGAACTCCGAGACGTCCTCGATGTCGGTACGCCAGGAGGCGCGCTGGTCGGCGCTGGGCACGCACAGGACCTTGTCGTCGCCGCCCTTCTCATCGCGCATGCGGAACATGCCCAGTGCGCGGCAGCGGATGACGCAGCCGGGGAAAGTCGGCTCCTCCAGCAGGACCAGGGCGTCCAGGGGGTCGCCGTCCTCGCCGAGGGTCCCGTCGATGTAACCGTAGTCATCGGGGTAGCGCGTGGAGGTGAAGAGCATGCGATCCAGACGGATCCGGCCGGTCTCGTGGTCGATCTCGTACTTGTTGCGGTTGCCCTTGGGAATCTCAATCGTGACGTCGAACTCCACGGGGAGCCTCCTTCGCTCGTGTCTTCAGCTCTTTGGGCGCTGGAACGGTGCCTGACGGTCGGCGTCGATCCGGCGGGGCGGGTGTTGATGGCACTAGTGTGGCGTACGACAGCGCCTGAGGTCGGCAAACGCGTACTCTGCACGTCGGTGCATCGGCGGGCAGTGACCTCCCGTGCGCCCCACCTACCTGATATACAGGCCATCCCAGCCTGTCAACAACCCAGTCCGGAGGACGAATGCGCAAGGTCCAGACCGCGGCCCTGACGGCGGCGAGCCTGCTGGTTTTCGGCGGCTACTACAGCCTGGGCGATGCTCTTGACCTGGTACCCGGCCCGGTGACGGTCGCCTACGCCGACGTCGCCCCCCAGCCCTTCCCGACGCCGGCCGGCCCCAGCGCCAAGACCACGGCCCCCGCCGGTCTGGATCAGGGGGCGCCTACGCCCTCCAAGGCGAGCCTGACCGGCTACGCCCAGGGCGTGGCCTCCGACGCCGCCCTGACCGGCGGAAACGTGACGGCCTCCGTCATCGACGTCGCCACGGGCGAGGAGCTGCTGGACCGATCGGCCTCCACCGGGGTGACTCCGGCCTCCACCAACAAGGTGCTCACCGCATGGGCGGCCCTGTCCTCCATGGGGCCGGGCCATACGCTCCAGACCAAGACGGTCCTGGACGGCCAGACCCTCACCCTCGTGGGCGGCGGCGACGTGCTGCTGGCCGAGGACGCCGGCAACCCGAGCGCCACGGCCGGCCACGCGGGCCTGGGCGACCTCGCCCGCGCCACCGCCGAGCAGCTCAAGTCCCAGGGGACGACGTCGGTCTCCCTGCACCTGGACGACACCCTGTTCACCGGCGCCCAGTGGAACGAGGGCTGGGAGTCCGGCAACGAGATGTACGTGGCCAAGGTCCAGCCGATCATGGTGGACGTCTCGGCCACCCAGAACCAGGGCTACCCGGCCGACCCGGCCATGGAGGCCGCCCAGGCCTTTGCCAAGCACCTGAGCGAGGCCGGCATCACGGTCGACGGTGAGCCGTCACGTGCCGCCGCCTCCGGCGGTGCTCGGGAGCTGGCCTCGGTCTCCTCCGCCCCGCTGTCCGACATCCTGGCCCTGTCGCTGAAGACCTCCGACAACACGATGACCGAGGTCGAAGGGCGGCTCGTGGCCGTCCACGCCAAGCAGAGCGCCGACTTCGCCGGGGCCTCCAAGGCCGTGATCGCCCAGCTGGGCAAGGACGGCTTCGACACCTCCGGTCTGACGCTTCTGGACGCCTCCGGACTGGCCAAGGGCAACAAGGTGCCCGCCAGGCTCCTGGCCCAGATCCTCGCGAAGGCCGCCGGGGGTGAGGGCGGGTCGGCCGGGCGCACGCTCGTCGCCGACCTGCCGGTCGCCGCCCTGGACGGGACGCTGACCAACCGCCTGCACGACACCACGGCGGCCGGCACCGTGCGGGCCAAGACCGGGTCGCTGGAGCGGACCTCCTCCCTGGCCGGCGTCGTCACAACCGCTGACGGGCGCCTGCTGGCCTTCTCCATCCTGGCCAACGACTTCCCCGCCAACGGCGGCGGGGCGGCCGCCGCTGTGATCGACAGCCACTTCGTGGCGCCCCTGGCCTCCTGCGGCTGCTCGTGACGCCGATGAACCACTAGACTCTTAGACTCTCAAGATCGGCGAGAAAGGCGTGGCGGTGACAAGCAAGGGCACGGCAGCGGGGCTGGTCGACTGGCGGACGGTGGAGCGCCTGACCGCGCTCATCCCGGCCGGCCCCAGTGCCTCGCGCTCGGCGCGCGCCAGCTCAGTGGCGGTCCTGCGCCGCTCCGCCCTGGAGGCGCCGGCCTGGGTCGCCAGGATCACCGGCCTGAACCGGGCGGCCCAGCAGGTCGCTGAGACCACGCGCGTGAGCGTCGTCGACCGGGCCGGGCTGGTGCGCGCCTCCACCCGGGCGCTGCGCGGTCTCATGGAGCAGGTGCCCGCGCCGCAGGCCTCGGAGGCGGTGCGGCTCGTCGGGGCCGCCGAGATGGCCGGGGCGATGAGCCTGCTCGCCACCCGGCTCCTGGGCCAGGTGGTGCCCGCCGCCGGGACCGGGGCCGACGGCGACGCAGGCCGGGGAGGCGAGGCGTCCCCGCACCTTCTGCTCGTAGCCCCCAACGTGCTGGCGATGCGCCGCCAGCTGGACCTGGACATGCTCGACCTGCCCGCCTGGGTCTGCCTGCACGAGATGACGCACGCCGTTCAGCTCGCGGCCGCGCCCTGGCTCGGCCCCTACCTGAGCGACTCCATGCGCATGGTGATCGGTGCCGTCGTCGAGGCCGTCTACGGCGGGCCTGGCGGGGGTGGGGGCGCCGACGGGACGGGGGAGCAGGGCATCAGGAGGCGGCCGGGGAGAGCTGCGCGCATCGCGGCGAGAGCAGGCCGGGGGCGTGTGCTCGAGGGGCTGACGAACTTCAAGGAGCGTTCGGAGGTCGCCTCGCTGGCGGCCGCGCTCACCTTCCTCGAGGGACACGCCGAGGTCGTCCTGGACGACGTGCATCCCAACCGGATGCCCTCGGTGCACCGGCTGCGGGCGGTGCTCTCGCGCAGCCGCGCGGCCGACGCCGGTATCGGGCCCGGCCCCGGGCTGGGCTCGCTCCTGCTGCACCGGCTCATGGGCCTGGAGGCCAAGGAGGCCCAGTACGCCGACGGAACCGCCTTCGTGCGCAGCGTCGTGGCGCGGATCGGGCACGAGGGGCTCAACGTCGTGTGGACGGACCCCGCGCTGCTGCCCACCCCGGCCGAGATCGCCCGCCCCGACGTGTGGGTGCGCCGCGTGGGGTGAAGTGCCAGGTCGGGCCCGGTGTGGCAGGCTTGTGGCGTCGACGCGGACCGGTGACCCTCCCCGGGCCCCGGTGGCCCGCGAAACCATGACGACGCATGAGGAAGGCAGGGCGGATGGACGCCACGGATATGGGTTCGGACCTTCAGCAGGTCCTCATCACCGAGGAGCAGATCGGGCAGCGCCTCGACGAGATGGCCGCGCAGATCGACGCCGACTACGAGGGCCGTGATCCCCTGCTCGTGGGCGTGCTCAAGGGGGCCGTCTACGTCATGGCGGACCTGTCGCGCCGGCTGCACATGAGCGCGCCGATGGACTGGATGGCGGTGTCCTCCTACGGATCGGGCACCAAGTCCTCCGGCGTGGTACGCATCCTCAAGGACCTGGACACCGACGTCACCGACCGCCACATCCTCATCGTCGAGGACGTCATCGACTCCGGTCTGACCCTGTCCTGGCTGGTGGGCAACCTCTCCTCCCGCGGGGCGGCCTCGGTGGAGATCGCCACACTTCTGCGCAAGCCCGACGCCGCCAAGGTCGAGGTGGACGTCAAGTACGTCGGCTTCGACATTCCTACGGAGTTCGTCGTCGGCTACGGACTGGACTATGCCGAGCGGTACCGCAACCTGCCGTTCATCGGTACGTTGCGTCCTGAGGTCTACGGGGGCTGACTGACGCAGGTCAACCTTGTCAAAACCTGAGGGTAAGACGGGAGAATCAAGGGCAAGGCGCTCCTAACCTCGATGGCGGGTGGGGTTCATGGGCCCCGTGACCTGCATTCTGGCCACCGTGGCAGGTGGTCGGAGTCGTGTACGTTACGTTACGATAACGAGTGTGGAACGCTGCGGATACCCCATCCCGGCGGGTGAAAGTGGAAGGACTGTTGGTGGCAGTGAAGAAGGCTGTGCGTCGACGCGCCTCGGGGCTGGTCGGCCTCTCTGGTGCGGTGGTGCTGGCGTCCTCACTGAGCATGCCGCTGATGTCCCCGGTCGCCGCTGAGCCGGCCGCAGGCAACACTTTTGATACGGTCGCCGAGATGGCGCAGGTCAGCGGCGCTTCCGGCACTCTCACTACCCTTGGCGACGAGGCACCGGGTGACGGTGGCGGCCTGACCTACACGGTTGAGAGCAAGATTCCCGAGGGGACGCTGGGCGCCGTTTCCGTCATGCTGGCCGACGGCCAGTGGGCTGTGCCGCAGGGGCTCCCGGTCGCCCCGACCGTCGCCTCGGACGGTGCCGCCGCCAATGACGTGGTGGCGCGGGTGCAGTCCTTCGCCGACGCCGGCGGGTCCCTCGTGTCCGACGCGTCGCGTCCCACGCCGCTGTCGGGAGCGAATGTGCACGCCAGCGGCCCCGCCCCGTACGCGATCACCTCCTCGGCGCTGGTGGGCATGGTGCTCTCCGGCTGGGACTACTCGCACACCACGTACGTGGCGGATCAGAACACTCAGGTGGGGTACCGGGCCGAGATCGGGCAGGACCTCGGTGGGTCCTGGAAGCCGGATGACCTGGCCGGATGGTTCAACGGCCAAGGGCTTCTCTGGCTGAACTCGAACGGTGCCCTCAGCGCCGGGGACATCGTCTTCTTCTCCAAGCCGCTGCCGGACGGGCAGGACAGCTCCGGCTCAGCTCCTGCCCAGTCCGCGGTCTTCGGCAACGTGTACGACGTCGGCATCTACATGGGGGACGGCAAGATCGCCCGGGGTTCGTCCGGAGGTGTGCAGGTCCAGGCACTGGATGCCCAGGCGGCGGCCGAGGTGTCCATGGTGGCGCGTCCGCAGTGGTCGGCGCCCGCGGGCGGCGCGGCCGCTCCGGAACAGCAGAAGGACAGCGGTAGTGCCGGGGCCGGTGCGACAGCGAGCCCGCAGGCGACGCCGTCGGCCTCGCCTCAGGCGAAGCCTCAGCCGACTCCGGCTTCGGGAGCTCCGTCCGCCAATGGTGGCTCGGTGCCCGACGGCGGATCGGGCTCGGGCTCGCAGTCCTCGGGTGAAGCCGGCAAGGATGACCACAACGAGGTTGTTGTGGGTGCCAGTGGCAGCCAGAGCAGCAAGGGGCGCACGAGTGCTGCGGAGCGGTCCTCCGCCAAGAACGTCCGGGAGCGGTGGCTGCCGGTGACCGGCGTGGCGATCGGCGTGCTGTCGATGGCGGCGATCCTGCTCTCCGGCGGCCTCATCGTCCTGCGCCTGCGCCGCGGCTGAAGCAGGGGCGGTGCGCGGGGCGGCTCGGGCCACCCGGCCCGGGTCGCCCGGTCTACAGGCTTCCTGCCGCTCGTGAGCAGGCGACGAGCGGGCGGCTGCTGAGTCCCTTGTGCCGCCCGCTTTTTTCTTGCGTCCGCTTGGCTGGCGCCTGTGGTTTAGGCGTTTCGGCTGCGTGACGTCTCCTGGAGTCCTGCGAGGTCCTGCGAGCTCGCCTGGCACGAATCCATCTGAGAGCAACGCGTGCATGGTGCTTGCCACCAACGGATTTGTGGTCGGATGGGCCGTGTTCTCCTGCGGTGCGGGAGTGATTCGGTGTCCACACAGCGGACATGGCCGGTTCTGCAGCCTATGTGGCTGGTGGAAAGTATTGAAATTCTGCGGTTCTCGCCCGGCTCCCGATGTCTCGTCAGCGTTCATGTCCGCTGTGTGGACACTGGTCGCCGCTCATCCGCTGACTCTGTTGGCAACCACAGCGACGAACCCTGTGAAGAGGTCTCCCGGTGTTGTCTGTAAGTTCGAACGAAGCCGGGTAGCAGTTCCTTTCGCAGCGGATCACGACTTGACTGAGGTGCACTGAGAAATCCTGCTATGGGGGCGTTGCGGAGCTGGCAGTCATAGTCTTGCGGACGCACCATAGGGGTCGCGGACTGACCCCTGGGCCCCAGTCCTCGGGCCTTAAGGTACGCCCTCGGGAGAAGGGCGCGTCCGCGGCGCGGCGAGGTGGCGAGGTGAGTCCGTACCGCCGCGAGCCACCCGCATCCCCGGATCTTCCCGGCCACGCCCGGCGCGAACGTGAGCAAGCGCAATGGGACCTTTGCCGTGCTATCCGCTAACGTCTGAGGAATCAGTATGTTGAAGGGACCTACCGCACGATGAAAGATTCTGGGCGTGAGCCCGGCCGTAAGGACTCGGAGAAGCCGGGCAAGGCCGGCAAGAACGATCGCAGCAAGCGCGACCGCAAGCTCCGCGACACACTGGGCAACCCATTCTTGTGGCTGGTGCCCTTCCTCCTGGTCGTCATCCTCGGCTGGGCCGTTTTCTCCTCGATGTTCGGCTACCGCACCATCGACACCTCCGACGGCCTGGCGCTCCTGCGGGACAAGCCGGACACGATCGAGTCGATCACCGTCATCGACGGCACTCAGCGCGTCGAGCTGGACCTCAAGACCACCTACGTCCAGCCCAAGAAGAAGGACGTCGAGGCGCGCCCGGTGGGCAAGAAGGTCGAGTTCTCCTTCACCGACGCCCAGGCCGAGCAGGTCGACCGCCTCGTCCAGGCCGCCGCCCCCAAGGACGGCTTCAACTCCGTGGTGCCCACCACCAGCTGGTGGTCCTCGCTCATCCAGCTGCTCGTGCCCGCCCTGCTGCTGGGCGGCTTCATGTGGTGGCTCCTGAGCCGCATGGGCGGCGGGCGCAATGGCGCCATGGGCTTCGGCCGCTCCAAGGCAAAGGTCGGCTCCAAGGAGATGCCCGACGTCACCTTCGACGACGTCGCCGGCGAGGACGAGGCCGTCGAGGAGCTCCAGGAGATCCGCGAGTTCCTCTCCGAGCCGGAGAAGTTCCGCGCCGTCGGCGCCAAGATCCCCAAGGGCGTCCTCCTCTACGGCCCGCCCGGAACCGGTAAGACCCTCTTGGCCAAGGCCGTCGCCGGCGAGGCGGGCGTGCCCTTCTTCTCCATGGCCGCCTCCGAGTTCGTCGAGATGTTCGTCGGCGTCGGCGCCTCGCGCGTGCGCGACCTGTTCGACCAGGCCAAGGAGAACGCCCCCGCCATCATCTTCGTCGACGAGATCGACGCCGTCGGCCGTCACCGCGGCTCGGGCACCGGCGGCGGGCACGACGAGCGCGAGCAGACCCTCAACCAGCTCCTGGTCGAGATGGACGGCTTCGACGCCAACACCAACGTCATCCTCATCGCCGCCACCAACCGCCCCGACGTCCTGGACCCCGCCCTCCTGCGCCCCGGCCGCTTCGACCGGCAGGTCAGCGTCGAGGCCCCGGACATGGCCGGGCGGGCCGCCATCCTCAAGGTCCACGCCAAGGGCAAGCCCTTGACCGACGACGTCGACCTCGACCTCGTGGCCAAGCGCACCCCCGGCTTCACCGGCGCGGACCTGGCCAACGTCCTCAACGAGGCCGCCCTGCTCACCGCCCGCTCCAACGCCCACCTCATCGACAACCGGGCCCTGGACGAGGCCATCGACCGCGTCATCGCCGGCCCGCAGAAGCGCACCCGCGTCATGCGCGACCACGAGAAGCGCGTCACCGCCTACCACGAGGCCGGTCACGCCCTGTGTGCGGCCGCCGGCGCCTACTCCGACCCGGTCACCAAGGTGACGATCCTGCCGCGCGGGCGCGCCCTGGGCTACACGCAGGTCATGCCCCAGGACGACAAGTACTCCACCACCCGCAACGAGCTGCTCGACCAGCTCGTCTACGCCATGGGCGGGCGGGCCGCCGAGGAGATCATCTTCCGCGACCCCACCACCGGTGCCTCCAACGACATCGAGAAGGCCACCTCCACGGCCCGCAAGATGGTCACCGACTACGGCATGACCAGCGCGGTGGGCGCCGTCAAGCTCGGCACCACCGAGAACGAGACGGTCCTGGGGCTCAACGCCACCAACCGCGACTTCTCCGAGGAGGTCGCCGCCACCGTCGACGCCGAGGTCCGCTCCCTGCTGGACGACGCCCACCGGGAGGCATGGGAGATCCTCACCCGCAACCGCGCCGTGCTCGACCAGCTGGCCGAGGAGCTCCTCAGCCGCGAGACGCTCCTGGAGAAGGATCTGGAGAGGATCTTCGCGGGCGTCGTCAAGCAGCCCGAGCGGCCCCTGTGGCGCAGCGACGAGTCGCTGCCCGTCGTCGAGGCCGCCTCCGCCCCTGGCGGTGAGTCCGGCGACTCCCACGGTAGCGACGACTTCTGGGGCTACAACCAGTGAGCCGGCCCGGGCCCCGGCGGGCCCGGCAGGCACACGGAAGCAGAGGCCGATCATGAGCTATGACGCCGAGGGCGTGCGGCGGGCGGTGCACGACCTGCTCGTCGCCATCGGGGAGGACCCCGACCGCGACGGGCTGCGCGACACCCCCGAGCGCATGGCGCGCGCCTACGCGGAGATGTTCGCCGGCCTCGACCAGGACCCGGCCGAGCACGTCGAGCGGGTCTTCGACGTCGGGCACGAGGAGATGGTCCTCGTGCGCGACATCCCCATGTACTCGGTGTGCGAGCACCACCTGCTGCCCTTCCACGGGTCGGCGCACGTGGGCTACATTCCCAGCGCCGACGGGCGCGTCACCGGGTTGTCCAAGGTGGCGCGCCTCGTGGACGGCTACGCCCGGCGCCCCCAGGTCCAGGAACGGCTCACTCGGCAGATCGCCGACGCCCTCGTCGAGCGCCTGGAGTGCCGGGGCGTGCTCGTCGTCGTCGAGGCCGAGCACCTGTGCATGTCCATGCGGGGTGTGCGCAAGCCCGGCTCCAACACGGTCACTTCCGCCGTGCGCGGCATCATGCGCAACGCCGCCACCCGCTCTGAGGCCATGAGCCTGGTCCTGGGGCGGCGGTCCTGAGGGCGGGCCGCAGCTATCGCCCCTCACTCTGGACGGTCTTGGACCGCCATCGGGAGTGCTGGGGGATGTACTGCTGAGATCTGAGAGTGTTCCTGGCCGGCACATGGGCGCACTTCACTCGGGCTGGCGATTGCGCGGCGCGCTCGATCCCTGGTTAGCAGGACCCGGAGAACCGTGAAGTAAGGGGCTGAGACTCTCGCCCAGCAGGCAGCACATCCTGAGTCTCTGTCTGCGGTCGAGGGCTACACTCCTAGAATATGATGAGGAGTGCTGATCGTGGTGAAGTCGATGTGGACGCCCGCGTGTACCGTTCTAAGGTGCGGATCGCTGAGTCGCTCTTTGAAAAGCTTGCGGTTTATGAGCTTGATGAGATCTCTGTATCAGAGGTAGTGGCCAAGGCGGGTGTATCTAGAAATACGTACTATCGCCACTTCTCCACAAAGAGGTCCGTATTGACATTCTATATTGAGGAGTTGCTGAGAGAGTATCTCCAAGGTGTTGAAGGACGTGGCATATCGGATGTTGAGGGAATTCTCAACTATTATTTCTCCTTCTGGGGGGATCGCAAAGAGTATGTTATCCTATTGAGGAGGCGTCAGCTTTTGGATCTGGCGCTTGATGTGCAGCGAAAGAAGTTCCTAGAGGTGCTGCCGCACTCCGACCTTCCCTGGCATGGAGTCTCCGGAGTTGACGAAACTCTCGTGGATCTGCTGTTCGTTGGTGGAATGTGGAATATTCTCCTGCATTGGCTCGATCGTGGTATGGACCCGAAAGCTTCGGAGGTTGTCCGGACGTTTCTCGAGGAGTTGTCGGTTTACGCTGAATGCTTGCCATAGTCGACTCCATCCTGAGGTCTTGACGCCTGTGAGCGGCCCGCATTGAGAGGTGAGCTTGACCTCCCTGTTATGTGGTACAGATTCTGCGAATCTGTACCACAAGTGCTGTGTGAGTGGAATGGGACGAGGCTCCGGCATACAGTCCTCATCGACTGATGGGCCATCACTGGGAGGAAGAATGTCGTTTCTGCTCGGCTACTGGGCGCTGCCGATCCTATTTATTCTGCACGATTTTGAGGAGATGGTGTTTCTGCCTCTGTGGAAGCGGCGGTCGAAGTTTCGGGCGCTCCCCAATCAGGCAGGTTATTTTGGGGAAACCAGAGATGGTTCGGCGTTTACGGTGGGGGTGCTGGAGGAGTTTGTTATTCTGTTGACTGTTTCTTATGTGTGTTCGTTGACGCGAGGTGACGAGTTGTACTTGTGCTTCTGTGTGGCGTACAGCCTTCACTTTCTTATTCACTATAGAATGTGTTTCCGGTTCAAGGGGTACGTCCCTGGGGTTGTGACTGTCACTCTTCAGGTTCCGCTGGTGTGGTTCATCATCTCCCACTACTGGAGGATCAATATGTTGACAGTAGCATGTTTCATGCTGGTGATGGTGGTGGTCTACGGGAACCTGTACGTAATGCACCGTTTGATGCCGAGAATCGAGCGGCGCTTCGTCGGATACGCCCAGGGTTAGTCGACGGAAATGTCGCCACAATGTAGGGATGTATGTATGGGCTCCACGTATAAGAAATTACTGATGGCGGTCGATGCCGGGCTGCTGCTCTACTGGACGGCCGTCTTCATCAACCTCATTCCCGAGCACCTGCGGTTCAAGGACTACTCCAACCAGGTCATCCAGGCCTGGAACTGGTCGTTCTTCCCTCTCGACCTTGCCGCCGCCCTGACCGTCTTCCTCGGCGCCTACCTGACGCGCGTGGGCAGCAGGATCGGGGACCTGGTGCTGACGGTCGGGCTCATGCTGACCTTCTGCGCCGGGTTCATGGCGATCTCCTTCTGGTCCTTCTACCGTGACTTCGACCCGCTGTGGTGGGGGCCCAACGCCCTGCTCATGATCATCCCGGCACTCGCCCTCGGCTCCATGGTCTGCCGGAGGCTCGAGACCGCGGAGAACCGGGCGTGACAGTCAAGGACGTATTCTGCCCGTCGACGTGGGGGAGTGTGTGCCGCCGAAACGCGCCCGCAGTCCAGCCGGTGCTCGTGGCCCGCGTGCGATCGATGGGGCGCGGCACCTGCGCGTGGCTGGCGCTCGGCGGCACCGTCGTCAGCGAGGTCTCGGCGACCCTCGCTCTACGCCAGGCCTTGAACCATCCGGGCTTCTACATCGTTGTCGGGATCGGGTACGCGCTGGCCTTTATCCTCCTGTCGCTGACGCTCAAGGCCGGCATGCCGCTCGGCGTCGCCTACGGACTCTGGGGTGCCCTGGGTGTGGCGCTGACCGCCGTGCTGTCGATGCTTGTCTTCGGTGAGCCGATCACGGTGCTCGTCGCCCTCGGCATTGCGCTCATCATGGCCGGGGTGCTCCTCGTTGAGGTCGGGGCGCAGCGCGCAGGCACACAGGATAAGGACGGTGATGCGTCATGAGCGGGGTCTACCTTGTGGCGGCCATCGCCTCCGAGGTCACGGGAACACTGTCGCTCAAGCTCGCCTCCGACGGCAGAGGGCTGCGATGGTACGCCGTCGTCATGGGCGGCTACCTGGCGGCCTTCGCCATGTTGACTCTGGCCCTCAAGGAGGGGCTGGGGCTCGGTGTCGCCTACGGGATCTGGTCGGCCGGGGGAGTGGCCGTGACGGCAATCGCCTCAAGGCTTCTCTTCGGTGAGCCACTGACTCGCACCATGGTGGCAGGCATCGCGCTCATCATGGCGGGCGTGCTCCTCGTCGAGCTCGGCAGCGCGCACTGACAACGCACCGAAGGCGATCACGGGCCAGAATGTCCAAATCGGTGACAAAGGACTGCCAGCACTCCTTGCCCGCCCATACGAACCGCGGAATCATGCGGTTTTCTTTCGTCAACGTGTGTCCGTTCCGAGCCTTTGTCTCCGATTTGGACACGATCGGCTCGTTCCCGTCCCGCGCGGACTGGCCGAGCGGCCCCTGAGGGACGTGGTGTGGGCAGAAGGCTCGCTCGGCCGGGGACATTCGACATCGACGGGTGCAGTCCATGCGCTTGGGGACACGATGGCCGTCCCCGGACGCGCGACGTGTCCCCGTCGGGCACCATCGGCACCCGGCCGCGCGGAATGTCTCCGTCCGGAAACGGTGACTGCGCCGACGGTGCGGACTCAAGGGACCGCCTGGAAGGGAACACTGAGGATCGTGGTCCAGCGGCCTTCGCCCTGGCTCACGCTCAGGCTGCCGCCCAGGGCCTCGACGCGGCGCCGCGCCCCCTCCAGGCCCAGGCCCGAGGAAAAGGCGTCATAGCCCGGTACGCCACTGCCCGGCGCGCCGCTGGCCCACACGCCGCCGGCCTGCCCCGGAAAACCGACGTCATTGCTCGCCATCGCCTCCAGGGAACGCCCGTCGGACTCGATGACCAGACGCGCCCGACCCTGCGGGGCCGTGTACTTCGACATGTTTGTCACCAGCTCACCCAGCACCCGCAGCAGCTGGAGGCGCACGCCCGGCGGGATCACCGGGATCCCGAGCAGCTCCAGGCCCTCGACCTCCAGGTGCGCCCCCCGGTGCCTCAGGGCGGCCGCGGCGTCGGTGACGATCTCCTCCAGGGGACGTGGCGCGGAGGTCGCCTCGATGTCCAGCCGCTCGCCTCCACGGATGTCGCTCATGGCGCGCAGCGCGTGCCGCATCTGCTCCACCGCCGCGCGCACCGCCGCCGTCATCGCGTCCAGCTCGGGCGCCAACGCGGTGTCCTCGGGGTGCGCGAGCCGGGCCTGCTCGGCCGTCATGACCGCGTGGGTCAGATCGCGCACCACGGTGTCGTGCAGCTCGGTGACCACCAGGAGGCGCTGGCGCTCCATGCTCTCGCGGTAGGTATGCAAGGAGCGCTCGGCCTGGTCGCGCGGGCTGCGGATGAGCTCGGCCAGAGTGATTGCCCCGCCCCCGACAATAACCCACCACGCCAGCAGCGAGACCCAGCCCTCACTGGTCTCGCCCCACCGGGCGTCGGCGATCAAGAGCACGAGTGAGAAGACCACCAGGCTGTAGGCGGGCATGCGCGGAAACCCGCGCGCCACGAGGACCGCCGTGCACAGCCAGGGAATGATGCCCGGGGAGATGGGCACATCAGTCATCATCAATGTGCCGGCCCACGCCGACGCGCTGCCCAGCAGGGCCCCCGGCCACGGGAATCGGCTGCACAGCGCCAGCGCCAGGCCCCCGGCGATCTCAAAAAGGACCGCAATGGAGGACAGCGGCCAGGTCATTGCGATCGAGAAGAGAGTGATCAGTGCGGCCAGGAAGGCGTGCGCCAGATGCAGCCGCCAGGTCGGTCGCCACGTCGTGTACCGCGTGGGCTGCAGCAGGCCCGCCAGAATGTCGGCCACTGTCTCTACCTTCCCCTGAACCGATCCGGATAATATTCTTCCATGACGGTCCCCGACGTTACTGATGGTCCCACTGCCGCCTCGCAGGTCCTGCGCGTCGCCATCGTCGACGACGACCCCTTCGTCCTGCACGCGTTGCGGGCCTACCTGAGCTCGGACGAGCGCATCGAGGTGGCCAGCACCTTCTCGCGCGCCGCCGACGCCCTGGCCTTCCTCCACAAGATCCGCGTGGACGTCCTGCTCACGGACGTGCGCATGCCTGAGATGGACGGTCTGGAGCTGCTCACCCGGGTGCGCCGGCAGTGGCCCCGTACGGCCGTGGTCGTGCTGACCTCCTTCGACGACGACGAGGCGATGGTGGCTGTGCTCGCGCAGCACGCCAACGGCTTCCTGCTCAAGGACGCCTCGCCCGAGGAGATCATTCGCGCCGTCATCGCCGCCAGCGCGGGTGGGACCACGATCTCCCCGGCCGCCACCTCCCGGCTCGTCACCCGCCACCTGCGGCCCCCGCAGACTGCCCAGGCCCCCGACGTCACCGAGGCCGAGCAGGCGGTTCTGACCCTCCTGTGCGAGGGCTACTCCAATGCCGAGATCGCCGAGCAGCTCGTCGTCG
>ERZ772766.624-NODE-624-length-20273-cov-9.066822_pt1 | contig 20273 bp, 18 predicted proteins | sample MGYA00511379_ERZ772766 | MGnify/ENA primary metagenome ERZ772766 (study PRJEB29015, sample SAMEA2737895) | human oral metagenome | biome: human oral; feature: human-associated habitat; material: dental | place: China | collected 2116 ...
GGGATTCGTTCGCCTTCGCGTCCTCCACGAAACGCATGAGGCGGTGGTACATGGGGCTGTGAACCATTGGTATGTCGCTTCCTGGAATCAGATTTCGGGCTGCTCGGAGACGGCAGAGGGCTCATCCTCGCCCTGCAAGCTGTCTGACCATGTATTCGAAGCCTCCGCCGAAGCGGGTGAACCTGCCCCGGCGCCCGCTTCCGATCCGGCGGCAGCGGCGGCGACGGCAGGGTCCTGGGCCATGGCCGCGTTCGTCTGCGAGAAATAACCTGCGTTCTGCTCTTCCATCTGTCGGAAGGCTTCCTCGGACTGGTCAACCTTCGTGCCGAAGTCGAGGAAGTGTTCTTGCTCGCCCTTGAAGCCATCGCGGAGTGTGGAGTATGAGTCCTGCAGTGCGCGGCGTGCAGCGTCGACGCCGGCCTCCTCGCCCCACACGGATTCAACCTGGGCGTCGGCCAAGGTGCCGATGCTGTCGGCGGCAGTCATGAGAGACTCCCCGCCTCTCTCCGCGTCCTGACGCGTCTGATCGTGCTTATCTGAGTCGAAGCTGACGTCGCTCACGAAAACCTCCAGGCGAAACAAGCGCAGGCGCGGCCCGCAGACATCAATGAGATGATGCTCATCATATGACCAACCGGCAAGGCTCGCAAAAATGCTCGGTAACTGCGAGCTGTGTTCCGGAAGAAAGTAACCCTCTCAATAAGAGAAGCGTGAAGGCACCTGCGCGACTGGGCGGGGGCCGCGACGCAGCACGCCGCAGCCCCCGAAGCAAAAACCTGTCAGAAGGTTAAATTCACTCGCCCGCCTCGAAGGTGGCCTTCTCAGCCTCGGTGTCCGGCACGAAGGAATCCGTGTCCAGATCGGCCCAGTACTCCTCGGCCCACGGGTCCTCGATCGGCTGGGAACGCTTCCACAGGATGTAGCCCGCACCGGCGACGGCGCCCACCAGGGCCGTCAGGCCGAAGGCGCGCAGCACGCGGCACTTGCGGCGCTTAGGCGTGGGCGTCGCGAGGGCGACGGCCGAGGCCTCGGACGCGCGGCGAGCGCGATCCGACAGCGAACCGCGAGCCTGCAGAGCCGCACCCGCCTGGTTCACGGCGAGGGAAGCGCGGGGCAGGTAGTCGTCCACGAGGTGCTCGCGAGCGTTCTCGATCGCCGGGCCGGCCTGCGCGGCAGCGGCCTGCGCGCGAGCGGCAGCGTTCTCGATCACGGGGGTCGCGTGCTCGATCGCGGAGTTCAGCGCGGCCTGGGCGCGAGGCGCGGCCCAGTCAACGCCCTGGCCAGCCAGATCGGCAGCCCGCACGGCAACCTTGCCGGCGTAAATGGCAGCGGCGTCGCGAAGCTGCTGCGACGATGCACGCAGCTTTTCTGCATCGAAAGTCGGCGAAGTAACCATGATGTCTCCGATTCTGTCCACAATAAACAGGGGCGCGGACGCGCCACTCACTCCTATTGTGCAACAACGGGCTGTGATCTGCAGCCCACCGGCTCGCGTGAGCTGCACGACGGACAGGAAACACCCAGGAAAAGATGCGACCATTACAGTCATGAAAGCTATTCTTCACACCTCCGCCGGCGACATCACCGTCGAACTGTTCCCCAACCACGCCCCCAACACGGTCAACAACTTCGTGACCCTGGCCAAGGGCGAGCGCGAATGGGTCGACCCGAAGACCGGTCAGAAGACCTCCCGTCCCCTCTACGACGGCACCATCTTCCACCGCGTCATCCCCGGCTTCATGATCCAGGGCGGCGACCCCCTCGGCACTGGCACCGGCGGTCCCGGCTACCAGTTCAACGACGAGATCCACCCCGAGCTGAACTTCAACGACCCCTACCTGCTCGCCATGGCCAACGCCGGCAAGCGCATGGGCAAGGGCACCAACGGCTCCCAGTTCTTCATCACCGTGGCCCCCACCCCGTGGTTGCTCGGCAACCACACCATCTTCGGCAAGGTCGTCGACGAGGACTCGAAGCGCGTCGTCGACGCCATTGCCACGACCCCCACGGGCGCGAACGACCGCCCCGTGACGGAGCAGGTCATCAACTCCATCGAGATCGTCGACTGACCCTCTCCCCTCATCATCGACGAGGCCGGGGCCGCCCCCGCTGCTGCGTGCAGTGACCGGGATGGCGCTCCCCGGCCTCGTCCCTTACCCCCGCCGAAAGGGAAGCTATGAGCATGCCGAGCTACGGCCAACGCTCTGACCCGCGCGCCGCTCCCGAGTGCCCGCGCCACCCGGGCGTGCGCAGCGTCGACTACTGCAAGCGCTGCAACCGCCCCATGTGCGTGGACTGCGCGATCCCCACAGAGGTCCGTTCCATTTGCGTGGACTGCTCCTCCTCAAAGAAGGGGTGGATGCGTTCCCCGGCGCGCGCGGCCGCCGCTGGCGCGCCGGTCGTCACCTACGCGATGATGGCGATCTGCGTCCTCATGTACGCCCTCACATGGGTGTCGCCCTCCCTCACGTCCTCGCTCGCCCTCGTTCCCGCACAGCTGATGGCCCACCCGTGGACGATCCTCACGGGCGCATTCCTGCACGGTGGTCTGTTGCACATCCTGTTCAACATGCTGTCCCTGTACTGGGTGGGGCGTGCGATTGAGCCGGTGATGGGCTGGTGGCGTTTCCTCACGGTGTACCTGGTGAGCGCGTTGGGTGGTTCCGCCTTCATCCTCGCGTGGTGCCTCATCCAGCCCACCGAGATTTTCGTCAGCACGGTGGGCGCGTCCGCCGCCGTGTTTGGGCTCTTCGGCGCGGTGTTTGTCCTGCAGCGCCTGGGTGGGTCCGACACGACCGCGATCCTGACCCTGCTCGGCGTCAACCTCGTGTACGGCTTTGTGGTCAGCGGCATCTCCTGGCAGGGGCACATCGGCGGGGCGATCGCCGGCGTGGCCGCCACGTGGGTTTTGGTGCGCCTGGCACGCCCGCGCTCGGGCGTCACGGAGGCCGCGCAGAATCGCCGCCAGGCGCTCGCGGCCCTCGGCATGATCGCGGGCATGGTCGCGCTGAACGCGCTCGCTTTCCGCGTCCTGTACGAGGTCTACGGCGCGTGACGCGTTCGCGACCGACAGGCGCGTCGTATCTAAGGATGGCCTAACATAGGGAGGGTCCGGCAAAGCATGCCGGGCCCTCCCTCAAGCTTCCCACAGGAGAGACCATGACCAGCCCCTGGGACCTGTACGACCAGCTCATCGACGAGATACCCGCCGATATCACCGTCACGGCGATCCACACCGACGGCAAATGGCGCCGCGTCGCCTCCAGCGAAGACGGCGTCGGCATGGCCTTCGGCATGAACGTCCAGTCCCGCCCGCGTGCCACCGAGGATCCCTCCGACCTCATCGGACGGCCCCTGCGCGACGTCGCGGCCCTCGCCAAGTCCTGGAACTTCGAAGACGCCGGCATCGGCATGGCCGCCGTCAACGCCTACCACTCCCACCCCGTCCGCGCCCTCGCCCACGGATTTACCCCCTGCAAGGAAAACAACTGGGCGCGCACCTTCCACCCCTACGCGCCCCTCGTCGCCGGCAAGCGCGTCGCCGTCATCGGACACTTCCCCTTCGCGGCCGCCGCCATGCCCGACGCCGCGCAGCTCACCATCCTCGAACGCAACGTCTTCGACGGCGATTACCCCGACTCCGCCTGCGAATACCTGCTCCCCGAGATGGACTACGTCTTCATCTCCGGATCCGCGTTCGTCAACAAGACCATGCCGCGCCTCCTCGCGCTCTCCTCCGACGCCCACACCGTCGTCCTCGGCCCCTCCGCCCCTGCCTCACCCGCGATCCTGCGAGCCGGCGCCACGACCGTCATGTCCTTTGCCAGCGCGCACCCCGCGCGCCTCGAAGACGGGCTGGCCGGACGATCCCTCCTCGGCATGTACGACGCGGGCATGCGGGTCGAACTCAGCAGGGCGTGACCCGAGGACGAGGCCGTGACCCGGTAGTCAGCCACGGCCTCGTCGATAGAAATAGTGGGGCGTCCCGGCCGCAGCCGGAACGCCCCACACTCACACTCACCGGAGACGGCAGGCCAGCGCCCGCCGCGCCCCCGTCAACGCCAACGTAGCGTCATCAGGAAGCCGACCATCATCGTGCCCAGGCCCACCGCGATGTTCCACGCGCCCAGCTTCGGCACCGGGTACGTGCCCGACGAAATGTAGTAGACGACAACCCACAGCAGGCCCAGAATCATCAGGGTCACGAAAGCGGGCGCCCACCAGGCCGGGCTCAGCGGAATACCGTCAGTCCAGTTCTGGATATCGGTATCGTCCTCAACCTCATGCCCATTCTTCTTACGCTTCTTGGATTCGGCCACGTCGGGTCCTCTCTGCTGGCCCGCGCGGGAAGAAAACCGCCCGGCGGTGATGAAATAGTCGCACCACTAGCGTAGTCTCGGACGTGGAAAGTGCCAAAGCGCAGCGCCACGGGAGGGGGAAAGATGCGCCCACGCAGCGTCCGCCACATCGTCGGCGTCCTCGCCGTCACCGTCGCCTCCGGACTCCTTTTCTCCGTCTCCGCGCTCAACGAACGCAAGAATCCCGCGGCCACCTCCGACCTGACCACCCTCGTGCGTAACCGCCAGGAGCAGGTCAAAGCCCTCGACAACGAGGTGTCCGAGCTCGACGCGCAGGTCCAGAGCTTCTCCTCCGCCGACCCCCAATCCGGCGCCCCCGACGAAGATGCGTTCACCGCCCGCTCCAACCGCCCAGTCACCGGGCCCGGCGTCCAAATCACCCTCTCCGACGCGCCCCCCGGGCAGATCCCCGAGGGCGCGACCCCCAACGACCTCGTCATCCACCAGCAGGACATCGAGGACACCATGAACGCCCTGTGGAGCGGCGGCGCCGAGGCCATGACCGTCCAAGGCGTGCGCGTCACGTCCCGCACCGTCATCCGCTGCATCGGCAACGTCATCCTCGTCGACGGCACCAGCTACTCGCCGCCCTATGTGATCCAAGCAATCGGTGATCCTGCCACCCTGCGCGCGACGGTTACTGCAAACCCACGTATGGTGAATTACCAGGTCTACGTGACAAAGTATGGCCTCGGGTGGGACATGCAGACCAGAGACTCCCTGAGCTTCGCGCCCGCCACCACCTCGCAGACAGTCAACTACGCAACCGTGGAGGAAACGAATGGGTGAACACGTCGCCCCAGCCTCGCCGACAAGCAAAAAGCGCTCCAACATCTTCTGGAACATCGTCGGTGTCGTCGGCGAACTGCTCATTACCTTCGCGTTCGTCCTCGGCCTTTTCTCCGTCTGGCAGCTGTACTGGACGACCTACGAAGTCTCCGGGCAGGTCTCCCAGACCATCGCCTCGTACGAAGAGGGCCACCAGCCCGCCAAGCGCACCCTCGGCGACGTCCGCACTGACGACCCGCCTGCCTTCGACCGCGAAGTCGGCGACGGCGAGGTCTACGGCCTCGTCCACGTGCCCACCTGGGACTGGATGAAGATCCCCCTCGCCGAAGGCACCACCTCCCACGTCCTCGACCAGGGGTGGGCCGGCCACTACGACATGACCACCCAGCCCGGCGGCGTCGGCAACTTCTCCGTCGCCGGCCACCGCCGCACCTACGGCAACAACTTCCGCTGGATCGACCGCCTCACCCAGGGCGACAAGGTCGTCGTGGAAGTCGACGACCACTACCTCGTCTATTCCATGGTCTCCTCCGAGATCATCGACGCGACCGACCCGACGCAGATGCGCGTCGTCGCCCCCGTCATCGACGACCTCGCCTGGTCCGAAACCCCCACCGAGCGTTGGATGACCATGACCACCTGCCACCCCGAATACGGCAACTGGCAGCGCTACATCGTCCACCTCAAGTTCGAATCCTGGACCCCCAAGGACACGGGTGTCCCCGCCGAACTCGTCGACGAACCCACGAACTGAAGGAGCCCACATGTACGCATGGATCTTCCGCCACCTGCCCGGCCCCACCTGGTTCAAAGTCATTGAATCCCTCGCCCTCATCGGCGCGGCCGTCGCCGCCCTGTTCACCTGGGTCTACCCCTGGGTCCAGTCCTACCTGGAACTGGGACAGTCCTCCGTCGGCTGAGCCTGAGCCGCTCGCTTGAGGATGGGACGAGGCCGGGGCCACCCCGGCCTCGTGCTGTATCCGCGTCCGTGGGCCGGGCTTCTCCGCACGCGCCCGCGCGCCCGGAGAGCGGACAGCGCCCGCGCGCCCACTGGGGGAGCGCCCTACGATGGATGACGGAGAAGGGGCCACGGCCTCGTACATGAAAGGACCTGCGATGGCACGAATCCTCTGCGTCGACAACTATGACTCGTTCGTCTTCACGATCGTGGGCTACCTGCGCCACCTGGGCGCCGTCGTGGACGTTGTGCGCAACGATGTCGTGGATCCCGCATGGTTCGAGGCCGGCTACGACGGTGTCCTCATCTCCCCCGGCCCCGGCGACCCCAAGAGCGCCGGCGCCTCCCTGCAGACCATCGCCGACTGCGCCGAGCGCGAGATCCCGATGCTGGGCGTGTGCCTGGGCCACCAGGCCCTGGGCGAGCTCTTTGGCGCGACTGTTGGGCACGCTCCCGAGCTCATGCACGGCAAGACTTCCGTCATCACCCACGACGGGCGCGGCGTGTTCGAGGGCGTGCCCTCGCCGCTGACCGTCACCCGCTACCACTCGCTGACTATCGACCCGGCGACCATGCCCGACGAGCTCGAGGTCTCCGCGAGCAGCGAGTCCGGCATCATCATGGGCGTGCGCCACCGGTCCCTGCCCCTCGAGGGCGTCCAGTTCCACCCCGAGTCCGTCATGACCCAGTCCGGGCACCTCATGTTCGCCAACTGGCTGGCCGCCTGCGGCGACGCCGACGCGCGTGAGCGTGCCGTGTCCCTCAAGCCCGTCGTCGCCGAGCGCTTCAAGCTGTAGATTCTGCGTTCTGGGGGTTTTGCGCCATCTCGCGCCTTTTGAGCCCACGTCGCAGCACAACACCTATCCACCGAGTGACTGGTTCGCTCATGTGCGTTGCGGAGGCAGACCCGCGCATACAGTGAGGCCCGCGCCGCGGGATTTCTCCTCGCGAGCGCGGGCCTCACTCATCGGTGCAACAGCGGCTCACTGGCTCAACCGCTAGCAGGCTCAACCGCCAGTCGGACAGCCGCGGCGCGGACCCGACTCACAAGAGCCTCAGTGGCCGTTCCCGTTGTTGCCGTTATTGTTCCCGTTGTTGTTGCCGTTCTGGGTGCCCTTCGCGACCTTCAGCTTCACGGTTGAGTTCTTGTCGACCTTCGAGCCCACGCCGGGCTCGACGGACAGGACCTGGCCGGCGGGCTGGTTGCCCGCGACTTCTTCGACGGTGACATTCAGGCCGAGAGCCTTGAGCTGCGCCTCGGCGTCATCACGGCCGATGCCGACGACGGAGGGGATCTCCACCTGGGCGGCCTTACCGTTCGACACGGACACGCCGACGGTGGTGCCCTTCTTGACCTTCGTGCCGGTGGCCGGATCCTGATCGACGATGCGATCCTTGTCCTTCTCTGAGTCGACGCTCGTCACGTTACCGAGTTCCAGGCCGACGGCCTTCAGGGCGCTGCGCGCCTGGTCCTGGCTCATGCCGGACAGGTCCGGAACATCGACCTGGTCAGAACCAGAGGACAGGTAGGCACGGATCGTCTGGCCGGCCTTCACCTTCGAACCGGGGGAGGGGTTGGTCTGCGCGACTTTGCCCGCGGGGACGGTGTCGGAGGCGACCTTGCTGTTATCGAGCTCCCACTTCAGACCCAGGGCCTCGATGGCCTTGCGGGCGTCGTCAGGGCTCATGCCGACGAGGTTGTCCGGCAGGGTCACGGAATCGGGGCCGGAGGAGATGGTGACGCGCACGGTCGCGCCCTTCTCGGCCTGCGTGCCGGCTGCGGGATCAGTGGAGGCGACGGCCCCCTCGGCGACAGTGTCGGAGGCGACCTTGTCCGGGTTGAGCTCCCACGTGAAGCCTGCCTGCTCGATCTGAGTCTTCGCCTCGGCCTGCGTCAGGCCGACGACGTTGGGGACCGCGATCGTCTCCGCTTGTTCGGCGCCACGCGTGAGGGCCCACACCAAGCCGCCGATCAGCAGCAGGGCAACGACGACGAGCGACGCGATGATCGCCGTGCGGCGCTTGCGGGACTTTGCGACGTCGTCATCCGCGTCCGCGGTGGCCACCGGGGGCAGCGACGTGGAGGTCGCGGCCATGGCCGGGGCTGGGGTGCGGTTGGCGACGGCCGCCATCGGCATGGTCGCAGCGGTCTGGGCGCTAGCGACGCCGGCGGCGGGCAGCACCTCGGTGGCCCACGAGTCCGCTGGCGGTGCGCCCACGTCGAGGCCTCGGGCGACGCGCTGCAGGTCCGCGAGCATCGCGGCCGCGCTTGGGTAGCGGTCCTCGCGGTTCTTCGCCAGGGCCTTGAGCACCACGCGGTCGAGGGAGTCCGGGATGTCGGACAGGATCGACGAGGGCGTGGGCGGGATCTGCTCGACGTGCTGGTAGGCGACGGCGACGGCGGAGTCACCCTTGAAGGGCGGGCGGCCGGTCAGCAGCTCGAAGAGGACGACGCCCGTCGAATACAGATCGGAACGAGCGTCCACGGCCTCGCCGCTCGCCTGCTCGGGGGAGAGGTACTGGGCGGTGCCCACGACGGCGTTCGTCTGCGTCATGGTGGCCTGCGAGTCGGTCAGGGCGCGCGCGATGCCGAAGTCCATGACCTTGACTTTGCCGTCCGACGTCAGCATGATGTTGCCGGGCTTGATGTCGCGGTGCACGAGGTGGTTCGCGTGCGAGTACTCGAGGGCGGACAGGACGCCGGACACGATCTCGATGGCCTCGTTGATCGGCACGGCCGTACCGTCGGAGATGAGTTCCTTGACCGTGTGCCCCTCCACGTACTCCATGACGATGTAGGGCACCGCGATCGAGCGGCCGGACGCGTCTTCGATGATCTCCTCGCCGGTGTCGTAGACGGCGACGATGTTCGGGTGATTCAGCGACGCCGCTGACTGCGCTTCCCGGCGGAAGCGCGCCTGGAAGATCGAATCCTGCGCCAGGTCGCGTCGCAGCATTTTGATGGCGACGACGCGCGAGAGACGAGTGTCGAAGCCCAGGTGGACCTCGGCCATGCCGCCGCGCCCGATGAGCGAGCGGACCTCGTATCGGCCAGCTAGACGGTGGGCCATGGGCTCTGCCATGTCCTAACCTCCTCGATAATGTGTGCTCCTGCACTTGGATGAATCAGGGAGCCAAGCATGTGTTTGATCGTAATAGCTGTGAGCGCGATGAGCCCAATCGTGATGACTGCGACGATGACCGCGCGAATAATCTGCCTGGATGCTGGGACGGGTGGTGCGACCGCGCTGCGCGAGTAGGCGGTTTTGGCCGGTGGCCGCGTCCTGTCTGCCGATCGGGCGTCGAGGTCGTGCCAGCGCGGTCCGCGCGTCGCCTTGTCGGGTCGAGGCTCGAACACGGATCGGCGTGGGCGAGACGACGGATTGGGGGCCCGAGGCTGGGGGACGGTGCCGTATACGCGCGGCGTTCCACCGTTCGTGGTGCGCGCCGACGAGGCGGTGGCTGCCTTCTGACGGCGAGGCTGCTCGGTGCGGGTCGGCTGGGGGATGGTGGGGGCGCTGCGTTGGGCGGCCTTGCGCTGTGCCTGTTCGGCTTCGCGGCGTTCACGGGCTTCGCGCAGTTCGCGTTGGCGCTGTTCTTCTTCGCGTGCGACGCGTTCGCGGCGCTGCGCCTCGGCGGCGTCCTCGGCCTGACGGGTGGCTGCGCGTTCACGCAGGCGCTGCGCGAGGGCGGCTCGGCGGTCATCAGAGGCCGACGTCGGCTTGGTGGCGGGCGCGGGCGCAGATGCCGGGGTAGAGGGAGCGGCGGGTGCCGCGGCGGTGGAGCGGGCCGGAGTTGGCGCCGAGGCGGGTGCCTGAGGGGCGACCGGAGGGGCCGGGATTGCCGCGTGGCGCCCGGTCGAGGTCAGCGAGCGGACGGCACCGGACACCGCGGGTGCATGCTCTCCGGTGGTCTCGGGGTGCAGGCGACGAACCCGGGTGGGCGCGGAAACGGGGCGTGCGGTCGGAAGGACCTCGGCCTCGTCGAGGATGCGCGGAACCGACGCGTGGCGGCCCGTGATGGGAATCGCCGAGGAGGAGGGCTCGATCGTGGTCGCCTCGTCCAGGACGGGGACGGCGGCGTGGCGGCCGGTCGTGGTGCGCACCTTGGGGGTCAGGCCCGAGGGAGGCTGGAGCATGTCCTCTGGGAGCGTGCGGCGCGTGAGGTGACGCACCGGCGCAACGATCGGCACGGAGGGCTGGACGGGTGTGCGGACCTCGGCCGGGCGCTGCGCGGCCTTCGGCAGGGGGAGGGGTCGAGGAGTCACGGAGATCCCCATGGCCTTGGCGGCCGCGGCGATCTCGCGCACGGCGGCAGAGCCGGACTCGGGGCGCTTCGCGGGGTCCTTCTCCAGCAGGTGCAGGATGACGTCCGCGAGCGGCTCGGGGACGAAATCCGGGAGCGGGGGCACTGGGTCGTTGACGTGCGAGAACGCGATGTCCACCTGCGTTTCGCCGGTGAAGGGGCGGCGCCCGGCCGCGGCCTCGTAGGCGATGACGCCGAGGGCATACAGGTCGCCGATGGGGGTGGCGATCTCGCCCATGGCCTGCTCGGGCGGCAGGTATTGGGCGGTGCCCATGACCATGCCCGCGGCCGTCAGGTTCACCTGGCCGGTGGCGCGCGAGATACCGAAGTCCGTCAGTTTCACCATGCCGTCAGGGCGAACAAGGATGTTCGCGGGCTTGATGTCTCGGTGCACGACGCCGGCGCGCGCGGCGGCACCCAGGGCCATCGCGACCTGCACGAGGATCGGCATGAGGTACTCGGGCTCGATGCGCGAGCTGCCGCGCAGGTAGTCCGTCAGCGGGTAGCCGTCGACGAGCTCCATGATGATCCAGCCGATGCCATCCTCCTGGCCCGAATCCTGCGTGTTCGCGATATTCGGGTGGGAAATCGACATCGAGTTGCGGGCCTCGAGGCGCAGGCGCGACAGGGAGAGCTCCTCGCCCGCCAGCTCGGGGCGCAGGACCTTCGCGGCGACGATGTGTCCGCTGACCCGGTCTCGGGCCTTCCAGACCTCGCCCATGCCGCCCTGCGCGATCGGGGTGAGCAGTGTGTAGCGCCCGCCAAGCACTCGCCCGGCGCCGGATGTCATGCGTGGCGCGCTCACTTGAGCCCCGCTTCCAGGACAGCGCGAGCGATCGGGCCGGCCACGTCGCCACCGTGCGGGGTGGGGTTGGTGTCGTCGCCCTCGACGAGGACCGCGAAAGCGATCTGCGGGTTGTCGGCGGGCGCAAAGCCGATGGCCCACGCGTTCGCGCGGTTGCCTTCACCGGTCTCAGCGGTGCCGGTCTTGGCGGCGACGGCCACGTTCGGCAGCGCCATCGTCGTGCCGCTGCCGTAGGGCTGGGAAACGACGGCTTCCATCATGGCGCGCAGCTTCGAGGCCGTCTCCGCGGAAATCGGGCGACCGCCGTCGATCGGGCTGGTCGTGCGCACGACCTGGTTGTCGGCGTCCACGATCGAGTCGATGAGGTATGGGGTCATCATCTGGCCCTCGTTGGCGACAGTCTGAGCGATCTGGGCCATCTGCAGGGGTGTCGTCTGGACCGTGTACTGGCCGATCGAGCTCATCGCGAGCTGCGCGGCGTCGGCGTCGGCGGGGAAGACCGAGGGGGTCACCGTCAGCGGGATCTGCGACTCGCGGCCGAAACCGAATCGGTTCGTCACGTCGATGAGCTGCTGGCTCGTCAGCTGCTCGGAGGCGAGCACGAAGGTCGTGTTGCACGAGCGGGCGAAGGCCTCGGTCAGCGTCGGGTTGCCGTCACCGCAGGTCGAGGACTCGATGTTGGACACCTCGGTCGTGGTGCCGGGCAGGGTCGTGGACACCGGCGACGGCATGCGCGTGTCGGGCTCGGCGACGCCGTTTTCGATGAGGGCGATCGTCGTGAGGACCTTGAAGGTGGAACCGGGCGCGTAACGCTCGGAGATCGCGCGGTTGAGCAGCGGATTATTCGGGTCCGAGGAAAGCGCCGAGAACGCGTCCGACACAGCGTTCGCGTCGGAGGAGGCAAGCTGGTTCGGATCGAACGTCGGCGCCGAGTACATCGCGAGGACCGCGCCGGTCTTCGCGTCGAGAGCCACGACGGCACCCTTGCGGTTCCCGAGGGCCTCGGCGGCAGCCTTCTGCATCCGCGAGTTCAGGGTGAGCTCCACGCCGCCGCCCTGGCGGTTCTGGCCGGTCAGGAGGTTACGCAGGCGCTGGCCGAGCAGCGTCTGCGACTGGCCGTCCAGGACGTCCTCCTCGGCGGCCTCGATACCCGTCGACGCGTTGCCCACGGACGAGAAATAGCCCGTGACCGGCGCGTACAGCGGGCCCTCGGCGTAGGAGCGCGCGTAACGCTTGGAGTCCTGTTCGCGCTCGGACGAGGCGATGGCCGTCTTGTCGACGATGATCGGGCCGCGGTCGGTTTCCGCGGCGTGCAGGATCGTGCGCTGGTTGCGCGCGTCGGCGTTGAGCGAAGACGCGGAGATGAACTGCGTGTTCGTCACGCCCACGCCCAGCAGGGCGAACATGATGAGGACGATGATGAAGATCTTGCGGATCTGGTTGTTCACGGTCTACTCACCCACTCCCACGGCTGGCTGGATGCCGGAATTCCACGGCGCGGGGGTCGAGGCCGGGCGGCGAGCAGCGTCGGACACGCGGATCAGCAGGGCGACGGTGATCCACGAGGACACCATCGAGGAGCCGCCGGCCGCCAGGAACGGGGCCGTCAGGCCGGTCAGCGGGATGATGCGCGTGATGCCGCCGAGCACCACGAACAGCTGGATGGCCAGCGAGAAGCTCAGGCCGGTCGCCAGGAGCTTGCCGAAGCCGTCACGCACCGTGAGAGCCGCGCGCAGGCCGCGCTGAATGAGGATCAGGTACAGGACGAGGATCGCGGCCATGCCGGTCAAGCCCAGTTCCTCCGCGAAGGAGGAGAGGATGAAGTCGGAGTTCGCCAGCGGCACGAGCTGCGGGTAGCCGCGGCCCCAGCCGGTGCCCATGAGGCCCCCGGAAGCCTGTCCGAAGAGGCCCTGGACGAGCTGATAGGACCCCTGGTTGTAGATGTCGGGGTCGAGGGCGTTGAGCCAGATGTTGAAGCGCGTCTGCACGTGGGCGAAGGACTTGACCGCCACGAGGACTGCGGGCACGAACAGAGCAAAGCCGATGACCAGCCACGACACGCGGTTCGTGGCGACGTACAGCATCGCGACGAAGAGGCCGAAGAACAGCAGTGAGGTACCCAGGTCGCGCTGCAGGACGAGGATCGCGATGCCGATCAGCCAGACGACCATGATCGGGCCGAGGTCGCGGGCGCGCGGCAGGCGCATGCCGAGGAACCTACGGCCGCCGATCGCCAGGTTGTCGCGGTTGGTCACGAGATATCCGGCGAAGAAGATCGCCAGCGTGATCTTCACGAGCTCGCCGGGCTGAACGGAGATGGGACCCAGGTGGATCCACACGCGCGCGCCGAAGGTCTCCTGGCCCAGGCCCGGGATCATGGGCAGGAGCAGCAGGAACAGTGAGAGTGCGCCGAAGGTGTAGGTGTAGCGGCGCAGCATGCGATGGTCGCGCAGCGTGATCAAAATGACCGCCGCGATAACGATCGCGATGCCCACGAAGAGGGCCTGGCGGAAGCCAACCACGGCCTCGTCCCTGCGGGCATACGACAGGTCGAGGCGGTAGATCATCGCCAGCCCGAGGCCCGTCAGCGCCACCGCGACCGGCAGGATCACGGGGTCAGCGTAGGGCGCCAGGAAGTGCACGCCGACCTCGGCGATGATGGCGATGGCCACCAGGACACCGGCCTGCGTGAGCAGGTTCGCGGGGATCTCCCCCGTGTAGTTCAGCGACGTCAGCACGTAGCCGGCGATGCCGACGGCCAGAGCCAACCCCATGAGGGTCAGCTCCAGGAATCGGCGAGGCCGGGCCGGCGCGATCGATACGGTAGCCATTAGGAGGCGCCCCCGCTCTGCGCCCCGGACTGGGACGCGCCGGATTGGGGCATACCCGACTGAGGCGTCGACGACGAGGTCGAGGAGGACGACGAGGCCGCGTTCTCGGCCGCGGAGCGCTTGAGGCCCTCGATGTAGGAGTCAATGTCGGCGCGGGAGGAACGCAGCACCGGCCTGTCGAGGCGCTGGCGATCGACGGGGGCCAGGTCGGCGAGGGACACGCTCGAGACCTCGACCGCGTGCGAGAGCTGCCACGGGCCGATCGACTGGGGGATGCCCTGGTAGATGACGACGTAGCCGTCCTGGCCGATCGCGTAGTACTGGGTTTGCGTCCACTTCCACGACATCCACGAGGCCGCGACGACGAGGACCGTCACCAGCGAGATGAACACGGGGGTCCACCAGGAGGACCGAGGCTTGAGCTCGATGGGGGCCTCGTCCTCGTCGGAAAAGGCGTCCAAGGAGGAGGAACCCAGGGCCGCCGCGCGGGCAGCCGCGCCTTCGCCGCCGCGGGACTTGGCGTTGCGGTCGATGGCCGCGGCGCCCACGATCTGCGGGGGAGCGGGCGGGAACGTGCCGGCGGGAACGATGTCCGCGATGACGCACGTGATGTTGTCGGGGCCGCCACCCAGGAGCGCCAGGCGGATGAGCTCTTCGGCGCACTCGCCCGGATCCTTGATGTCGGCCATGACCTGGCCGATCGTCTCGGGGGAGACGAGGCCGGAGAGGCCGTCGGAGCACAGCATCCAGCGGTCGCCGACGACGGCCTCGCGGATGGTTTCGTCGGGGGCCACGTCGGCCTGCGCGTCGCCGAGGATCTTCAGGACGACGTTGCGGTTGGGGTGGTGCTCGGCTTCCTCGGGCGTGATCTGGCCGGTGTCGACCAGGTACTGCACGAAGGAGTGGTCGGTCGTGACCTGCGTGAGCGTGTCGCCGCGCAGCACGTAGGCGCGCGAGTCGCCGATGTGGACCATCGCCAGGCGGTTGCCGCTGCGCATGAGCGCGATGCAGGTGGTGCCCAGGCCTTCGAGGTCGCGGTCGCGGCTCGAACGATCGGTGAGTTCCTCGTGCGCGTCGAGGAGGGCCTCGCGCAGGAGGGGGAGCATCGAGTCGGCGGGGTGCGAGTCCGTGTCGAGGGGGACGAGGTGCGCGAGGGCCACGGAGGAGGCGATGTCGCCGCCTGCGGGGCCGCCCATGCCGTCGGCGAGGACCAGCAGGTTCGCGCCGGCGTAGCCGGAGTCCTGGTTGTTGGAACGAACGAGGCCCACATCGGAGCGGGCAGCGTAGTGGAATTGAACCGCGTTTCCTGACATATCAACCCACCAATTCGAGACTCGTCTGGCCGATTCGGATGACGTCACCGATCTTGAGCTGGCGCGGGGTGCTCAGGCGTTCGTCATCGATGAAGGTGCCGTTTCGGCTGGAGAGGTCTTCGATCCACCAGCCGTCGGACTGGGGGGTGAGCGCCGCGTGGCGGCTGGAAGCGTACTCGTCTTCGAGCACGAGGGTGCAGGCGGGTGAGCGCCCGATGACGATGGGGGCCTCGCCGAGGGGCAGCATGGTGCCCACGAGCGGGCCGCCGGTCACCAGGAGATCCTTGGGAACCAGCGGGTTGGAGGACGTGCGCTTCTTGTCCTTGCGCTTGTCGCGGGAGGCTTTGCGGCGTGACGTCGCCTTGTCGCGTCCCTTGCCGCGCGGGGTGACGACGGTGCCGAAGATGTCGCGTCGCAGCGTGTTGACGGCCGCGAGCACGAGGAGCCAAAGCAGCACCAGGAACCCGATGCGGAAGACGGTGAATGCGAGGTCGGTGGTCACTTCATTAAACTCCGCTCTGGTCTGGGTGGGTCCAGAAGAGGATCTTGGTACGTCCGATGACGATCTGGTTGCCGTCGAGCAGGGTCGCTGCGTCGATTCGGTGTCCTTCAACGAAGGTGCCGTTGGTGGAACCGAGGTCGGTGGCGATCACGCCGGTGGGGGTGATGCGCAGTTCGAGGTGACGGCGCGAGACACCCGAGTCGTTGACGACGATGTCGGCTTCAGAGCCGCGTCCGATGACGGTCACGGGCTCGGTGAGGAGCCACTTTTCGCCGTCGACGTCGATGATGGGGTGTTCGGGGGATGCGGACGAGGCGGTGGCGGGTGCCGCGGGGCCCCTGCGGTTTTCGGCGTCGACCTTGAGGGTGCCACTGGGTTCGGATGCGTCGGCGATGAATTCGATCGTCACGGGTCCGAGGAGTGAGTAGCCGTTTGAGGAGGCGTGCTCTGTGGCCTGCTGGGCGAATTCGTCGGCGAGGACGTCGAGGGATGCCTCGAGGGATGTAAGGTCGGTGCGCGAGGCGTAGACCGCGAAGTGGTTCGCGGCGATGATGCGCGAGGCGGAGACTTCCTGGACGGATTCGTCCATGGCGCGGCGGATCGCCGTGGTGATGTCCACGGGCTTGATCCCCGACCGGAACACGCGCGAGAAGGCGCCGTTGACGCCTCTCTCGACGGCGCTCTCGAAGCGGTCGAAGATGCTCATAGTCGTGCTCTCCTCATTCCCCCGCGCTGTGTGCGCGACGTACGTTCTGCGTGGAAGCGAAGCCGCTCCCAGTCACAGTCTAACGGGCCTCGGAAGTGCCGGGGCCTCATCTGTCGGGATGTTTCCGATGAGTAAAGGCCCATTGTTTCTTCCGGATGCGCGCCATGCCGAGGAATACTCAGCAATGGCGCGACTGTGGCGCCTGGTGCAAATGTTACATATGTGACGATAAGTGTGTGCGAGCAAACAGAGTGCGGACACTCGCTCGGTCGGGTCGATGATCTGAGTGGTGGTGTGTTGCCGGTCGATGAGGGCTCTGTGGGATGCTTGGTTGCCGCCGCATGTTGTATAGAGCACAAGTGTTTTCTATTTACCATGCGGTGAGTGTGGGCATATGCCTGTCGCCATATCGGTGGATGACAGGCCGTAGGTCCCTTTAATTCTGTGCGGTCAGCTTGATTGCATAGTTGTCGTGTGAGGTGGGTGCGATTGACTCACAGCGTGGGTAAGTGTGCGCATTTCTGTCCGCATGTGTGGGCATGAGTAAATGCTGACCTAGGGGGTTGTGCGGGAACTAAGTCCCATTGTTATGGTGAGTCAGTAACCATATCGATGTGGGGGCAGTATGACCCTCACTGACATGCAGCGTGGCGTCCGCAGGAGAGGCACTGCCGACCGAGACGACCATCCGCCGGCGGGTGGTCACCTGGCCGACCGCGCGGTGAAAGCATCGTGCCCGGCATGACGGTCTACAATTCCGCCGACCCCAACCAGCGCTCCGTCGCGTATCGCGCGGGGTACTCCCAGGACTGGCTCGACGCGAACATTGCGACAAACGGCGATTACTGGTCCTACGTCACCCGAGGCGTCGCCTGGGACTACCACTTGGCCGCCTACTATCAGTACCCCTACTACGGCGAATACACGCCCGACGCGATCTCGACCTCGACGACGAGTGCGCTCGGCTACAAGCCGAACAACCCCGGAACGGTCCCGCTCAACAGCACCTTCCTGATCGGTGCCGTGCGCCATAAAAACTTCCCGATCTACTCCCAGATCCACTGGGTGCACTCGTCCTTCGACATCCGCATCGGCGACCTGGAAGAGTCCTTCCCCTTCGACCAGCAGGAAACTGACAACGACACGGACACGACGGCCGTGCGACGCAAGGGAGGCCCCTACGAATGGGTCTCCCGCGCCTCCGCGCCGCGCACCTGCCCATCGAGCGCCCCCTACTACGCGCTTGCCCGATCCGATGGCAACTGGCACTGCTTCCAGAAAGTCGGTGAAGGAAAAGGCAGATACGACATCTACACGGATCAGCCCCAGTACTACCCGGGCTCGGCAGGCAAGCCCGACCAGACCCCCGACTCGGACGACGCCCTGCCGATCACCTGCAGCTTCACCAATCGCGAGCAGGTCCCCAAGCTGCGCATCCAGAAGGAGCTCGACTCCGTCGAAGGCGCCACGACAGACGACATAACCGTCACCTACCGCATCACGGCCACGAACGACGGCGCCCTCGCGGGCACGAGCGGGCGCCTGACGGACACGCCGAACTTTGCGCCGGGCCTGATCGTGCGCTCCGCGGCCTTCGCGATCTACGACAACGAGGCCCTGGCTGGGGACCCGGTCTCCGTCCTCGATGGAGAGTCGAGCTTCGTGACCGCGCCCCTGGAGACGGGGAAGACCTACTGGCTCGTGGAGACCCGCGCCCCCGCCGGTCATGCACTGCTGCCCCGTCCCGTCGCTTTCCATATCGAGGCAGGTACCGATGCCGACGCCACGACCGTCGTGAAGACGGACTTCGGCGCCGACGAGGGTTTTAGCTCCGTGCGCGTCCTGCCCGCTTCGGGCAGCCTGCCCGGGGATCGCACGCCCGGCATTCGCGTCGTCGACACACAGGTCGGCGTGCTCCCCAAGGCCGGATCCATCGGCATCTACCCGCAGCTAGCGGGAGGGGCCGCCCTGCTCGGCCTCGCCGGCGCGTGCGCGTGGCGGCGCCGAGAGCGCACGCAGGACGCGTAACGCGTGCCGCGAGACGTTACAACGTGGGTGCGGCTAGACCGCCGGATTTCCTCAGTCGCAGCCCAGTGGTTCCTCACCAATGTCGCACGGAATTCCCCTGTGCTTATTTCAGAGTTTGAAATCTAAGCGTTGGAATTGCAACGTTTGAGAGGCATGCCTAAAAATGACCGCGTTAAATTACGTGCGACTTTTGGGGGAACCCCGGAAAGGGGGCGCGCATAGAAAACGCGGCCGGGCGCACAACGCGCACCCGGCCGCATGGTAGCGGGATCAGAAGTCCCAGTCCTCGTCCTCGGTGTCCACGACCTCGCCCATCACGTAGGACGAGCCGGAACCCGAGAAGAAGTCGTGGTTCTCGTCCGCGTTTGGGCTCAGGGCCGCCAGGATCGCGGGGTTCACGTCGGTCGCATCGTGCGGGAACAGGGCCTCGTAACCCAGGTTCATGAGCGCCTTGTTCGCGTTGTAACGCAGGAACTTCTTGACGTCCTCGGTCAGGCCGAGCGGATCGTACAGGTCCTCCGTGTACTGCTCCTCGTTCTCGTAGAGCTCGTACAGCAGCGAGTACGTGTAGTCGCGCAGGTCGTCCTGGCGCTCCTGGCTCGACTCATTCACGGCCAGCTGGTACTTGTAGCCGATGTAGTAGCCGTGGACGGCCTCGTCGCGGATGATGAGGCGGATCAGGTCGGCCGTATTCGTGAGCTTGGCGTGCGAGCTCCAGTACATGGGCGCGTAGAAGCCCGAGTAGAAGAGGAAGGACTCGAGCATCGTCGAGGCGACCTTGCGCTTCTCCGAGTCGTTGCCGTCGTAGTAGGACTTGACGATCTCGGCCTTCTTCTGCAGGGCGGCGTTCTCGTTCGACCAGCGGAAGGACTCGTTGATTTCCTCCGTGGAGAGCAGGGTGGAGAAGATTGACGAGTAGGACTTGGCGTGCACCGACTCCATGAACGCGATGTTCGTGTAGACGGCCTCCTCGTGCGGGGTGCGCGCGTCCGGGATCAGCGACACCGCGCCGACCGTGCCCTGGAGCGTGTCGAGCAGGGTCAGGCCCGTGAACACGCGGTTCGTCATGAGCTGCTCGTCCTTGGTGAGGGTCTTCCAGCTCGGCAGGTCGTTGGAGAGCGGAATCTTCTCAGGCAGCCAGAAGTTACCCGTCAGGCGATCCCAGACCTCGAGGTCCTTGTCGTCTTGGATCTTGTTCCAGTTGATGGCCTCGAACACGGGCTCGGTCGCCATGGGGGCTCCTCTATGTGCGGTGTCGGACGGACGAGGCCGGGGCGGCCTCGCGTACAGGGTCCAGGATAGTGGGTGCGACGCCCGCGACGAGGCTGGTGGGCCGTGTTTCGTGGACGAGGTCACCTCGGGCACGTGCGAAGGAGCGCCCGCCCGACGGTATCGTCAAGGCGAGCGCTCCCCTGCTGTCTCTGTCGGCGAGAGTGTGCTCAGATGTATCCGAGCCACCGGCCGGAAGGTGCGAACTGGGATGTTCGACCATCAGTGGTGGCCGTGCCGACCGCCATGTGTCCGCTGACGGGGTCAAGCCAGTACCACGCGCCACCCGACTGGATCCAGCCTGTGAGCATCATCCCGCTGCCGTCGAGCCAATACCAGTTGCCACCGTCTTGGACCCAGCCACCCGAGCGCATTGCTCCGCTGCTGGACAGGAGGAACCACCCGGTGC
>ERZ772766.625-NODE-625-length-20271-cov-2.945983_pt1 | contig 20271 bp, 16 predicted proteins | sample MGYA00511379_ERZ772766 | MGnify/ENA primary metagenome ERZ772766 (study PRJEB29015, sample SAMEA2737895) | human oral metagenome | biome: human oral; feature: human-associated habitat; material: dental | place: China | collected 2116 ...
ATAGCTCTAGGGAAGATATGATGGATATCTTAGCAGAATCTCCAGATAGTAGACTTCTGTTTAGAGATGTAATTAAAGAAGCTCTTGATATCATAGATGAAAATAAAAGAGCTAAAAAGAACTATTCTAGACATTATGAAAGAAGTTCTAGAAGAGGGTACGAAAGAAGAAGTAGATATGAAGATGATGATTCTACTGATTTAGGAACTATTATTGATGTACTTGATAAATACATGGTAAATAATAACATTCCATTTCCATCAACAGAAACAGCATTTGTTGCATTGATGGACAGATTAAAAGGTAAATCAAATGAACCTGATATTATAGCATTTACAGGTTCAGCTAAAAAGCTTTATAAAGAAATGTTAAATGCAAGAAGAAGATAGTCTTTAAAATAACTCTACTGATTAAGTTCAGTAGAGTTTTATTAATATTAAAAATTATAACAGGAGGAAAATTATTATGACAAACGAAAGAGAGTATATTATTGCAGTATTAAAGGCTTTAGGGTCAAAGGTTACAACTACATCTATTAAGCACAAAGATGATACAGGAAGACCAATTGGTTCAGTAGTATTTTATACAGAACCAGCACCACTTCAAAATGGTCAATATGTGTCTTTATTTGCTTATAGATTTGCACACGAAGGTTCAGGTAATGGGGGTATTATAAGAATGTCTACTCCAAGTGAAATTGAGCAATATTTAAAAGGTGATAGACAAAGTCTGACAGATTTGTATATGATGACACCACAAATGCTTGAAGGTAGTATTGAAGACTATTATAATGCTGGAACTAGAGGAGCAAACTTAGATTATAATAGAATAGGAAGAGGTGGCTCAAACATACTTCCTCAAATAGCATTACAAGTTGATGAAATTATAGATACACTTTATAAGTTTAGAAAAGACTTTGAAGATGAATTTCCAGATATAAACTTTATAGACTATATGAAATCATCAGCTGTATTATCACCTGATTATATAAACTTATTAGGTGGATGTGTTAAAGTTGGAAATACCCTACAAGGAGAAGCTGGTATAGGAGTTAAGGTTGCTGGTGAAGCTGAAGATGGAGAAATTCTATTTACACTTTGCTTAAGTAATGATTTATTAAGAGCAACTAAAAATGACCTTGTTTAAGGAGGTTTAATATGGCAAGAATAGTAAATGGGAATAGAATAAGAAGGGGTAAGGTAATAAAACTTATTCCATCTCAAGATGAGATGATGTTAAAAGATATATTATCTGGAAAGTTTGCAAAACCTATTCCTAAATTTATACCAAGAATAAAAGCACCTAAACCAGGTTTAAGAAGAGAAAGAATAATAAAAGTAACTAGGGTTGTAGAATACCCTAGTCTTCTTAAAATGTATGCAGATGCTTTTGTAAAATTATTTAGTTAAAGGAGAGCTGTCTTATGATAAAATTTAGAAGAGAAGTAACTGAGCAAGATATAAGAGAGGATAAGTTTATTAATTCTTTTATAAAGAAAGGATTTGTAAATGAAGACTTATTCTCTACTGAAGATAGAGATATGTGGCATGCACTTATAAGAACTCTTAGTAGTACTAATAATCTTGGTATCTATAAAGGAATTCTTACAGGATATAGATATCTTCCTTATTCTGAAGAGTTATCTCAATCTATTATAATTAAAGACAGCAAAAAAGATAAACTAGGAGATAAAGATAGAGTTGCATATGCAACTACCGAGCCTCAAATGGTTCGGTATGTTGAATGCTTGTTTATTTACTCTCCTAGTTTTTTTGCTGAAAATCGTAAAGGAATTGAGATAGCTAATACACTTGCAAAATTAAAAGAATATAAAGAGAACGGATTTAAAATACTTCCACATGTAGTAAAGTTTTTGGAAAACCAACAACAGATTCATTTTATAGATAAATCACTTGCTGGTTCAGATGAAGATTTATTTGTAAGAGGAGGAAATCCTATATTGCAAGTACCTATGCTTCAAGATAATGGGTACTATAAAATACATGGAATGGTAAGATTTCCATATATGGGAGAGTATCATTACAAGAATAAAACAGTATTTGGACATATAGAAATTCAATTCTTGCGTAAGAATAAACCAAAAAGTTCAAAGGTTGCTGTTACAAAAGCATATTTTGATACATGTTATGTTTATAATAGCAAAGAGGAAGAGGAGGAAATCTTCTATATGAGAATAGGTTCTCGTAGATTTTTCTTGCCATTTCTATTCTTTGATAAAAATGAGATTGATGAGCTTATGAAGGATTTCTTAAAAATGGACATAGTTACAGATAGAGTAAAACAAATACTTAAAAATACTTATGCAATATATCTTCAATATCTTGAAACTGATAAAGATAAACTAGGATTTAATACAGTTCCTACACTTAATATGTGGAAGTATAATGATGACTATTATGAAAAACCAACAGAAGATAAATCTACATTCAGTAAAGATACAGAAGCAGAAGAAAAGAAAGACTATATAGATTATGGAGCTAATAAAAATACTATATCTCTTGAAATGTTAAGGTCACTAATACTTGGTTATAATGATTATATAGTTATGAGTTTCTATCCACATATGGCATTTCATTTAATAAATATACAAAGAAACTCATCTAGTTACAGAAGTAGAGGAAATGAAAATAAAAGTGAAGTTCAATATGTATCTCAAGTAGATGCACCAAGAGAGCTTATGATAAGTAAAACCATTAAATCACATCCAGATTTATTTAAAACATTTGATAATACAAACTTTGTAGATGTATTTCATTATCTTGCATATAAGATGAGTTTACTTGAAACATCAGAAGAAAAGGATGCAAAGAAATCTACTATATCTACAAATAATGATAGATATGCAGATAGACGTTATAGAAATGAATTTGATTATGGTTTAATAGACCCGTATACTATAAAATCACCTGAAAACACAGGACTCCAAGGAAATATAAGTATACTTGATTTCTACAGAAAACACTTCTATTTTCACGATATTAAATACAGACCATAATTTATACATAAAATACAAAAGATTGGAAAATAAGCCTATTATAGAGCGTTCTAGAGGCTATTTATATATCTATCATATAAGAATACAAAACAGTGTATAGCAGTTTATATGCTGTTTTGTATTTAATTTTATTTTTTCCCGAGGTGATTTAATTGAAGATAATAGAGTATGAGTGTAAGAATATGATAGAACTTGGAGATTTACATATAGAGGACATAGATAGAGATATAATACAGATACTTGGACTTAATGGTTCTGGTAAATCTCTTCTTATGAGTACACTTCATCCATATGCTAAATCTGGAAGATTTGATAAGTCTTACCCTATAAAGATAGGAATGAGTGGATATAAAAAAGTAGTTTATAGAGATGGTAATAAGTACATTATAACAGAACATGAATATACTCCAAAAGGAGATACACATAGTGCTAAATCTTATCTAACTATAATGGAAAATGGAGTAGAAACTAAGCTTAATCCTACTGGACATAGAGATATGTATGTAGAGCTTGTAAATACACACTTACATTATAATAGTAAAGTTGAAGATATAGCAAACTTATCTGAGTCTTTTAATGGAATTACAAATTCAACTCCACTTGATAGAAAATAATAGAATCTACTATAGATAGTGATAGAATAGCTCTTCTTAAAAAGAATGTAGTTGAAACATTAAGAGATAAAAAAGGTGCAACTAAAGGACTTACACAGTATAGGATACAACTTTTATCATCAAGAGATGAAAAAGAAGAAAGAGTTTATTTATCAAATATAGAAAATAACATAGAAGAAATTAAAAACATATCAATACCAACTCTTATGAATGAGAAAAGTGAGCTAGAAAATAAGTTAAATGAGGTTAAAAAGGATTATACAGATGTAGATAATGATGAGCTTGATAAACTTATATACCTTCTTGAAGAAGGAGAATATGAACTTTTAAGTATAGCTAAAGAAAACTATGCATCTTTATCCTCTCAAATTGAACTTAAAACTAAAGAACTTGCTCATATCATAGAAAAAATGGATACTCAGGCAGTTTACAAAAAGATATATAATGACGAACTTCATTTAAAAAAGCAAATAAAAGATGAAGAGTCTGATTTAAATCTAGAAAAAGATAAGTATCTTAGTATAGCAAAAAGAATACTAAAACCAGAAGAATATACAGAACTAAAGAGTTCAATAACGAAACTCAAAGATTTAAGTAAAGATATAACTTATTTTAATATTCAAAGAGATGATGTTTTAAAAATAGTAGATAATGTAAACTCTTATATAGATGAGTTATCTGAAAAGATTAAGTTTTATGAAGACAGCATTAACAAATTTGATAAGATTTCATCTTCTGTTATACAAGGAGATAATTACTCAGATATTCCATATACTACAAACTGTGATGGATGTTCTTTATATAAAGCATATGTAGTAGATAAGAAATGGATAGAAGATAATAAAAATCTATATAATTCATGGAATGATGGTTTAAATCATTTAAACTCTGTAAAAAGAAGTCTTATGGATTACTATAATACTAATTTTAATGACTGTCTTAACTATATAAAGAGTTTAATTAAAGAAGATGTACTTAAAAGAACCAATACATTTGACTTAGTAAATGGACTTATGATGGGAGCATATGACCAATTTGTAGATATTTATACAGTTTTATGGGAATCACTTGCAGTAATTGGAGCACAAGAAGCTGTAATAAATGATTATAAAGACAGATTAAAAGAACTTCATCATGAATATGATGAAAGGTCTTATGATGAACTTATCAAAGAAAGAGAAGAACTTGCACACACAATAAATGAACTTAATATAAAGTATAAATTTTTAAATAAATATAAAGATATTCTTGGTATAAATAACTCTTTATCTATAAAGAAGTTAGATGAACTTATATACATAAGAGAAACTAAGATAAGTTATGATAAAACATACAAAGAGCTTACATCAAGACTTGATGTTTTAAATGAGAGAATAACAAAACTTCAAAAGGATTTAACTAAATTATCAGAAGAAAAAGCAAGAGTTAAAGAAGTTATCCGTAATCTTGATAATACTAATAAGGCTCTACTTACATATAATAAAGAGATTAAAGAACTTGATATACTTAAAAGTATACTTGAAAAAGATATACCTTTCTACTTACTTAAAGAACATTTAGAATATATTGAAAGTAAGGTAAATTATATTTTAGATGGACTTTTCCCTTACTCTATAAGTATTACAGTAGAAGATGAAGAAATAGTTATATCTGTTTTAAGACATAGAACTAATAGAGTTACAAATGATGTTAGAAACTGCAGTTCTGGAGAGAAAACTATAATAGGACTTCTTCTTAATTCAGCTGTTCTATCTATACTTGGTTATAATGTAATGTGCCTTGATGAAGTTGATGCACAACTTGATGAAGTATTTAAGAATAAATTCTCAGATGTAATTCATGAAATTATGTCTGTATTTAATATAAATCAAGTATTCTGCATATCACATAATTTAGGCTCACATATACAAAATTCTATTACTCTTACTTTAGGAGATGTATCAAGTTTAACTATAATTGGTGAAAGAAAACAGGTTTATTAAGAAAAAGGAGGAATAAAATGGATAAATTTAGAAGCTATTTTACATGGAGTGGTAAGACTATAACCTATATCTACTTAGGTGTAGATTACCCTATTGCAAGGTTGCAAACAGGATTAAGAGTAGATACAGTTACTAAAATGTGTGAGGGACTTAATCATTTTCTTTATTATTATTTCTTAAAACATAATGGAGAATATGAAGAACTTGCTGCAAACTTATTTGAATACTATATAAATACAAAGAATAGATTTCAAAAAGCAAGAGAAGTTATAGATAATAACTCATCTGCCACTATGATGAAAGCAATAGAAGAAGTAGGAAAACTTAATCATTTTATGATAGAAAAAGCAGCCGAATACACATATCATATTCAAGTACCAAATATAAATGAAGCAAAAGCTACAACAGATGTAACTTTAACAAATCATACAGCTTTACTACTTGCTGGAATATCTGTACTTATGAAGTTATGTTTTCTATATGTTAATAATGCTTATATTAAAATAAAATGGATAGACACAATTGCTCTGTATGATGACTACTTAGTGAATGAACTTACTGATGAACTTTGTAAATATGATGATGAAATTCCTAAAAATGTACAAGATGAAGTACTTGCGTTTCTATATGATAGAGTTGCAAATCTTTGGAGTACATCACCTGAATCATACAGAGAAAAGTTTACATCAATAGGTCTTGACGTTGCAAGTTACGGTTCTAAGAATAAAGTAGATATTTATAATGCTTTAAAGAAATACGTTCCACAAATAATAACTTATGAAATAGGACGTGAAGTATATGAATGCAGAACGGATAAGGAACTTAGAGAACTGTATTGGACAGAAGGTAAAAACTTCGATGATTTTAAATTTGTAGCACAAAATATGGCTGCTTATATTCAAAAGACACTAGGGGACATAAATGCAATGCAAGACCAAAACAAAGGAATTACTGATGTAAATGTTGCTGAAGTACTTATAGAAACAGCAGGAGAAGATACATCTCGTAGAGAAGAATCACTATATGAAGACAAACACAAACATTTATATAACTTAAGAAAAGAAACTTGTGTTGATGTTTTTGATGTGTTTGTAAAAGAAATTAACACATACTTTCCTAATAACTACAATGTAATAAAAGATATAGTAATAGATGAGTCGAACTCATTTAATCAATATATTCTAGGAATATGTTTACTTTCTATGACAGGTGAATGTTTTGTATACAGAGATGTACTTGGTGTATATGCAAAAGTTATACTTGCACTTTTCTATTTAAGAGCAAAATCAGACCCTACACTTGAACCAATATATGATAAACTTGAGATAATGAAATCAGAAAAGCAATCAAGAAATACTCACTATCCAGAAGATAAGATAATAGAACATTTAACTAAAATAGGAAGAACAGATTTAATATCTAAAGTATCAACTATTGGTGAGATATGTACTACTTATCATGGAAAGTCTGGCATGATTGACTTATCTCCTGCTCTTTTTATAGAAATATTAGACTTATTTAAAAATCCATCTAGAGTAAGACATCTATTATTTCCTAATAGATATGAAATACTTGAACCATCTGCAAATGAGTCTAGTAATAAACATAATGATTATGTTTATGATGTTTTAAATAAAGTAAAAGAAAAAGTTGGTTTTAATGACTAGAGAAGAAGCTTTTAACATATTCTATAAGTTCTTATATTCTAATATGAGAGCCAAACAGTATCATAATTCGTATTTTAGTATAGATGGAACTAAGATATGTGCAGAGTGTAAGAATCATAAGATAAATCCCGTCTATATAAGATGTAATCCTGATAGTCCTTTATATCTTAAATGTTTTCGTGCTGGATGTACAAATAGCAGAAGACTTACACAAAAGGATTTCTTAGATATGGGATTTGTAGATATGGAAGCAATAAAGCAACTTACTAAAGATGTAAAGAAAAGTAGTTTTGAGTTTAAAAAAGGTTATGTTCAAGAATTATTTATTGATTATTCTAAATTATCTGGAGAGCAACTTGCATATATGGTTGATAGATGTAAGTTAGTTCTTACAGATGAAACTATGTTTGAATATAAGATAATTCCAGACCTTAAATCTACCTTACAATATTCACCACATATAAAAATAAATGTAGATAAATTTACATTAAGTCCAAAAGATACCATATGTTTTCATTCTGATAATGAAAATAAGTTTGTATGTAGAGGAATAGGTAGAGATTTTAAACTATCTTTAACAGCAGACCAAGATATGGTAGGTAATTATTATACACTTAATATAGGAAAGAAGAATAAAACTATTATGTTTATATGTGAAGGAGTGTTTGATTGTATTAATGTTTATAACATGAATAGAAACATAGGAAAAGATGCAATATTTGTAGCAACATTTGGATTTGCTTCTTATGTTAAAGCAATCGAATACTATTATCAAAAATATATAAACTCAATGAATCATTTGGTTCTTGTAATGGATACTACTAAAATGGGTAATTCTGATTATATGTATAATATATCAGAAGTAAAAGAAATAGTAAGTAAACTTGAGAGTAGTCTTGGTAAGAAGTTTGTAAATAAGATAGATGTAGTTTATAATACTGCTTCTAAAGATTTTGGTGATTTTAGAGAACCAATAGATACTCAACTTGATAAAATATACGAAGGAGGAAAATATTGGATATAATTAATTTATTTAACTTTGTTAAAAATATAAATGCACACCTATTTAATGTAGGTGTTGCATTTATACTGCTTAGTATGCTTTTAGTAATGGGACATATGCAAGTAAAAGAAGTGTGTATGAAAAGGCTCGCAAGAGATGGAGAAGTAGACAGTCCAAGATACAAGTTAAGATATAATGCACTTCTTATTGCAAAACTAGCTTCATTTGTATCATGTACATATATGATACTTGCATGTTATGCTGTTTTAAGAGATAGACGTGTAACTCTTATTGATTATACTATATTTTATAAAATGAGTACAGATTTAATGATACTTATAACTGAGTATCTAACTGTTGTGAGAATACACAAAGTAATATTTGACAGAACTAGAAAACCAAGAGTTAGTACAAACTATGATATAGCAATAGCAGTAATTTATTCTATACTTGCAGTATTTATAGTTCATTCAGTTAAGATAATTTTAAATAGTTATACATAATATAGTGTCTATAAGACAAATAAAATTTATATCGGAGGTTTAATTATTATGAAAAAGAAAGATTTAAAAACACTTGTAAAGGCAATTGTATATGCAAACAAAAAGAGAATTGAAATGCTTGGTGAAAGTTTCTATGACACAGTAGGACATGAAATATTTTACGTAGATGCATTTACTCAATTTAAAAGTTTTGTATCTAATTCAAAGCTTTTAATTGACAATATAATCAAAGGCGCAACTGAAATTATGGAAGCTAATAAAAATGTATCTATGTTAACTGAAGAAGATAAAAGAGATGTACTAATAGATAGATGTTCTGATATCTTCTATAGTTTAGTAACTATGCATGAAACTATACTTATTTATGATTACTGTATTAAAAATGACAAGGTATTTAATCCAGACTATACTTCATGGATAGAAGAATCTGATAAAATAGAATTCTCTACTATGGAAAATAAAATGAAATCTTGTCTAAAAGATAGTTTATTTGGTAGTGAAAGAATAGTTAATAAACATGTTCAAGAAATTGCTGATGTTTTATTCAGTGATATGGGTGATTTGAAGAATAATAAAATAAGAGAAGCTATAGTTTATTTACTTAATAAGCTACAAGGATTTTATAATGGTGATAATAATAATGTTATAGGAGAATTTGTACTTGGATACATTGAATCAACTCCAGCTATACACTATTATATGAATACTGCCTCTGTTGGAGTTGTAAGAAACTTTATGTGTACTGGAGACAGAGATACATTTGAAAAAGTTTTACCATTTCTTAAAATGAATACTTTAAATACTAAAGAATTTAAGAAATATAAACCAGTTATAGATGAGATTATAAATGATTTTATATTTGACCAAGAGCTAGTAGCTGGTATACTTGCTAAACTTTCAAATGATAACTCTATAAAACATATAAGAGACGGTAAGTTCTTACTTAATGAAAACCAAATGACTCAAGCTATGAAAGATGGTCTTATTACTGTATTAACTCAAGATTTGTGTGTTAGAGTAAATAGTGAAATTATAGTAAGAGGAATTCCAAGACTATCTTTATTTAATTTTGACGCTTCTTCAGGTGTTAAATGCAAAGCATGTGAATCTTATATGATAGGACAAATACAAATGCTTATAAAAGCAATAACTGACTATGTGATAAATTCTTCTTACAATGCAAAAGAAAACCAGCTTAACACAATGGAAACACTAGATAGTGCAATTGAAGAACTTGTTAGCAAATTAGGTATTTCAAGAGATGAGTTAAAAGAAGAAGCAGATAAAAATCCAGTTATCATTAAGAAAGTCAAATATGGTAGAAGTAAATAAAAGGAAATAAAAAGAACACATTCCCGAATACTAAATAAATAGTATTCGGGTTTATATTCTTTTTTTTTCTCCATTTTTACCAGTGCATTTCTTCTGCCATCTTTTTATAGTCTATTTCATTCTTTTTACCATATTGGTATTCTTCCCAAGTTCTATAATAAGGTGGTCTTATATAGTACTCTTTACCTTCACCACTTTTATGTGTAGATAAGAAGTCTATAAACTGTTTAGATGTAAGTCCCATAGGAATCCAATAATAACTTATAATTCCTACTTTTTCATCAGGATATTTATCAAAGAAATCTTTAAGTCTTATACAGTCTGTATATATTACATTTTCTTGTGGTCTATAAAGACTTCTATGTTGCCATTTAGGCATTTCAAATTTATTAAGTACATATGGGTCTCCAGTTACAGTTACTTTTCTATTAAGAGACCTATAACAGAACCATTTATCTCTTTCTTCTGCTGTATGTCCATATATAGTCCACTCTGCTATCTCGTCAGGTGTCATACCATCTGTTGGACTTGGTGTTCCAGTAACTTTAACCTTCTGTCTCACATCAGCAACTGCTCCATTCTTACCTTTTACAGTCCATACAATAGTAACTTCTCCAGGGAATTTAGTTCTTATTTGTACAAATCCAATATACTTTTTAGCTCTATTAGGTGCTTCAAGTGGATTACATGTTACATATTTTATTACTATTGGATTTCTAAATGGAATTAAAAATGAATATCCTTCTGCTGTCCATTTTACAAGTTCAAAATAGTCTTCATTCTTTTCAACAAGTATATTCATTATAGTATCACCAAAGTTTGAACTTTTAGCTGGAAGTTCATATACATCAAGAGTTTGCTTTCTGTTATTTGTAATCTTAGGAAGCTTTAAAGAATGGTCAACTGGTGATAATTCTATTGTAAAGTCTTCAAGTTTTGCTAAATCATCAAGTTTATAAAACCCTAATTCAAGTTTAAATGGTTTTGTAACTGCATCAGGGTGTTCTTTTTTAACTCTAAATGTGTATGTTTTATGATAATCAGGACTTATAGTAACATGGAAGTATTCGTTAAATTCTTCTCTACTCATATTTCTTACCATCATAAATATATTAGCATGTATAGGACCTTCTCCTGTATACATAATAAATTCATTTCCTTCTCTCATTATAAAATCGCCTTGTTCAAAGTGTCCTATAAGTAAGTTAGCTTCATAAGCATAAGGAACTCCAGCTGTTTCATAATCTTCTTTAAAATATAGTTCATATGCTCTTGGTTTAAATACTTTTTTAACTTCTTGTTGACCATAGAATCTATTAGTAACAGGATGAGCATACTTCATTTCTTCTTCAGTTACTTCTTGTCTTCCGAATTCTACACTTTCTTCTTCAAGTTTAGACTCAGTTGAAGCAGGTTGTAATTCAGCTTGCACTCCTTTCTTTTCTTCAGTTCCAGATTTAGGTGTTGACTCTGGTGCTTTAAGTGCTTCTTCTTCTTTAGTTTCTTCTGTTTTTTCTTTTGTTTCTATAGAGAATTCTTCTTCTATATCTTTAAATTTAACCATTATTTCAGCAGTAATAGGGTCTTTAGTAGTTTTAAATGTAATACTTCCACCAGCTTTATTACTATAAGTATAGTTTATTACTTCATAGTCTTCTTTAGACCCATCAGAAACAGATGTAATAGTTATGTCTTCTTTTGTAAGACTAGAAAGCTTCTTACCAGGAACTGGTTTAAACTTAATTGTGTATTCTGTTCTATCTTTTGTGTATTTAGCCTCTAGTATTTCTAGTACTGTCATGTTAATTCACTCCTTTATATTTCAAGTTCTTTATTTTCTTCTTCTTTAAAGTTTATTTCATCTTGTATTACAAATCTTCCAAGAGATGTAAATAAATCAAAAAGTCTACTATCATCTTTTATTATATCCTCATTCATATTATCCTCCTTAACTTTCTGAGTATGATTTTCTTCCACTCTTTAATTTTTCAAGTGCAAGTTCAAGTATTAATTTTACAATAGGAACTCCAATGTAATCATCTATATTCTCTCTATCAAATATATAGTAATCGAGTAAATAAAGATTATCTATCATACCCTTGATATCATCATTCATATGTAAATCCATAAACTTTGTAACTATATTATGTGTTATAGTATACTTTACATTAGCACTTCTTTCATATGTATCACCAAGATAATGATGATGTAATAAATAGTTTACTGCTATTCCTGTATTCCAGAAGTTTGTAAGAGCACTATGTTTTTCATATAGTTTAAATCTAAAGAAACACGAATAATCGTATTCTACTTCATAATCAGCAAGCTCATAGTTAAAATTTAGTGCATCTCTTACTGACAAGAAGTATTTAAAAGCATAAGCACTTGAATTTCCTATATATTCTTTTGTATCTTCTGTTCTATTTTTAAATGGATTAGATTTTACCTTAGGGTCTTTCTTCTTAGGAAAATCCTTTTTAATTATTCTGTCGTATAGACTTCCTTTATAAGATGCTTTTGCACCAAATAAAGGATATGGAGGTTCTAAAAACAGTATGTTCTTATCCATAGAATAATTAAGTATAGGCATATTAGCTTGTAAATCCATTAAAGAATAATATATAAATCCCATTCTACGTCTGTGATACAGCTCTTTCCAGTCTTGCTCTAAATCAACTCCATCTATTTTCTTTGGTACAAGCTCAGATATCTTATTTTGTGGTACAAATATTAAAGCATCATACTTTTCATTATAGAATGTATCTATATATTTCTTATTCAAATCATCTATTTTAGATTGTAGTTCTTCTCTTGCTCTTTTGCCATCTTTTGAAAGTATTTGAGGAGTTTCAAATCCCTTATCTTTGCCACCAACACCAAGACCAGTATCTTCTTCATATATGTATTCATTTACAACTTGCTTTAATATATCTTGATATTTAAAATATGGTGATGGTGAGTATGTTACAAGAAAGAAGTCTCTGTCTATTATAAACTGTCTTTCAACCTTAGTAATTACAAATAAGTGATTTACATCTGCAAGTGAATAAGAATAGAAATGGTCCATAGGAACAGGATTTACATCAGAATAAGGTATAAGCATTTGACCTTCTTGGTCTATTCTAAGTTGAAGTTTTCTATCATCCTTGGAACCATCTTGAGTTTCACGTCTGTTTGGAACTCCATAAGTAGGTATTCCTTCTATAAAGTCATATTTATTTGACCTTACATCAGAGCTAGTTTTAGTTCCTTCTGAATAAGTGGTTTCTTTTTTATTTATATGAAATAAATCTATTGCAGATGCAGGTAGATTTAGCATATCAGGAATACGTCCACTTATCATCTTTTTCATATTATCTGCAAGTATTAAATCAGCTTTGGCACGAGAAGTTGATTTATCACCTAAAGTCTTTAGTGGTTCAAAATTTGCCATTTATATCACCTTAATTCTTAACTGTTTGCTCTTTTATAGCAGCAACTATTCCTTCAGTTTCTTTAACTAGGATAAATGTAGTAGATAAACATGCAGTTATTATTTGTGCATAATCTTTACAAGCTCTTGCAAGTATAGAACCCATAAGTCTTACATACAAATCAGCGAGCTTATCAGGAGTATTAGCATTAGTGTCGACCTGTTCTTCATTATCCTTTTTCTTATCTTCCTCATTATCTTTATTATCAGTATTATTATTTTTATTATCAGTATTATTATTTTTATTAGTAGCATCATTATTTGATTTTTCCTTTTCAGACTTTTCAGATGCAGCTGCTCCAGCGTTTATTATATCTTGTATTTCCTTAAGTCTTGCATCTGTTTCCTTCTTTATAGAAAGTGCACCAGATTTAAGCACTTTAAAGATAATTTGATTGCCAAGAATAGAATTCATAAGTGTTAGAAATCCTGAGCTATTATCCATCATATCTTTTCTAAATTCTTCAGCATTTGATGAACTATATGTTTTATGTATTTCTGGTCCAAGTATAGCTTCTTTTAAAAAAGAACCTGCTCCAGTTAAAGCTGAACCATTTTTACTTATATTCTCTTTAGTTTCTTTTGAAACATTAGAGAAATTAGACCTATCAGCCAAAAGTTTACGTGCTTCTTGCCAGTCTTTAAATTTACCAGCAGTAAATATATTTGCAATTGCACTACCAAATCTTTTAGCAAGTCTTGCAACAAAACCAGATTTCTGAACATCATTTAGACTTCCACCAGATAAACCTATAATTATAGCAAGTTCTTTATTCTTATTAAAGTGTGCAAGTACATTTGCACATACACCACAATAATTATAGATTGCTTGTTGGTCATTTCTTGTTAACGCATCTCTTACTTTTTCTGGAGTTGGTACATCCCTTGAACCTCCTTCTTCTATTAATGTTCCTTCTATTACCCTCTTGTAATAAGTCTCATAGTCCTCTATTCCATTAAACATATCTTTTAAAAGAATAGCATCAAACTTATGCCAAGATAGATTCATTTCAGGCATATCATTTACAGCTTTACCAAGAAAAGACAGTATCTCATTTACTTCTCTTCCTAGCTTATTATATCTGTCTGCAACTTTCATAAGTCTTGCAAATCTTGCAGATAGTTGCATTCCTAGTTCTTTTATTATCTTTTGAAGTTTTAAGAACATAGTTTTAAGATATGCTTTTAAGTCTTTTGCATTACGTTTTATAAACTTAGCTGTATTACGACCAGCTTTTGCAGCACCTTTTAAAGCACTTTTAGTAGCTTTCATTGTACCCCAAACAAGTCCTTCCATACCCGAATCAATATATGTTATCTCTCCAGTTATAAATTCTTCTTCAAGACTTTCAAAAGTACTATCATATTTACTAAGTTCAAATGCAAATACTTCACTTTCGTGTCCATATGACATATTTTCTATATCTGAAAGTAGAACACCATTTAGTTTGATATTCATAAAAACTTTATCCTCCTTTACCTTTAATATAGTATAAAATACTAATCTTTGTTTCTAATAGGAGGGTATAATAGAAACAAGTTTTGGTACTTATTTATAAATTTTAAGGAGGTAATTATGGTAAATGTAGTTGAAGCTTTACTAGAGTTAGGAAGACTTGTACAGGCAGGAAGAGTAGGTTTTAGCTTGCTTGTAATGGACGAGAATGAAGATAGAACTAAGGCTATTGCTAGTGCAAATGAACTTGTTGTAAAGTATACAAATAAAGGACCAGTAATATACATAAAGCAACCAGATACTATGGGAGGTGAACTTGTACCTATAACTTCTATAGACCAAGCAACTCTACATAAGATACTTAATAAACTTATTATTATGGGTAAAGATGAACCTAAAAGAGAAGATATGACTGATAATACCATATGGATAAGAACTATGGAAGATAGTGATGGTTCTAATAAAAGTACATCAAAAGATGTAATAAGAAGCTTTTATGAATATATAGATAATAATAAAGAAACTATAACTCCATATATTCAAAAGATATACAGAAATGGTACAGAGGTACAAGTAGTTCCTTTTGTACATGAAAAGCAAGTATATGTAAGACTTAAAGCTGATGGAGAAATAGAGGATTTATATACTGTTTTAAGACGTATTCTTAAAAACATTGATAATAATAAGCAAATATTTGATACTTTAAAGCTTAATATAGATAGAGACATAGCAATTATAAGAGATAAGATTGCAGATTGGCTTGATAAAATTGGAGAGGCAACACTTGAAGTACCTAAAATGAAGCTAAGTTTGGAACAAAGTCTTAAAAATGTAGTAGATAGTCTTAATATTGATGATATTATACCGTTTTTGGAAAAGAAGATAAGACCACTTACATTTACAGTTCCTGGAAGAGGTACTGAAACTCGTCTTGTTAAACTAAAACTTAAATCAGATTGGGATATAGGAAATATATCTAGAAGAACTATAGAGGATATAAATAAACTAAGTGGGTATTATGATTTCTTTAATTCTCCTCTAATAGTTGAGCATGGAAATTATAGCAATTTTGATAAGTGGTTACAAAATGATTTTGTGACTGACCCTCCTGGTTGGATTCAAGCACAAGTTGATACAGTTATGAGTGAGATGCTTGTAATAGGAAGTTATGGTTCTAATATGCCTAAGCAATACTATTATAATAAGAAAATATCACCAGGTACACCAGGTACTACATCTATACATAGTGGATATGGTACTAACCATAGACAAACTAACTTTACGTTTATAAAAAGAGGGGATAGACCTCAGATGATATTTGATGTTAGAAGATTCTATGCAGGTGAACCAGCTGGAAGTGGAACAGATGCTGAGTTTTCTTATATAGTTGTACTTCGTGGTGGAGAAACGTATACTTTATGGAGTAGATATATAGAAAACATAGAAGTAGTATTTGACCCAGACAGAGAAGTTGACCCTTCTATAATGTCTGTACCAGTAACTGATTACGAAAATGGAGCTGTTACTTTATTTACACCTATTGGAAGACAAGCATATCTTAATAAAGCAAACTTTATATCATTCACAGAGCAACTTTATGTAGCTAAAGAAATTATGCTTGGAAACTCTTATATTATAAGTGTAGAGGAATAAGTGATAATATGAAAAAAGAAAGAAGAATATTATATAAACTTGTACATAAAGATATGAATAAGACTGGTCTTGCAGAATCTATAAGTTATGGGGACTTTATACCTGAACTTGATAATAAAAGACAGCTTTATATAAAGACTAAGTATGGAGAAGATTTAGTAATTAAAGATGAGCAAGTTCTATCGTTAGAAAAAGTATCTGAAAACTTTATTCAACTTGGCAAAAGTGGTGATAAGAACGTTGAACTTAGTTTAATGTTTTTAACTAAATGGAAAAACCATACTGACCATTATACTCTAGATGGAGAGATAAGTTTTGATAAGCTTTGGGAAGGAGTAAGACCAGCTGATTTTATACCATATCTTTACAGTACTAAAAATAATAAGAATATGGTTGAATTTGTATCTGATTTATCTGTATTTACATATGATGAAGAAGAAACTGATAGTGCAAATCTTATAACTTTACATGAAAAACTAAGACTTCTAGCTGAAGTTTATAAAAAAGGATATAAACATGTAGGTGAGTGTATACTTGATATATATAAGAAGTTCTTTGGAATAAGATATTATACACATATAAAAGGACCAAAAGAGCTATATAATTATGGAACTAAACTACTTGATTTAGCTAAAGTACTCCTTGAAGCTTCTAAAGTTATAAAACAAGGAGAAACAAAGGACTTTTCTGGACTGCTTGATAAACTTGAAGAGTTAGAACTATATCCTAAAGTACAACTTGTTGATTTAACTGAGTTTAATATGAATCAAAAGATTAAGATAAAACTACTTACTGATAATAAGTCTGCTGTTGTATCAAGTACTACTATATATTCAACTGATACAAGACCTGATGCAGTAGATGCTTGTTTTGTATATCATAATAGATATGGTGATGTAATAAATGGATATAAACCGTCAACACCTGAGCTTAGGGGTAATGGAACTGGTACAAATAGTATTACCTTTGAAGAAGATGGTTGTATTTACCTTAAAGGAGGATATAGCTATATAGTAAGGTCAAATGCAGCTGATTTAGTAGTTCTTAAATACGACCCACAACCTATAACACATTATCCAGTATATAATGCAACTGAGTTTAGTGGAGTTAAGTCATATCAGGCTAATACTGTTCTTATTGGAAGTAAAGGAAATCCCTATCTTCTTGGAAATCCTTCAGTAAGTTTTAAACTTTTAGAAAATAAAGATAATAATGATAATATACCTGGTTATAACTTTAGTCAAGCATATGATGAATATTCAAGAACTGAACTTGCGGAACTTATATCATACTTTCCTTCAGGACAGATACTTGATACAAACGGATACGATATGATATTTCCATTATTGCAGTTGTCTAAAGCTGAAGATATGGACAAGGTGTTTTATCCAAATAAAGAGTACAAATCATCAGGTAATACATATGAAGAACTCGGTAATAAAACAGGTGGAGATTTTATATCAAGATGGTATCATGGACTTTCAAGTAAATTCGCTGACCAAATAGGAGATAGAATCAATAATGATAATGAAAGAATGTTTTTCTTTCCTCAGATAAATAAAATTTCTGATATTAAGCTTACAAGTATAGCAACTAAAATAGAATATAGTTATCAAACAGATGAATCTTTTAAAAGATTAAAAGAAAATGGATTTAAAGTTGGTAATTTAAATAAAAGTATAATATTTAAAGAGTATATATCAGGGTATAATTACGGACAAGGACAAAGACTTACTTATTTAAGTACTACTAAAACTGCAAGTAAACAAAGAAGCATTGCTTGGGAAGCAATGTATTCACACTCTGTTTTCTTAGAAAATAAAATTTATACTGCAACTAATGATACGTATAATAACAGAAATAATGAGTTTTCTGACCCATATACTTATAGAACGTCAGATAAATACTACTTAGAATTTAGAGATACTAAACCAAGTTATCCAACACTTAAATTTAAAAGTTTAAAAGATGGAAGTGTTAAATATCTTGCTAAAAAGTATGCAACTCCACTTGTAACTACAAATGTAGAAAATAGAGTTACTATAAGTCGTTTAGTAAATAATCAGACATCAAATCCTCAAAGAACTTATATCGAAGTAATTGGATATAAAAGAGAATTTGACGGTAAAATTCCAGATAATACTTTTGATGAAAGTGGTATGTTTACACCCACTTACAGTCCAAGTATCTGTAATTTCACGTTAACACTTGAACATAGAGATAGTGCGACTAATATTTTATTTAGAGACCAATCATTATCTGTATGTAAAATTGGTAAATATTTAAATAGAAATCTTGATGAATTTTTAAATTACGTTGTACTTCAAAATAAAGCACTAGGAAAGAAATATACTATATTTATTAGAATGGCAGAAAGTTCTGATGGAACTAATGCATCTAATTGGATTAAAATACCTATAAATTTAACTAATAGATAAAAGTTGTAGATTAACATTGATTACATATTATTATGTGATTTAATGTTAGTCTACATTAAACATTTTTTATTTCACAAATTATAAAGGAGGTAATATTATGGAAAGAGAAAGATTTGTTATTATTGAAAAGGAGGTATATGATGGTGATAAAAACAACATCTATTTTAAGGTTGTAACAGGTAGCAGAAGTAAAGATTTAGAACATATTAATTTAAGAAAAAGATATTTATGTACACTTATACTAAATAGTAGAACTAAAGAATTTAAACTAATGGAAAAGTTTGATAATTATAGTGCTCATAGTAAAAAGAAATTACTTGAAGTACTTCAAAATTCATACTTTACTAAAAGGATTAATGCATTTAAACATGATAGTAAGCTAGTTAGAACTACATTCTGTATTAATGATACTGTAGATGAAGCTCTTGATTTATTAAGTGATGAATGGAAAGGAAAATAAAATGGAGCAAATTGAAATTAAAAAGATAAGAAATAAAGAAAAGAAAATTGAATTTGAGGTGTATTATACACCTTATTCTAACAAATCTAAACTTCATATGTTCAGTATAATACAAGAAGATGAACATGATTTTAAACTGTCTGTAAAGATAAGCAGGTCTAATATAGGACATACATTAGTTTTTGATGTTATGTATACTGTACTTAGAAGTTTTGATTTTGTAAAAGCAATAAGATGGTTACTTGCTAATAAAAGATATAGAACATACACTTATGAATTAAGTGATATATTAGAAGATGTATTTGTAAATTTTGGAAATGAATTATTATATGGAGGTAAATAAAATGAATACTGGAAGAATGATTATAATAAAAAGAATAAAAGCTAAAAGAGGATATAAACATGATACATTTGTAGTGCACTCAGCTCCTGCTAATACAGATGTTTTAAAAACATTTAATGTAGAATCTAAAATGAAAGAGATATTTACTTTAACTTATGAAAATTCTACTATGATTTTTAAACTTAAAGATAGTGTATCTAAAATGACTGAGTATCAGAAGAATAAAATAAGTTCTGTACTTGCTGCAAAAGAATTTATTGATGGTCTTCTTAAATTTAAATATGATGATAAATTATCAGAAGTAACAGTATATCTATCAAATATGCCAAATA
>ERZ772766.627-NODE-627-length-20214-cov-4.440052_pt1 | contig 20214 bp, 9 predicted proteins | sample MGYA00511379_ERZ772766 | MGnify/ENA primary metagenome ERZ772766 (study PRJEB29015, sample SAMEA2737895) | human oral metagenome | biome: human oral; feature: human-associated habitat; material: dental | place: China | collected 2116 ...
AAGAATGCAAGGCGTGCGTAGCATAGCATCAATAAACCTTTACGCAGAAGAAAAGAAATGCTTTTTGTTTGCTTACGATGCCGGCTATCGCGTTCCAATTCCATTTTTGTTTGACTATAATTTGTGGGTTGATGTTTTTTTGAGCTTGGGAGTTTGCGTTTTTTTTATTTGTGGGTTGATGTTTTTTTAAGTTTGTTAGTTTGTGCATTGATGGGTTGATGATATTTTGAGTTGATGGGTTGGCGCATTCGTGAGTTGTTGTGTCTTCGTGTGCATATAATCCATTGAGCCGTTTAGTTCTGAACGTTGTATATGAAAAGAATGTTTATCTAGAGTGGGTGTCACAAAGGCAGCAAGCCCTTCTGTTATAGGCGCATTAAACCCCGATAGGGCAATAGGCCGCTTATCAAAAAGATATGTTGTTTGCATCGCTTCGTGTCTTTCTCTGTTTGCTTGTTGAGCATCTTGCCTGTGCAGGTTTAAAAGCTAGATTTGGCTTGGAAGCCAAGCCCATACCATTGCTTTAATTTTATGTTGGCTTTTAGCAGCGCAGGCCATGCTTGCCTCCTAGAAGAGGCATAAGTGGGCTATGCCACTGAGAGCGAAATCGAAAACACCTGGCAAAAGAAGTGTAAGTTGAAGTGGGATATAAGAAACAACGGTAGGGCCTTAGCGAAGAACTACGACAGGAATTCTGGCTTTGTTTGCCAACCTGAACGTGTTTGTTGATACCCAATTGCCCATTAATAGTCGTTTTTGTTTTGTAGAAATGAACGTGCGATGCGTACAAATGGTTAGTTAATCGTATGAATTTCAGGCGAAAGAGCGGTGCGTTCGTAACAGATTGCTTTTGAAAATCTATAACGGGCTGTTGGTGCTAGCTCGTTCGCAAACTGCTTTTCTAGCTGGAAATGTATTTGTTGCAGCTGTTTTGAAACCCGACGGTGAAGAACGATACAAAATAAACATCAATTGAACCTTGGCAGGTAAAATTTAGAACCGGCCTAAAATGTTTGCAAATTGTTAGTGTTCCGTTCGTATGTCAGACCTCAGAGGGGATAAATTTCTAACGTTTTGTTTCCCAAAAGAGATGTCAACCAAGTTAGAATAAGTCGATTTCCCCTTTTTTCAGCATGTTTTAGGCACCATATCTGTAAAAAAACGACAAAATAAGTGTTTTTTACTCCATATTTCTTGCACGCTAAGAATATGTTTTATATTTTTGCGACTGGTATTTTTCGTATTCATTTTAATGCAAACTTAACATGAGGACCCAATATGAATAGAAAGCGACTTAGTGTGTTTTGGGCCTTCCTGTTCCTCTTTATCGGAACGGCAATGGCCCAGAGTAAAATCACAGGAACCGTGGTCTCTGAAGAAGACAACGAGCCTATCATCGGAGCCACCGTCAGTGTTACTGGCGGTAAAGACCGAACCGTGACAAACATTGATGGTGCGTTCACGCTAGATGTAGGCGAAGGCACCAGTATCACCATCACTTACGTGGGTATGGCAGCACAAACCGTGAAGGCCAAAAACGGAATGACGGTGCGTATGAGTCCCAACCAGACACTGAAAGAGGTGGTGGTTACGGGTATGACCACTACGGACAAGCGTCTCTTTACCGGTTCTACCACCAAGATAGACGCTGCCGGTGCCAAGATTAGCGGCATGGCAGACGTGAGTAGGTCGCTGGAAGGGCGCGCCGCAGGTGTTAGCGTGCAAAACGTTAGTGGCACTTTCGGAACGGCTCCTAAGATACGCGTGCGTGGAGCAACGTCTATCTATGGCGACAGCAAGCCGCTGTGGGTGGTAGACGGCGTTATCATGGAAGACGTGGTGGGCGTTAAAGCCGACCAACTTTCTTCTGGAGATGCCGTTACGCTCATCTCGTCGGCCATAGCCGGCCTTAACTCCGACGACATCGAGAGCTTTCAAATCCTCAAAGACGGCTCGGCCACATCTATATATGGTGCGCGGGCAATGGCGGGTGTTATCGTCATAACAACCAAGAAGGGTAGAGCCGGGCAGGCCAACATCAGCTACACGGGCGAGTACACCATGCGCCTGAAACCATCTTACGCACAGCTCAACCTCATGAACTCGCAAGAGCAGATGGACGTGTACCAAGACATGGAGCAGAAGGGTTGGCTGAAGTATGCCGAAACGGCCAACGCTGCCAGCTCGGGCGTGTACGGCAAGATGTTCCAACTGCTGGGCGAGTACAACCCGCTGACGGGACGCTTCGCCCTAGACAACACGCCAGAGGCCAAAGCCGCATACTTGCGCAATGCCGAATACAGAAACACCAACTGGTTTAACGAACTGTTCTCTAATGCCATCATGCACAACCACTCGGTAAGCGTGTCGGCAGGAACGGACAAGGCGCAGTTCTACGCTTCGTTGAGCGCGATGTACGACCCAGGATGGACGCGCCGCAGCAACGTGGAACGATATACGGCCAACCTAAACGCAACATTCAGGCTCAGCAAGCAATTGCAGCTGAACCTCATCAGCTCGGCAAGTCACCGCAAGCAGCAGGCACCGGGCACCATCGGCGCAGGTACGAGTGTGGTGACAGGTGCCGTTAGCCGCGACTTCGACATCAATCCCTACTCGTATGCCGTAAACACCTCGCGCACGCTCGATGCTAACACCTTCTACACGCGCGACTATGCGCCGTTCAACATCTTCCACGAACTGGCCAACAACTACATAGACCTCAACGTGAACGACTTCCGCGCGCAGGCCAAACTCAGCTACAAGCCCATCACTAAGGTGGAAATCAGCGCACTGGCTGCCGTGAAATACGCAGGAACGACGAGAGAACACAACATCACCGAGTACGCAAATACAGCCGAAGCCTATCGTGCAATGGGAACATCGGTTATAAGAAACTCCAACCGCTTTCTCTATCACGACCCCGACAACCTGCTGTCGCTGCCTTATTCGGTGCTGCCCAATGGTGGTATCTATACCCGCAACGACAACCGCATGTTCGGCTGGGACTTCCGTGCAGCGGCCAGTTACAACGATGTGTTCAACAACGACCACATCCTGAACACCTATGCAGGTATGGAAACCAACTCGTATGGCCGCCACAACACCGCGTTCAGGGGCTATGGACTGCAATACGGGCTTGGTGAGGAGGCAGACTGGATGTACCAGAACTTCAAAAAAATACAAGAGGCCGGAGGAAACTACTACGGAATGGGCAACTCAAACACCCGCAGCGCGGCCTTTTTCGCCAACGCCACTTACTCGTGGAAGGGCCGATACACGGTGAACGGCACCGTTAGGTATGAGGGAACCAATGGGTTGGGACTCTCGCAGCAGTCGCGTTGGTTGCCCACTTGGAACGTTTCGGCCGCATGGAACGCACACGAGGAGCCGTGGTTCGAAAAGAAACTGGGCAAGGCCCTGTCTCACCTAACGCTGAAAGCATCATACTCGCTAACGGCCGACCGTCCGCCGGTTACAAATGCCCTGGCCGTTATCGCCGCATACAAGCCGTGGAGATACTTCACGGGATATAGCGAAACGGGATTGCGCCGCATTCAACCGGCGAACCCCGACCTGACCTATGAGAAGAAACATGAATTGAACTTCGGAGCTGATGTTGGCTTCTTGAAGAACCGCATAAACCTCTCGGTAGACTGGTACACACGAAACAACTACGACCTCGTAGGTCCCATATCCACCGACGGAAGCGACGGTTTCCCAAACAAGATGGGTAACGTGGCTGCAATGAAAAGCCACGGCGTGGAGCTTAGCCTCACAACAACCAACATCCAAACGAAAGACTTTAGTTGGAAGTCGAACTTCATTTACTCGTTTGTGCACAACGAAATAACCGACTTGAAGGCGCGCAGCCAAATGGTTTCGTTCGTTAGTGGAATCGGATATGCACGCCAGGGATACCCCGCACGGGCGCTGTTCTCCATCCCATTCATGGGGCTGACCAACGAGGGACTGCCCACTTTCCTTGACCAGGACGGTAACGTGAGCGTTTCGGACATCAACCTGCAAGAGTCGAGACCCGAGAAACTGAACTTCCTTAAATACGAAGGCCCCACCGATCCCACCAATACGGGCAGCTTGGGCAACGTGTTTACCTACAAAGGGCTAACCCTCAACGTCTTCATCACCTACTCTTTCGGTAATGTGGTGCGCCTGAACCCCGTGTTCTCGTCTAGGTACACAGACCTCGATGCCATGCCCAAAGAGTTTCGCAACCGCTGGCGCAAGCCCGGTGATGAGGCCTTCACCAACGTGCCCGCCATCGCCACAGCCCGCCAAGCATTTGAAAACTACAAGTTGGAGCTGGCATACAGCACCTACAATCTTTCGGATGCGCGCATAGCCAAAGGCGACTTCATCCGCATGAAAGAGCTCTCGCTTGGCTATGAACTTCCACAAAAACTCGTATCTACCATTGGCTTGCGCAACGCTTCGGTGAAACTGCAAGGAACGAACCTGTTCCTGATCTACGCAGACAAGAAGTTAAACGGCCAAGATCCTGAGTTCTTCAATACAGGAGGCGTTGCTGTTCCAATGGCTAAGCAGTTTACCCTTACGCTTAAACTAGGTCTCTAAACTTACCCAAAGAAAACCAACGATGAACAAAAGAAATATATTATGCGCAGCCGCACTGGCCACTGCTGCCATGTTTAGCTCGTGCAACGACTTCCTTAACGTGAACCCCGACAACCGAACGCAGATAGATACGCCCGAAAAGGTGCGCCAAATGCTTGTGTCGGCCTATCCAGAAAACTCGTTCGCTGTGATGGGCGAGTACATGTCGGACAATGTAGACGAGTATAAGAACCACTTCTCGAGCACCATGCTCGACGAAATGTACCGCTGGAAAGACGCCACGCAGGTGAACAACGACACGCCCGACAAGTTCTGGGCCACATACTACGCCTCGATAGCCAACGCCAACCAAGCCCTCAAGGGCATTGACGAGCTGGGAGGACCCACAACCGAGCTGCTGAAGTTGTGCAAAGGCGAGGCTCTGATGTGCAGGGCATACGCACACTTCATGCTGGTGAACATCTTTTGCATGAACTATGGCATGCCAAACAGCAACACGGATCCTGGCGTGTATTACATGTACGACACCGACTCGCGTATCGGGCAAGTGAACCCCCGAGGAACTGTGGCCGAGGTGTATCAGAAAATAGCCAAAGACCTGGAAGAGGGATTGCCACTGGTGGGCGACAGTCATCTCAAAGTGCCCAAGTTCCACTTCAATAAGCGGGCGGCCTACGCCTTCGCAGCGCGATTCTACCTTTACCACGAAGAGTGGGAGAAAGCTGCCGAGTATGCAACATTGTGCTTGGGAAGCGACCCGGCCAACGTGTTGCGCGACTGGAAGTCGTACCAAACAACGCAAAGAGACCGTGAAGTGTACGGCCTGAAATACGTCAACGCCGACAACAAGTGCAACCTGGTGCTGCAAAAGGCACACACCGATGCAGGATTCTTCTTCAACAACATAGATGAAGGGAAGAAATACACCCACGGACCGTTCCTGGACAACCACGAAACGATGATGGCCAACAACATCTGGGGCAAGGGCGGATATTGGGACAACAGCCCGTTTACCTTCAACACGGGAGCCAACGTAACCTTCGACATCACCTGGCGCGTGCCCTACCTCTTCCAAGGAGAGAAGGGAGGCGACGGCATTAGGTCGTCTATCATGCCGATGTTCACCACAGACGAAGCCCTGCTCAACAGGGCTGAGGCCTACATCATGTTGAAGAAATTCGACTTGGCAGCAAAAGACCTCACCCTTTGGATGCAAAACATCGTTAACACCAAGCGCGTGCTCACCCCGGCAATGATACAGGCGTTCTACAACTCCACCACATATTGTTACAGCGATGCAGAGAAACTGCGCTCTACGGTAAAGAAACACTTGCATCCCAAGTTTGCCATAGACGCTGAGGGGGGTGTGCAAGAGTGCATGTTGCAGTGCGTGCTGGGCTTCAGGCGCATTGAATTCTTGCAGCTGGGCATGAGATGGTTCGACATCAAGCGGTACAACATCACCATCATGCGCCGAGTAATAGACGAATATGGCGAACCCGAACAAGTTACCGACAGCCTGCCGGGCGACGACCCGCGACGTGCGGTGCAGATTCCGCAAGGCGTAAGGGATGCCGGCGTGCCGCAAAACCCAAGGAACTGACAGCTTACCTAACTTCAACAACCGCGTTCTCGGATGCAACGGGCCACGTGCCTTAGCCAGGCAAGGCCCGCACCGCAAGGAACGATGCACAAAGAGAACGCCAAACCACATCACAATGAACAAGAAAACAATAGCATATACCCTGGCCCTTGCCCTATGTGCGGGGACTTTGGCCGGATGTGGCGACGACAAACTGTCGGCAGAGAGCGTGATAACCACCGACAAGCGCACGCCAACGCCACTTGACAAATGGCTAGACCGATACTACGTGTCTACCTACAACATCAACTTCAAGTACCGATACGAGGACATTGAAGCCGACATGAACTACTACACCGTGCCCGCACGCTACGAGATGGCCGTGAAAATGGCAAACCTCGTGAGGTACTCTTGTCTCGAAGCGTTCGACGAAGTGGCCGGACCCGACTTCATGAAGGCTAACTTCCCCAAGCTCATTTACCTTACGGGAAACTGGGAATACCGAAACAACGGCTCCTTTATCCTGGGTACTGCCGAGGGTGGAAAGAAGATTTTGTTGGCCGGCACCAACTACATCAACAGGTTCATACAAACCGCTGAAGACATCAACACCTATTATCTAAAAACGGTGTACCACGAGTTCACGCACATCCTGAACCAAACGAAGCCCTATTCCGACGACTTCAAGCAGATAACGGGAACGGGATACGTGTCGGACAAGTGGGTTAGCGCGCCGTACAGCAACCCCGACTATTGCTACGAGCACGGCTTCATAACGGCCTATGCGCAACATTCAGACGTGGAAGACTTCGCCGAAATGTTCTCAACCTACGTTACCAGCTCGCCAGAGAAGTGGGAGGGATGGATGAAAAAGGCCGAAAAAACCGACCAACGCAAAACCATTGAAGCCAAATTGGAGAACGTGAGAACCTACATGCGCGATGCTTGGAACATCGACTTAGACATGCTGCGTAAGGTGTACATGCGCAGGGAAGCCGACATCGTGAAGGGTAAAGTAGACCTAAGCGACATCTCTTTATAACAACCTAACGCTCACAAACGATGAAAAGAAAGTTTTATCAACATACAATGGCCGTGATACTGGCCATGATTGCCGTGGGATTGCAATCGTGTTTAAAGGACCAAACCGACATCTTCGACCGGTCGTCGTCGCAACGCCTGCAAGCATACCTCGACCAAACGAAGGCTATACTCGTAAGCGCGCCCAACGGATGGCAGATAGACATGTACCCAGTGGAGAACCAATCTATCGGCGGACACGCGTTCACCGTAAAGTTCGACAATGAGAAATGCGAGGTGAGAAGCGTTATTGAGCCAAGCCGGGCAGACGTGTCGTACTATAATATGACCTCGGAAGTGGGGCCGGCCATATCGTTCGACACCTATAATGCGCTGCTGCACTACTTCTCCGACCCCTCATCGCAACGCCCTATGGCCTTCAGGGGCGACTTCGAGTTCGTCATCGACAGCCTGTCAGACAACCTCATCAAGGTGCATGGCTCGCGTACAAAGAATGTTATGTATTTCAGAAGGTTGGAAGAACCCGCCAAAGACTACATCGAACGCGTAGCCGCCTTCAAAACTGCATTCACCCAAAAGGAGCTGTGGAGCTTCAAGGCAAGCGAAAACGGCACTGAGTATGAGGCCGAAATAAACCCCTTGGCACAGCAGATAACCATCACCAGCGGTGGAAAGAAAACCACCACGGCCATTGCATTTACCGACAAGGGCGTAAGAACATACAAGCCAATAGCCATAGGTAACGCAACGTTCGACGAACTGGTGTTCGACGCTCAGAACCAAAACTACCAGGCAAAGCTGAACAATAGCGATGCTGCCTCGTACAAAGCCGTGCAGCCAGCATGGATGCCCGCGTTCCATTCGTATAAGGGCAACTTCACACTACAGGCCAAATACCTGCAAAACGGCGTGGAGTATGATGCCGAGATAGACGTGGAGATGACACCCATGAGCGACTATTCCGGGTACGAAATGGGCGGCCTTATACGCGATTATAAGGTGAAAGCCGTGTTCGACCGTGAGAAGCGCGTGCTGGGTTTCTTGCCGCAGTTCATCATGCGGCTCGAAAACAACCTCACGTTGGCCATGTTCAGCTACAACAAACCCCCCCGCCACTTCGGCACCGACAAGCAACAGATTAACCTCGTGTGGGACGAAGCATCACAGAAGTTCCTCTTCAAGGATGCCAAGATGTGGAACGAACCCGTCACGGGCTGGCTCATGGTGGTGTTCACGCCTCAAAGGGAGGTGTACAACGCCAAAGTTGTGCCGGCAGCCAGCCAATACCTCTTCGGGCGCGCTTACGACAAGCTCGACGAACTGATTTCAATGGAGAAGCAAAACTAAAATTAGCAAGACACAATCATGATGAGAAGATTCTTCCATACGCTGCTCCCTACTGCAGCCTTACTTGCAGTAGTGGCATGCACAAAAGACGATAACGTGGGCAAAACCTTCGACAACAATGCTATTTCCGTAGAAAGTGCCAACCTCTCGTTTAAAGACGAACCAGCAACGGGTCAGGCTGTGCTTAAAACAAGTGCACCCATATCAGCTGTACACTCTTCTAACGATTGGTGCGAGGCCTCGTTCAGCGGAAACACCGTTACGGTGAAGGTGGCGCAAAACTACGAATTGGTTTCAAGGGTGGCACAAGTTACGGTTAGGGCGGGCGCAGACAGCCTAAACCTGGCCGTGAAACAGCAAGGCTTGGCTACCTTTACCCTCGATGGGGGAGACCTGCGTGAACTCGGAGCTACCGACACCACGTTCACACTCAGCTACAAGCACGTAGAAGGGCTGGACGTAACCGTGATACCTAGTGCAAGTTGGATAGAGGCCACTGCCAACAAGGGCACCATCACCGTCAAGGTGGCGGCCAACGATGGCAACGCCAAGCGCGACGGCTACATACGTGTGCGTTCGGGTGTTGGTAAGCCTTCGCGCGAGGCCCGCTTAAACCTAAGCCAAGAATGGAATGTGGAGGCGCAACTGAAGGGCAGCTGGACACTGTCTTACTTCACTGCACTAGACACTGCCAAGCTTACGCGCCAACATGTGGACTGTACCTTCGCCAACGACTCGGTGTACATCGACTATGGCGGCGACGGCAAAGTGGCTTTCCGATTTGGCAAGAAGCTGCAAAAGCCCTACTCGCTGCTCATCTATGGCTCGCAACGATGTGGCGGGAAACTTAAGGGTGCAACACCCTTCTTCTTCCTCTCGGCAGACGCCACCGGCCACTGGACAGGCAGATATGAAGATGCCGTGGTGGGTGGAGAATTGTTGCGCAACGCGCAAGGAAAGCTCACGGCGAAAATATCGGGCTTGCTGTTCAACGACTCAAGGCTGGTTTTCACAAGCATGAACATCTTTACGTTCGATAACGCCCCCGACAAGGGCATCCCCAGTACACAAACGGGAAGACACAAATACGCCGATTATTTCTTCCCCATATTCATTAAGAAATAGGGCGACCGGTACAAGACAATCCTGCCCATGCCGTTCAGCGAAACGTGTTTCAACGAACTGGCATGGGCTTTTTTTGTGCAAATTTCAATCCTCATTGCGCGATGCAGCAGCCCAAATTGGCCTTCATGCCCCATCATTATGCCACCAAAACGAGAGTTTTCTGCGCAAAAAGTTGTACTTTTGCAGGCGTAGGGCATCAGTGCGTCAGCCAAAGGCACCGCCGTTCGCCCCTCATCAGCACAACTATATAGAGAAAAAACATATCGACAATGGCAAACTTGAGATTTGAAGCTGTGGCAGAAGCCTACAAGAAGAAACCGCTGGAAGTGATTACACCCACCGAAAGACCATCCGAGTTTTTCGCGAAGTACGTCTTCAACCGAACGAAGATGTACAAATACCTACCCCCCGACGTTTACGAAAAGCTCACCGACGTTATCGACAACGGCACGCGCCTAGACCGCTCTATCGCCGATGCCGTGGCCAAAGGCATGAAACAATGGGCCAACGAAAACGGGGTGACACACTACACACACTGGTTTCAGCCCCTAACAGAGGGCACGGCAGAAAAGCACGATGCCTTTGTAGAGCCCGACGGCAAGGGCGGAATGATTGAAGAGTTTTCGGGAAAGCTGCTCGTTCAGCAAGAACCCGACGCGTCTTCGTTCCCCAACGGCGGCATACGCAACACGTTCGAGGCTCGCGGATATTCGGCTTGGGATCCCACTTCGCCCGTGTTCATCATCGACGACACGCTTTGCATCCCCACCATCTTCATTTCTTACACGGGCGAATCGCTCGACTATAAGGCGCCGCTACTGCGTTCGTTGCAGGCCGTTAACACCGCTGCCGCCGCCGTGGCCCAATATTTCGACCCCAAAGTGAAGAAGGTTAGCTGCAACCTGGGCTGGGAACAAGAGTACTTCTTGGTAGACGAGAGCCTCTATTTTGCCCGTCCCGACCTGATGCTCACAGGCCGAACGCTCATGGGACACGACTCGGCCAAGAACCAACAGATGGACGATCACTACTTCGGAACAATACCGGAGCGTGTGCAGGCCTTTATGAAAGACCTAGAAATACAGGCACTTGAACTGGGCATACCTTGCAAAACGCGCCACAACGAAGTGGCACCCAACCAGTTTGAGCTAGCTCCCATATTCGAAGAGGCCAACCTGGCCGTAGACCACAACATGCTATTGATGTCGCTGATGAAGAAAGTGGCACGCAAACACAGCTTCAGCGTGTTGCTACACGAAAAGCCTTTCGCCGGCGTTAACGGCAGCGGAAAGCACAACAACTGGAGCTTGTCTACCGATACGGGCGTGCTGTTGCATGCCCCCGGCAAGGGTTACGACGACAACCTGCGCTTTGTTGTCTTCATCGTAGAAACGCTTATGGGCGTGTATCGCCACAACGGACTGCTGAAAGCATCGATAATGAGTGCAACCAACGCCCACCGACTGGGTGGACACGAGGCTCCGCCAGCCATCATCTCGTCGTTCCTAGGCACGCAACTCAGCGCGCTGTTGGCACAAATAGAGCGTGCCGGCGATGACGAACGTTTTGACGTGGCAGGCAAAAAGGGAGTGGAACTGGACATCGACCAGATACCCCAACTGCTTATCGACAACACTGACCGCAACCGCACTTCGCCCTTTGCCTTTACGGGAAACCGCTTTGAGTTTCGCGCCCTTGGCTCGGAGGCCAACTGCTCGTCGGCACTCATCGTGCTAAACTCTGCCGTTGCCGAGGCACTCAACAGCTTTAAACAACGCGTAGACACACTTGTGCAGCAGGGCGTTGACCTTAAACGCGCCATCGTGAGCGTGTTGCGCGACGACATTCGCACCTGTCGGCCCATCGTGTTCGACGGCAATGGCTATTCGGAAGAATGGGTAGAAGAGGCCAAACGCCGCGGGTTGGACACCGAAACAAGCTGTCCGCTGGTGTTCGACAGGTATCTCGACGAGGATAGCGTGCAGATGTTCGAGAGCCTGAACGTGATGCACCGCAACGAGTTGCACGCCCGCAACGAAGTGAAATGGGAAACCTACACGAAGAAAATACAGATTGAGGCGCGCGTGCTGGGCGACCTCTGCATGAACCACATCATACCCGTGGCCACGCATTATCAAAGCAGATTGGCCAAGAACGTGCAGAGCATGTTCGGCATATTTGCCAACGAAAAGGCGCGCATACTTACTTCGCGCAACGTGAAAATCATCGAAGAGATTGCGCAACGCACACAAACCATCGAAACGAAGGTGGAAGAACTGGTTGCGGCACGTAAGGTGGCTAACAATATTCAATGCGAAAGAGAGAAGGCCATTGCCTACCACGACAACATCGCACCAAGAATGGAGGCCATTCGCTACGAGGTGGACAAGCTGGAACTGCTGGTGGCCGACGAATTGTGGACACTGCCCAAGTATCGAGAGCTGCTCTTTATAAGGTAGAGTTGACGAGTTAACAAGTGGACAAGTTGACAAGTTGACGAGTTGATGAGTTAACAAGTGGACAAGTTAACAAGTTAACCAGGCAATCGAGCATTTAGTTTAGTAAGCTAGTGGAGCGAGGTTCCCTCGTTCTGCTAGGCTTACTACTTTTTCATTTTATTCTAACTTGCCTTGTTTTCCTAGTTTATCTAGCTTTCCCCGTTATACTAGCTAGCTCTGCTTGTTCTCATCAACAAAGACATCTTTTCTGCTTGCCCCAAGCTTGCCTACTCGTCAACGTTGCTAACCCGTTAACTCAAAAACTCATCAACTCAAAAACTCATCAACTCAAAAACTCAAAAACTCATCAACTCAAAAACCCATCAACCCACAAACTCATTAACTCAAAAACTCATCAACCCACAAACTCATCAACTCAAAAACTCATCAACTCAAAGCCTCATCAACTCAAAGACCCAAAAACTCAAAAAATCATCAACTCAAAAACTCATCAACCCACAAACTCATCAACTCAAAGACTCATCAACTGAAAAACTCATCAACTGAAAAACTCATCAACTCACAAACTCATCAACTCAAAAACTCACCAACTCAAGAACTCATCAACTCAAAAACTTAAATCCTTTCTTTATATTTTACAAAGGCGATTTAAAAGTCCCTCCTTTCTAGCGAAAAAACGGGTTATAAAGTAGGTAAATCACTACCATTTCTAGTCTTTCATCCCTTTCGTCTTGTCTATTTTTAGGCAAAAAGCCTACATTTAGCACCATTTTGCCTTTCTAGTTTGTGTTTGGCTCGTTGTTTTTGCGCGCCCAAAAACCTGCATTTAGCCCCTAAAATGCCACTTTTTAATGGGTATTTTGCTCTTTTGAGCCACGTTTTTAATGGAAAAAAGAGGTTATGATTATACCATTTCGGTGGATATTTATGCTTTCCGACTTGTATTTAGCGCCATTTTGTACGGCATTTTGCACCATTTCACCTTGCATTTTGCACCAAAACGCACTGCATTTAGCACCAAAACGCAGTGCATTTAGCATCAAAACGCAATGCGTTTTGCACCATATTACAATGATTTTAGCAACAAACAGCCCCAAAATGGGTACTAATGGCGACTTTCTTAAATAAATATTCATTGTACGACATTCACATGCTGCCCCCCTTTTGCATCAAAACAAACCTTCGCGAGAATCGATTTTTTGCGGCAAGGTGAGCAATTGGTGGACAAAAAGGCCACTTATGGTGTTAAATTTCTTACCGAAAAGCTTACAAAAGTTGACGAATTGACAAGTGAACAAGTGAGCGAGTTAATCGTTCGTCTTATCGTGTTTTGGCATAAATACGTACATTTTGACATAAGGACATAAGAAACATAAAGAGGTTGTCTTGACTTTTTCCTCATTCCTATGCCACAGGAAAGATGTTTCCAATTTGCAGAGCATTCACTGAAAGGCATCCAACAGGTTACTTTTCGAGGTATACCCACGTTTTGCCAAACACAAATAAGGCTGAACTTTGGATTTTGTCGCATCCTTGACCCCTACCTCGCATACGGAAGGAGCGTTTATCTTGGTTTTACATCACAAAGACAACAAACGCCGCTCAAATGATGGGAATATTAAAAGTCAAGGCTATTTAAACCTTAAAATCTATTAACAATACAAAAACAACCCTTAAAAATAGCCTAAAATAAACCAACCTATTGATATTTAGCTTATATTTGTAAAACCTTTCAAAGAAGTATCAATCAACTAAATATCCTATTACATGACCCATATAACCCAAACAGCAACACCCCCAACGGCAACAAATAGCCAACGGCACGTAGGTTATTAACGCCAGTCCCATGTTATACAAGTAGTTGCAGGCAATGGCAGCCAGATAAAAAAACAAAAAAAACAGCACGCCAAAACGCCTTAACAGCAACGAACGAACCACCATATACAAAGCGATGAGCCTAGCACTAGGCCGCTTTCACCCCCTATCAGACCATTTAACAAGCGCGGCTCTAAATGCCCTTGGTATGCAGCAGATGCCCAACATTTCGTAAACTGTCACCATCGTCTGCCTAACTCGCAAACAAAATTACAAAGCCCGCCGAATGTATCGTTTACTTCGCACGGCCTACTAGCCCAAACCCAACTAGCGAACAAACAGAAATTTACGAGTAAAAGACACGACAACAGCGGCAATGCCACGCTCAACAAAGAACTAAAAACGTTGAATCTTAATAGATGTAAATGAGATGAACGAGAAATCTACCCAATCGGACAACCTTCACAAAGGACTCCAAAGAAAAAGACTTGCGCTTAGCCACGCATCTATGCGGACTACGCTCATGCTGTCTCTTGCGCTTTCGCTTGCGACTATCCCGTCTGCGGCGCTTGCCAACGGCACGCCCGCCAGCGGCCTTTTGCCTAACCAGTCAGCCCTGCAACAACAAAGCAAGGTGGCCAAGGGCGTGGTGACAGACAGCAACGGCGAACCGCTTATCGGCGTAAGTGTTACCGAAAAGGGCACAAACAACGCCTATGTAACCAACGTAAACGGCGAGTTCGAACTGCGCCTATCGTCTGCCAACGCACAAATCGTCGTGTCGTATGTGGGTTTCCTGCCCCAAACGCTTAGGGCTACAACCAACATGCACATCGTGCTGAAAGAAGACAGCAAGGCACTTAACGAAGTGGTGGTTGTGGGATATGGCGCACAAAAGAAAGCCAACCTTACGGGGGCGGTAACGAGTGTAGACGTTAACAAAAACCTTTCGAGCCGACCCATTGCCGACATCGGCCGCGGCCTGCAAGGCGTTGTGCCCGGCATGAACATCCGCGTACCCACTGGCGAGGTGGGTTCGGACCCACTTATCAAGATACGCGGACAGATTGGCTCCATCGAAGGCAGCAATGCGCCGCTCATCTTGCTCGACAATGTGGAGATACCCAGCATACAAGTGGTTAACCCCAACGATGTGGAAAGCATATCGGTGCTTAAAGATGCGGCCTCGGCCTCAATCTATGGAGCAAAGGCTGCCTTTGGTGTTGTGCTCATCACCACGAAGAACGGCGCCAAGAGCAACCGCTTAGAGGTGAACTACTCTAACAACTTCTCGTTCCAAAGCACCGCAAGGAAATTGGAGATGGGCGGCATCGACGGCTTGCAATATACGCTCGACGCACAAATAAACCGCGGCGCGCCCCTGCCTGCCGGCGGTATGTGGCGCGTAAGTCCTGAAAGCATCAAGCGCATGCGCGAGTGGCAAGAGAAATACGGAGGCAGCGTTAAATGGAACGACCCCGTGCTTTACGGGCGAGACTGGGAAGTGATTGGCGGAGAAAAATACGGTTACCGCCTTTACGATGGCGTAAAAGCGATGGTGCGCGACTGGGCGCCAACGATGACGCACAACCTGTCGGTGAACGGCAAGTCGGGCAACACCTCTTATAACATAGGGCTGGGTTACTTCACCCAGGATGGCATGTCGCGCACGGCAAAGAAAGACGACTTCCGCCGCTACAACGCAACGCTGTCGCTGCAATCGGAGATTAACCAGTGGGTTACGGTGCGCATGAGCTCGCTTTATTCCGACCGTAACAAGCGTTATCCCGGCGTTGGAACCACATCTGCCGACCCCTGGCTCTACCTTTACCGTTGGAGCCCGCAGTTCCCCATCGGCGTAACCAGCAATGGCAGTCCGCTACACGAACCCTCTTACGAACTGGGTGCGGCCAACACCGACAACATACAGAACAAGTATTTCAACATCAACCTCGGCGTAACCGTAAACATCACCAAGAATTGGGACTTTAAGCTGGACTACACTTACGACCACAACGCACAGGAAACGAACGAGTCGGCCATTCAATACCGCGCAGGGCAAGTGTGGTACAACCCCGTTCAGTGGCTTGAAAACGGTTATCCCGTGTACGTAGACGAAAACGGAAACCGCACAGACACAGGCGGAAAACCTGCATATCGTTTTCCCGTTGCAGACTATTACTCGAATGTGGCATCGAGTTATGTGCAACAGTCCAGCAGGGCAACAGACAACAACACCATCAACGCCTACACCACGTACAACCTAAGGCTGGGTGCAGAGAAAGAGCATGCCTTTAAATTCATGGCCGGTATGAACCAAGTAACCAGCAAATGGACTTCACACGAAACCCTGCGCAACGGGCTTATCGACCAAACCAACCCGCAGTTCCACTTGGCAGGAGGCACCTATGACGGCGACGGAAACCGCAATTGGGAGGCACAACTGGGTTTCTTCGGCCGCCTGAACTATGCCTACGCCGACCGTTATCTGCTAGAAGCCAACGTAAGGCGCGACGGTTCGTCGAAGTTCCCCAAGCATCTGCGCTGGCAAACCTTCCCCTCGTTCTCGGCAGGATGGGTGTTTACCAACGAACCTTTGGCCCAACCCATCATCAAAGTGCTTAGCTTTGGTAAGTTCAGGGCATCGTGGGGTAGCATCGGCGACCAGTCTGTGGCCAACACGCTCTATCGGGCCGTGATGGAAAGTGGTTCTAGCACGTGGCTCGACGGCAACAACAAGCGCGTGCCGCTGTTCGGAACGCCCGCCTTAATAGACAGGAACATCACCTGGCAACGCATCGAAACGCTTGACCTTGGTGTAGACCTGCGTTTCCTCGACAATAAGATTGGCGTAACGTTCGATTGGTTTAAGCGCGACACCAAAAACATGATTGTACCCGGCGACGACCTGCCCGTAACCCTCGGAACATCGTCGCCAAAGGGAAACTTCGGACATTTGCAAACCAAAGGTTGGGAAGTTTCTGTAGACTTCAATCACCGTTTCGCCAACGGACTGGGCGTTAATGCCAACTTCACACTTGCAGATGCCATCACGACGGTTGTTCAAGGTGCCGACTATCAAAAGCCTTGGGAACTGCGAAGTGTTTACGACCAATACTCCACAGGCCGCCGCTATGGCGATATCTATGGACTTGTAACCGACAGGCTCTTCCAAAAGGACGACTTTGAATACGATGCCGACGGCAAGAACATCATCCGCACAAACGTTATATATAAAGGAACGCTGCGTTCTACCAACAAGCAGACGGCTCGCCACCCCGTTTACCAAGTGCAATACGAAGACGGCGACAAGCTGGTTTTTGCACCGGGCGACGTTAAATTCAAAGACCTTGACGGCGACGGATACATCTCTGGAGGTGCAGGAACCAACGGCGACCACGGCGATTTGGCCGTGATAGGCAACTCTACGCCGCGTTACGAGTATAGTTTCCGCATCGGCGTAGACTATAAGGGCTTTGATTTCTCCATCTTCTGCCAAGGAATTGGCAAGCGTAAGATATGGGGAGAAGGTCAGTTGGCCATCCCTGGGTTTAACGCCAAGGAAGGAGCAATCCCCAAGACTTTCGCTACCGACTACTGGCGAGAGGACAGAACAGACGCCTTCTATCCGCGGGCATGGAACTTAGGCAACAATAGCACGGGGTTCAGCATGCAGCGTCAGAGCAAGTACTTGCTCAACATGGCCTACCTCCGCGTGAAGAACATCAACTTTGGATATTCGTTCCAACAGAATTGGATAAGCAAAGTGGGCCTAACAAGGGCAAGGCTCTATCTCTCGTTGGAGAACTTCTTCACCTTTGACAACCTGCGCGGACTGCCCATCGACCCCGAAGCCATCTCCGGTTACTCGATGTTCACCTCTAAGCAAAACTATAATAACGGACGAACAGGCACGGGAACGCCCGTGTTTAAGTCGCTTTCGTTTGGCGCACAGCTCACATTCTAAAAAGCAATCCCTATGAAACTAAAAATATTTTCATTTATCGCCGTTTGCACTTTGGTTTGCTCAGCGTGCAACGACGTCTTAGACCGACCCTCGCTTACCTCGGCCGAAGACCCCGAATATTGGGTTAGCGAGAACAACGTGAGGCTCTATGCCAACGCCTTTTATCCCAATTTCTTCCCCGGATATGGGGTGGGGTATGGGGTTACGGCATACACCCCGAACAACAACTACAACTTTAACGACGACGTGGTGTTGAAGGGAACACAGCCGCAGTTCTCGAAAGCGGTGCCTAGCTCGAAAGGAACCACTGCACTATCGCTCGATTGGGAAAGTCAATTTACTGGACCAACATGGAACTTTGCATGGGTGAGGAAAGCCAATGTGATGAAAGATCGCATCACACAACTTATGGGCGACAAGCTCACCGATGAGCAATATCGCCACTGGTTGGGCATTGCACGTTTCTTCCACGCATTGGAATATGCCCGCTTGGTGAACGTGTTCGGCGACGTGCCATACTATAACCACGAGATACATCGCGACGAACTGAACGAAATTTACAAAGACCGCACCCCACGCAACGAGGTGATGGACTCGGTATTCTCCGATTTCAGGTACGCCATGCAGAACGTTCGCCTGAACGATGGCGCACAAAATGTAAACCGTTATGTGGTGGCCGCCTTCGTGTCTAGGTGGGCCTTGTTCGAAGGGAGCTGGCAAAAATACCACTATCAAGACAACGAACGCGCCAAAGCTTGTTTCAAACTGGCCACAGAGGCGGCACAGATGATTATAGACAGCGGCAAATATGGCATCGCTACCGACTTCCGTTCGCTCTTCGGCTCCACGAACCTGAGCGACTCGAAAGACTGCATCCTCTATCGCAAATACGATGCCGAACAAGGTGTTACGCACTGCGTGGCATCCTATTGCCTGCCCAGCAACCCCACCGACCTTGGCCCCAACCTCGACCTGATTAAGGCGTTTATCTGCAACGATGGTAAAGATTGGAACTCCACCACAATGGCAGCCGCTAAGGACTTCACGCTCGACAGCCTCATCAAGACCCGCGACCCGCGTTTCGAAGCCACCTTCTATTACAAGCCAACGGAGAATGCCAAAAGCTGCGGACTATATGTTACGAAGTTCATTCCACGTTCGGCCTTGTCTTACCTCAACATCGAAGGAGGTACGCCTGCACCCGAATTCCAAGGCGACAAAAACGTTACGGGCTATCCCGTTATGCGTTACGCCGAAGTGCTGCTTAACTGGATTGAGGCAAAAGCCGAGCTAGCCACGCTGGGCGAGGCGGCTGTTACACAGGCCGACATCGACATCTCCGTCAACGCCATTCGCAAAAGGCCGCTCGATGCAGAGGCGATACAGCACCACGTGAAGCAAACGGCCGCCATGAAGCTCGACCAACTGAACAACGACCCCAAGCGAGATGCCGATGTGCCGCAGCTGCTTTGGGAGATAAGGCGCGAAAGACGTATGGAGCTTGCCTTTGAATTCTCGCGCATTATCGACTTGCGCCGATGGAAAAAGCTGAACTACATGGATACCGATGCTAACCCCGACTTGCTTCTTGGCGCATGGGTGAACTTCCCAACAGAACTGCCCGGCGTGCTAAACGAAAAGACTGTGGGTGCCTATCGTGTACAAAATGCGGCAGGCAAGCTTGTTACTTACAATGGCAAGAACGCCAAAGACATGAAGGGTTTCTTCTATCCCAAGGAGACTATTGGCAGACTACCTTTCCTTAACCTGCCCAACGTGAACCCCTATCTCTCGCCCATCGGCTACAACGACATTCAGAAATACGCCGAACGAGGCTATCATCTCTCACAAACAAAGGGCTGGCCCGAAGGATATTAATTTAGTTGACGAGGGGGAGAGAAAATGAAGTTGACGAGTTAACAAGGAGATTTAGTTGATAAGTTTACGAGTTGACAAGGAAATTTAGTTGCCGAGTTAACAAGGAGATTCAGTTAACGAGAAAAAAGGATATTAGTTACGCTGCTCACAAGCATTTGACTTAACTCCTAAAAGTGAAAAGGTGAAAGGGTGAAAAGGTGAAAAAATGGCTAACGCCATCTAGGCATTTGGCTTAACTCCTTAGTTCCCTAACTCCTTAACTTCTAAAAGTGAAAAGGTGAAAAAATGGCTAACGCCATCTAGGCATTTGGCTTAACTCCTTAACTCCCTAACTCCTTAACTCCTTTAAACATCCCCTCAACAAAGAACAAACTTTAAACAAAAGAAGGCATGTACAAGATAAA
>ERZ772766.628-NODE-628-length-20208-cov-4.164392_pt1 | contig 20208 bp, 14 predicted proteins | sample MGYA00511379_ERZ772766 | MGnify/ENA primary metagenome ERZ772766 (study PRJEB29015, sample SAMEA2737895) | human oral metagenome | biome: human oral; feature: human-associated habitat; material: dental | place: China | collected 2116 ...
CGCGATCCGCTACGGCTACCAGCGCTACATGACCGACGTCATGGTGATGACGGTGGTCCTCATTGTCCTCATTGTCGCCGTCATCCAGCTGGTCGGCGACATGCTCAGCCGGCTGGTGGACCACCGCTGAGGCAACCACCAGCCGGGACGCGAGCGACACCGTCGCACGCCTCAGCCCGGTGACCGACCGGATCAGTCCGGTGACCGACCGGACGAGCGCCCCGGGGGACCAGCCTGCCCGCGGGAGCCGAACCAGGACGTGGCCCGGGGGCCGCCTCGGGGACCATCCCGCGGACCAGCTCGCCAGGCAGACCAGCTCGGTGGGTCGCTCCGGAGGGTCAGCTGCCCGGATGTCCCAAGCGTGCCTGCGGACGCCAGGTCCACGGGGGATACCGCGAGGTCGTGGTTCTCCTGCCGGACGACCAGGGGCGGACGCCAGGTCCACAGGGGATACCGGCAGCGCGCCAGCGGGGCCAGGGGCGCCAGCCTTTTGGTGCGGGCTCCTGCGCCTGGTTCCCTGCCTGGTTCCCTGGTAGCTCCCGTGCTGGCCTGCCGGTAACCGTGCCTGGTTCCTGTAGCTCCCGTCCCGGCTCCTCCCGGCAGCTCCCGTGCCCCCGGTCCCGGGGGCTCGGGCCCCGTGGGGCTCGAACCCGCGACCTTCGGACCCGTTCCGCCGGTCCTGGGGGCTCGGGGGCGGGGAGTCTCCTATGGGTGGCTCCTACCGGCAAGGTCACCCGGCTCCGGGGACTTGGGGGCGGGGCACCAGGGTCGTCTGGCATCTCCGCCTCCCCGGTCCTGGTCCCGGGGAGCCCGGAGCGGACCAGGACCGGCCTGCAGCCACTGGTCAGCCCCGGCCCCTGGGGCCGGACCCCGGTCGGCTGGGTGGCAGCCATCCGCACGACGGGCGACCCCGCCCCCCTGGGACCGGGCCCCGGTGCCAGGCCTGCCCGGGAGCGGTCCCGGTGGTCCGGCCGGTGGCCAGTAGCCCGGTGCCAGCTGGTGACCTGAAAAGGGGCGCAGGGACGTGACCGACCCGGCCCCTGGGCCCCGGCCTGACCAGCATCCGCCCCCGGGGCCCGGCTGCCCTGGCCCCGACGTCGACCCCGGTGCCCGCCCCGGCACCCGGATCCATCTAAATCCACACCTCATTACACCTTCATCTCATCACACCTGAAAGGACCTGTCATGGCCTCCACCATCACCCGCCGCTCCTTCTCCCTGGGCCTGGCCCTGGCCGCGACGACCCTTGCCGCCTGCGGCTCCAAGGAGTCCTCCACCGACTCCGGCAGCACCGACGTCGTCAAGGGCGAGACCAAGGACGGCGACACCATCACCATCAAGGTCGGCGCCTCCCCGGTGCCCCACGGCGACATCCTCAGCTTTGTCCAGAACAACCTCACCAAGGGCTCGGGCATCAGCCTGGACGTTGTGGAGTTCACCGACTACGTGCTGCCCAACACCTCCCTGGAGGACGGCTCCCTGGCCGCCAACTACTTCCAGACCCCCGACTACCTGGCCCAGCAGGTCGCCGACAAGGGGTACAAGTTCGTCTCCATCGCCGACGTGCACGTGGAGCCCCTGGGCCTGTACTCCAACAAGTACACCTCCGTGGACCAGATTCCCGAGGGCGGCACCATCGCCCTGAACAACGACCCGGCCAACCTGGCCCGGGGCCTGAAGCTGCTCCAGCAGGCCAAGCTCATTGAGGTCGACCCCTCCGTGAAGCTCCCCACCGAGAACGACGTGACCTCCAACCCCAAGAAGCTCGTCTTCAAGCCGGTGGAGGGCGCCCAGGTGGCTCGGGCCCTGGACGACGTGGACGCCGGGGTGGTCAACGGCAACTACGCCATCGAGGCCAAGAAGGTGCCCTCCAAGGACGCCCTGGTCCTGGAGAGCGGGCAGAACAGCCCCTACGCCAACGAGCTCGTGGTGCGCACCGACGACAAGGACAACCCCGCCCTGGTCAAGCTCGCGGAGCTCCTCACCAGCGAGCAGACCAAGAAGTTCATCCAGGACACCTGGACCGACGGCAGCGTCATCCCGGCCTTCTGAGCCGCTGCCTCTCCCGCGGGGGCGGAAGCCCAGCTCCGCATATAACCCGGGCGCCCCCAGCCCCTCGTAAGGGCGGGGGCGCCCTGGAGCCCGGTCCTCGGCTGCGCCTGGGCCGGGCCCTCGTGAGGGGCCGGGGACGCCCGTTGTGTCGGTCATGCTGGGCGCAGCTGAGTAGTTTATGCAGTGCTCCGGTTAGTCTGTCGTCCGTCTGCCGCCCAGGATCCCGCGTGTGGCGCAATCTGAGGATCAGAACGGTGGGCACCCCCGGCCGTTCCAGGGTCCGAGCTCCTGACCTGCGTGGACATTAGGTGTACAAAAGCGTGGGCGGGGTGGGGTCAGCTCTGATCCTCAGATTGCGCCAAAACCAGGCACCGACCTCGTCAGGGTCGTGAATAGCCCGGCGGCGGGGATGGGCCGGTGGTGCTGAGGGCGTTCTCCTCCGGGCCGGTAAGCGGCCCCCTGGTCCGGGCGCGGGCCCACCTGTCCCGACCCACCAGGGCCCGTCTCCGTGTTCCCACTGGGACCCCACGGTGTTCCACGTATGTACCACGTACGTACCGCGCGCTACGTGCGTCGGTCCCCGGTACCCGACTTTTCGTTGGGATACCGGGGACCGTGGTGGCGGTAGCGCTGGGATTCGAACCCAGGGTGGCTATGAACCACACAGACTTTCGAGATCTGCACCTTCGGCCGCTCGGACACGCTACCTCGACGGCCCAGGGTACACGCCCTGTCCCGGACCGCCCAAACCCAGTGACCTGCGACCTCAGTCACTCTGCTGAGGCCGGGGTGTCGAGGCGCCGGGTGGTGAAGAAGTCCTGCAGCAGGGTGGTGGACTGCCTGGCCCGCAGGCCTGCGACCACCTCCACCTGGTGGTTGGTGCGGGGGTCGCGCAGCACGTCCCGTACGCTCCCGGCCGCGCCCGTCCTGGGCTCCCAGGCTCCCAGGACCACGCGCTCCAGGCGGGCCAGCAGGATGGCGCCCGCGCACATGGTGCACGGCTCCAGGGTCACCACCAGCGTGCATCCCTCCAGGTGGGAGTCCCCCAGGGCCGCCCCGGCCGCGCGCAGGGCCAGGATCTCGGCGTGGGCCGTGGGGTCGTGCTCGGCCTGGCAGGCGTTGGCGCCCTGCGCGAGGACCTTCCCGCCGGGTCCCAGGACCACCGCCCCCACCGGGACCTCGCCGCGCCGGGCCGCCTGTGCCGCCAGGGCCAGGGCCTGGTCCATGGCTGCGCCGTAGCGTCTCTCGACCACGTTCACGCCCCTAGCCTGTCACGTCAGGCGGACGTGCACCTTCATTCTGAAGGCGGCTCTAGTCCCGTGAGCGCAGCTCGGCCGCCAGGCTGAGGGCGTGCCCCGCCTGGAGCCCCGCCAGGACCACCGCCGTGCAGGTCGTCACCAGGCTCGCCAGGGCGACCACCCCTACCTCCAGCCACGGCCCCCGGTCCAGGACCTCACCCAGGGGCAGGGACATGCTCCGCCCCAGGAGCAGCAGGGAGAGCCCCGTGACCACCAGCCCCAGGAGCGTGGCGGTCACCGCGTGGACCGCCCCCTCCAGCACCTGGGCGGCACGGACCTGGGCCACCCTCGCGCCCGCCGCCTCCAGGAGCGCGGCGTCGCGACGCCGTCGGCTGGCCCCCAGGGCGATGACCGCCACGCCCCCGGTCCAGGCGGTGAGCAGGGCCGGGCCGAACATGGAGCCCAAGCCCTTTGCCGTCACCCCCGAGGCGCCGCCCGCCTTGAAGCCGTAGAGGAGCCCTACCAGGCCGATCGCCACCAGGAAGGGCATGACCGTGGTGCTGGAGCGTCGTGCCTCGTGGGCGGCGCTGCGGCGGGCCAGGAACCAGGCGGTGGGGTCGGCCAGGCCCGTGGCCGCCAGGGGCCGCAGGACCGCGAGCTCGACGGCACCCGTCCAGGCGTTCTCCAGGAACGGGGTCACCCAGGGCACCAGCAGCACGACGAGGGTGAAGATGGCGAAGGAGCCCCCGACCGTGGCGGCGATCGCGTTCTCCGAGCCCGGCTCGGCCCGGCCGCCCGCCACCCAGGCGGCCACGACCCCGGCCGCCACGGAGCCCAGGAGCACCAGCCGCGTCGTGGCCCCCAGGAGCCGACGCCACCAGGGTCGTGGCTCCTCAGCGCCGTCGCGCAGCAGGGCCAGGACCTCGGTGCGGGCGGAGCGGTGCACCGCCTTCAGCCCGCCCAGGACGGCCGTCCCCGCCGTCACCGCGACCAGGATGAGCAGGTCCCGGGGCGCGGCCGCTGGCGTGGCCGAGGGCAGGATGACGCGCTCACTGACCAGCATGGAGTGCAGCGGGCGGACGAGGAGCAGGCCCAGAGGTGTCCCCAGGAGCCCCGCGAGCGCCCCCAGGACCGCCAGCTGCCCCAGGAGCACCGCCTCCAGGATGCCGGGGCGCATCCCCAGGGCACGCCACAGGCCGTGGTCGTACCGGTGCTGCTCCACCGCCAGGCGGGTGGTGGACGTCAGGACGCTCGCCCCCGCCAGGGCCGTGGTGCTGATCGTCCACGCCACCAGCGTCTGGGCCGAGGCGCGCATGGTGGCGGCCTGGGGCGCGTCCCCCAGGGCGCTCGCGGCGGCCAGGGCACCGCGCTGGATGACCAGGACCGCGGTGGCGCAGGCGGAGACGACGGCGCACACCACCGCGGTCCACACCCAGGTCCCGGCGTGGCGGCGCAGGTCGGCCAGCAGGAGGCGGGTCATGAGTCGGCCCTCCCGGCGGTGAGGGCGTCCGGGGACTCCCTCCGCGGGGCGGGGGTGGTGCCAGCTCCCGGGGTGGCTGCGTCGACCGGCTTCCGGCCCTGGGCGCGCAGGACCGCCGCGGAGACCGCCGTCGGGTCCCCGCCCGCCAGCTCCTCGACCACCCGGCCCGCCGCCATGACCAGGACCCGGTCGGCGCGGGCCGCGGCGGCGGGGTCGTGGGTGACCATGAGGAGCGTGGCCCCCTCGGCGGCGATCTGGTCGAACCACTCCAGGACGTCCTGGGAGGCGGCCAGGTCCAGGGCGGCCGTGGGCTCGTCGGCCAGGACGATCTGGGGGCGGGCCGCCAGGACCCGGGCGATAGCGACCCGCTGGCGCTCACCGCCGCTCATCTGGGAGGGCATGTGGCGGGCCTGACCGGCCAGCCCCACCCGGGCCAGGGCGGCGTCCACCTGCCCCCGGCGCAGCCGCTGGCCCCGCAGGCGGCCGGGCAGGGCCACGTTGTCGCGGGCGTTCAGGCAGGTGACCAGGTTGTCCTCCTGGAAGACCATGCCCACGTGCGCGGCCCGGAAGGAGGCCAGGGCGCCCGGCCGCAGGGCCGTCGTCTCCTGGCCCAGCAGACGGACCGAGCCCGAGGTCGGGTGGTCCAGGCCCGCCACGCAGGTCAGCAGGGTCGACTTGCCGCAGCCCGAGGCCCCGACCACCGCCGTGAAGGAGCCGGGTGCCAGGTCCAGGTCCACGCCCGCCAGCGCCACCACGCGCTCGTGCCGACCCGGCACCGGGAAGGAGCGCGTCAGGGCGCGCACGCTCACGCTCACGGCCCCGCTGGCTGCGCCAGCCGCTCCGGCCGCGCCGGCTGTGCCCGGGGTGGGGGCGCCCGGGGCTGAGTCGGCCGGTGCCGGGACGGTCCTGCTGGCGGGCTCCCCGGCCGGGGGCGTGTCCGCGTGGGACCCTGCGTAGGGCGTGTCCACGTAGGGCGTGTCCGGGGCGGGAGGGGGCCAGGCGGCCCCTGACCGGTGTCGTGGTCGGGGCTCGGTCGAGGGCGGGACCCAGGACGAGAGGGACTGTGCTGAGAGAACCATGAGTCCAGTACATGCCGCCGTCGCGTGGTCGTCACTGGTCCTGGCTCCCCAGCTGGGGTCGGGTGGGGTGGTGCTGGGACCCACCTCCTGGCTGGAGGACCGTGGGGCACTCGTGGAGCCAGGTGGAGTGACGTCGCCCTGTGGAGCCGTTAGCGTCATTGGCGTGTCCGCACCGAACTCGTCAGCCACCGCACCTCCTGCAGCCCCTGGGCCGAGCACGCCCTCGGCAGCTCCAACGTCCGCCAACGTCCGGGAAGGCGACGGCGTCGACGCCAGACCAGTTGAGGTACCTCGTGCTTCCACGGGTAGTGCGTCAATGGCCTCCTCCCCCGCCACCGGGCCGGCCTCCCCGGAGCCGAGCGACCCGGCCGTACCGACTGACCCGGGTGCTGACGGTCCTGACAGGCCGCCCGGGATCTGCACGGCCCAGGTGCGTTCGGCGTCGCGTACCAGGATCGTCCTCAATGAGCTCCTTAACGCCGTGGTCTGGATGCCGCTGCTCATGGTCATGACCCTCGGCGTGTTCCTGGTCCACCTCACCGTCCCCGCCCTGGCCCAGGCGGAGCGCTGGCGGGCCCGGCGGCTGGGCGCCCCCGCCACCAGCGGCCGGGCGGCGGGTGAGCGCCTGGCCCCCTGGATGGCCGCCCGGGTGACCACCCCCGGCTTCTGGCGCTCGGACCTGCCGGTCGCGGTGGCCGGGTTCCTGCTGAGCACGGTCAGCTTCGCCGCGGCCTTTGCCGGCGGGATCATGGCCGTGGTGCTCGTGCTCATGCCCTTTGTCGTCTCTCGCAGGTCCCCCGCGGTCATAGGGAGGGCCACCGTCACCTCCGGGCTCGAGGTGTGGTGGACCCCCCTGGTGGGGGTGCTGGTCCTGGTGCTGGTCCTGGTCGTGCTCCTGGGGGTCGGGGTGCTGCGGCTGCGTGTGGTCACCGTGCTGAGCCGGGACCGGGAGCGGGAGCGGGCCGAGGCGCTCGCGGCCGAGGTCGGCAGCCTCCAGCGAGGACGGGCCACGCTCGTGGACGCCTTCGAGGCCGAGCGGGCCCGTATTGAACGCGACCTCCACGACGGCGCCCAGCAGCGCCTCACCGCCCTGACCATGGGCCTGGGGGCCGCCCAGCTCACGGTATCCCGGCTCGAGACCGGCCTGGCCGGGGGTGAGGGGGCCAGCGGGGCGGAGCCCACCGGGGGCGGTGGGGCGTCCGGTGGACCGGCCAGGGGCGGTGGACTGGCCGGGGGTGCGTCCGTCACCGGCCGCCTTGAGGGGGCTGCTGGCGCCCGCGCCGGGGAGAGGCCGGGGGCGCGGCCCACGACCGGCGTCCGTGCCAGCGACGGTGCCGGGGGCGCGGCCCACGACCTGACGCCGCTGGTCAGGCAGCTCAGCACCCAGCTGGAGGCCGTCCAGGGGCAGGCCGAGGCCGCCCTGGCCGACCTGCGCGCCACCGTCCGCTCCGTGCGACCCGTCGTCCTGACCGAGCGGGGCCTGGTCGCTGCCGTCCGCGAGCTCGCCGCCACCAGCGGCCTGGAGGTGGAGGTGGACTGCCAGGGGGAGGACTCCGCCATCTCCTCACCGGTGGCGACCGCCGTCTACTTCGCCCTCGCCCAGGCCCTGGCCAATGTGGCCGCCCACGCCGGGACCCGGCAGGCACGGCTCTCACTGGTCTGCTCACCCACCGGGGTCAGGGCGGTGGTGGCCGACGACGGCGTCGGCGGTGCGGTCCCGGGCCAGGCCCGGTCGGGCGCCGGTGGCACCGGCCTGGCCGGGATGGCCCAGCGCCTGGCCACGGTCGGCGGCAGCCTGGAGGTGGACTCACCCCCCGGGGGTGGGACGCGCCTGGTGCTGGAGGCCCCGGCCCTGCCCCCGTGGGCAGAGTGAGCCAGTCTCGGTACCGGGGCGGCATTGTCGGCCTGCCTCCGTGGGCAGGATGGGCCCGGGCGTGCAGCGGCGACGTACCCTGGTTATCGACAACGTACCTTAACCATTGGGGACGTACCTTAGAAGCCTTCTAGGGTACGTCCCCGGTGACAATGGTACGTTCCCAATGACAATAGTACGTTCCAGATAACTAAGGTACGTCCACGATGACTAAGGTACGTCCCCGGTGGTCGGGTCCTAGGGCAGGGTGGCGTGCCCGCGTCCGGCCCGGGGGCGTGGGAGGATGCGGGCATGAGGATCGTGCTCGCTGACGACGCCGCCCTCCTGCGTGAGGGGCTGGCCGGGCTCATGACCGCAGCCGGGCACGAGGTGGTCGCCCAGGCCTGCGACGCCCCGGAGCTGGTGGAGACGGTCACCGCCCTCGGCGGGAGCGGCGAGCTGCCCGACGTCGTCGTCACCGACGTGCGCATGCCCCCCACCCGTACCGACGACGGCCTACGTGCCGCCCTGGACCTGCGCTCCCGCTTCCCCGGCCTGCCCGTGGTGGTCCTCTCCGCCTACATTGCGGGCGCCTACGTCCGTGACCTCCTGGCCGACGACGCCGGGGGCGTGGGCTACCTCCTCAAGGAGCGGGTGGGGCGGGTGGCCGACTTTATGCGCTCCCTGGAGGTCGTGCGCTCGGGGGGAGTGGTCGTGGACCCCGAGGTGGTCAGCCGCCTGCTCGGCCCGCTCCGCCCGCGTCATGACGGGGGTCCGGGGGCCGAGGGCGCGGGGGTCGGCACCAGTGGCGCGACGGCCGATGCGGGCGGTGCGGGAGCTGGCACCGGTGGCGCGGGGGCTGGCGGTGTGGTGACCGACGCCGGGGGTCCGGGGGCTGGCGGCCGCGGCGCGAGGGGGCCTCGGGGGTCCGGGGGCCTGAGAGGAGCCGGGGATACGGCGGGAACCGGAGGGGCGGCAGGGGCCGGGCCGGGTGGCGGTGCGGGCGGCGCAGGGGCCAGTGCGGGCGGTGGCACCCGGGCGCGGCGCCTTGGCTCCCGGCCAGCGAGCCCCTCACCTCAGGGAGCCGTACCGGCAGCCCACACCAGTGCTTCCCTGCCGGCAGGCCACCCGCCTCAGGGTGTTGTGGACCGGGAGGCCGCGGCGGCGTCGGTCCTCACCAAGCGGCTCACAGCCCGTGAGCGGCAGGTCCTGGCCCTCATGGCCGAGGGCGCCTCCAACCCCCAGGTCGCCGCCCGGCTCTACGTCTCCGAGGGGGCAGTGGCCAAGCACGTGGCAAGCATCTTCCTCAAGCTCGACCTGCCGCCGGGGGAGGAGAACCGGCGCGTGCGGGCCGTCCTGACCTGGCTGCGAGCCAGCACCTGAGGGGCTGGCAGGCGCCGCAGACGTTGGGACCGTCGGCAGCATTGCGGGCTACCTCCTGAGGCCTGGGACGGCGTAACCAGGCCCGCGCAGGCCTCACACGGGCTGGCGGAGCCGGTCCATGACGGGGCGGCGGTCGAGCTGGGCGGGCAGCCAGGTGGTGGCCACGGCGAGCACGAGCACCACTCCGATCACCGGTGTGAGCGTGTCCAGCGGCAGCACGGCGAGGAAGGTGCTCACCCCGCCCCCGGAGAGCAGGGCGGTGCCGGCGGCGCTCAGGACGGTGGCGGCCAGCCCGAACAGGATGCCGGTGACGGCGTAGATACTGCCCTCCAGGATCGTGGTGGTCGTGAGCGTGGAGCGCCTGGCCCCGATGACACCCAGCAGGGCGCCCTCCTGGCGCCTCGTGGAGCCGACCATGGCGATATTGGCCACGCCCCCCACTCCCGAGATCGCGAAGATCGGCACGGCAATGGCCAGGAACCCGCTGACGCCCTCAGTGGAGCCAGCGGTCCGAAAAGCCCCGACGACGGTGTAGACGACCCCGGTCATCCCCACGGCGATGCCGAAGGGGACGACCGTCGTCAGGCTCATGGTGGAGCGGTGGCGCGCGTTGGCCCGCGCGGTGAACCAGGCCGGGCTGCGTCCGGGGACCAGGGCGGTCCAGCCCGTCAGCAGGGGCCGGATGGTCCAGTTGGGGACGCACAGGGCAGCGACCATGACGAGCAGCACAATGCTGCCGCCAAGAGCCTGTGTGAACCCCTTAATGCTGCCCATCTCCTTAAAGGCGGCAGCCGCCTCAGGCTCAACCCCCTTGACGAGGCCAGCGAGCTCTGTCGGGCCGACCAGCGCGATCACCAGGGCGAACGCGGCCCCCACCACGAGGGTGCCCGCGACGACCCACTGCCAGGCACGGGTGCGGGCCACAGGGGTGGCGGCCTCGCGCAGGGCCTGCATCTCAGGGGTGGAGGCGGCGCGACGGGCCGCGCCCAGGCCACCCAGGAGGCTGAAGGCGGTGGTGGCCCCGACGGCCAGGGGCACGGCGAAGAAGGGCACGACCACGGGCATGTCGGTGGGGTAGATGTGGAGGTCGCGCCAGGTGAGCAGGTACCAGCCGGTGGCCGGCAGGGCGAGGAGGGAGCCGAGCAGGCCGCCGAGGAGGCCGACCGCGCCGACCTGGGTCAGGATAATGCTGCGGACACGCTGGCTCGGGATGCCGACAATCTTCCACAGGGCGTGGGAGCGGGCCTGCGCGGTCACGGTCAGCGCGAGGGTCGTGGAGACAATGAGGGCGACGGACAGGCCCGCGTAGCCGAGCAGGCTCGAGCCCACGACGTGCGTGGCCGTGACGTACTCCGAGGTGTCGGCCTGGGCGGTGGACCACTGCAGGGCGCTCCACCAGGAGGTGATAATGACGCCGATGAAGACGCCGCCGGTGGTGGCCACCAGGAGCGACCACAGCCACTGACGGGCGTGGTGGCGCAGGTCCTTCCAGATGAGTGCGGTCATTGGGAGTCAGCCTCTTTCCTCTCAGCGGCCGGGGGCCGGGGCCTGAGCGGGCGTGCGTGCGGGCACGCGGGTGGAGTGGACCAGCTCGGCGATACGGGCGGCGTCGTGGCTGTCGGACCAGGCGAGCAGGTGGCCCCCGCCCATGACCGCCACGGCGTCGGCCCGGGCGGCGGCCTCGACGTCGTGGGTGACCATGACGACGGTCGTCCCACGCTCGGCCAGGCGACGCAGCCAGTCCAGGACCACCTGCCCGGCGTTCAGGTCCAGGGCGCCGGTGGGCTCGTCGGCGAAGACGATCCTGGGCCGGGTGGCCATCACCCTGGCGATCGCCACCCTCTGGCGCTCACCGCCGGAGAGCTGGTGGGGCTTGAGGTCGGCGCGACCGGCCAGCCCCACGGCCTCCAGGGCGGCCACCGCCTGGCCCCCGCCCAGGGGGTGGCCGGCCAGGCGGGAGGGCATGGAGACGTTCTCGGCGGCGGTCAGGGAGGCAATGAGGTTGTAGTCCTGGAAGACGAATCCCACGTTGCGGCAGCGGAAGGCGGCGCGCTCGGCCGGGGCCAGGGAGGTGATCTCCGTACCCAGGAGACTGACCCGCCCGCCGGTGGGCTCATCCAGCCCCGCCATGGTGTGCAGCAGGGTCGACTTACCCGACCCCGAGGCGCCCACCACGGCGGTGAAGCTGCCCGTGGGCAGGTCGAGGTCCACCCCGTCCAGGGCGGTCACCCACACGTCCCGCCGCCCGGGGACCTCGTAGACGCGGGTCAGGCCCCGCGCCGAGACCGCGCTCACCGGGACACCCCCGTCAGGGGGCGCGAGCTCGTGCTCCGGGATCGGGACGACCCGGTCTCGCGCGGCTGTGTACAGTGGGCTGGGGGTGACGGTCGGAGGCTCAGGGTTCTCATGTGCCAACCGTTCCACCACCGGTGCACCCGCCTCGATCCTGCTGGCAGGACAACCGGGGTGGGGCTGTCCCCACCCCGGTGGTACTTCCCGCGGTGGTCGTAATCGGCCGAGCCCAGGGACGGTGAGGGTGCCCTCACGTACTGTGCGTTCGGGCAGCCGGTCAGGAGCCGAGCCCGGGGACGGTGAGGGCGCCCGTAGCGGTCCGGCACGGCGTCGTGCGCCGGGGACCGGTGCCGGTGCGGGAAGGAGGCAGGGGGCGCCAGCGCTACCTGCTGGCACCCGGTTAAAAGGCCCTGACCAGGGCAACAGCCCGTGGGGGCCGGTTGTGGCCGGGTAGGCTTGTCCTTATGCGTCTTCACGTTGCCGACCACCCCCTCATTAACCACAAGCTCTCCGTCCTGCGCGACGCGGCCACCCCCTCAGCGGTCTTCCGTCAGCTCGTCGACGAGCTTGTCACCCTCCTGGCATACGAGGCCACCCGTGAGGTCCGCACCGAGGACGTCGCCATCACCACCCCGGTGGCGGTGGCGCAGTGCCGCCGTATCGCCCATCCCCACCCCATTGTGGTGCCCATCCTCCGCGCCGGTCTGGGCATGCTGGAGGGCATGACCCGGATGCTGCCCACCGCCGAGGTCGGCTTCCTGGGGATGAGGCGCAATGAGGACACCCTGGAGGTGGAGACCTACGCCAACCGCCTGCCCGACGACCTCTCCGGCCGCCAGTGCTTCGTGGTGGACCCCATGCTCGCCACCGGACACACCCTGGTGGCTGCTATCGACTACCTCCTGGAGCGCGGCGCCCGCGACGTCACCGCCGTCTGCCTCATCTCCGCCCCCGAGGGCCTGAGGACCGTGGAGGCCGCGGTCGGCGGGCGCGCCAATGTCACCGTGGTGACCGCCGCCGTGGACGAGTGCCTCAACGAGCACGCCTACATTGTCCCCGGGCTGGGCGACGCCGGGGACCGCCTCTACGGCATTGTGGACTGAGGAGGGTCCGCGCGGCCTCATAGGTCCCCGCGGCCGGGGGCACCGTTCCGACCCCATGTCCAGACCCTCAGCCACGGTCCATAGGTCCCCGCGGCCGGGGGCACCGTCTCCACGAGGTTGGTGCACCGGTGCCCACATAGGTCCCCGCGGCCGGGGAGGCGCCTGGCCACCGTGGCCACCGGGCAGGGCATGGGACCGTAGGTGCCCGCGGCCGGGGGGCGCAGGCCTCCTCAGGAGGCCCGACGTCGCCCGGTCCCCCGGGTGGCGGGCGCCGTCCAGGGATCCTGCGGCCAGGCGTGCCGCGGATAGCGCCCCCGCAGCTCGGCGCGCACCTGGGCGTACCCCTGCGCCCAGAAGGAGGCCAGGTCGTCAGTGACCGCCACCGGCCTGCGCGCCGGGGAGAGCAGGTGGATGAGCACCGCGACCCGGCCCCCGACCACCCGCGGGGTGGCGTCCCACCCGAAGCACTCCTGGACCCGCACCGCCAGCACCGGCCGCTCCAGGGGCGTGCCCGCCCCGCCGTCGTCCTGCGCGTACGACAGGGGCACCTGCGAGCCGGAGGGCACCTGAAGGCGCTCGGGCGCGAGCTCGTCCAGGCGTGAGGCCTCGGGCCAGGGCAGGAGCGTGCGCAGGGCCGCGGTCACGTCCAGGCGCGACAGGTCCGGGCGCCTGGCGCTCGCGGCCAGGGAGGCGACGGCGGGGGCGAGCCACCGCCCGGCCTGGGTGGTCAGGGCCTCCGGGGAGACGTTGGGCCAGGGGGCTCCGAGCGTGCGGTGCAGCAGGTCCAGGCGTCCGCGCAGCTGGCGCGTCCGGGCGCTCCACGGCAGGATCCCCAGCCCCTGCTCCGCCACCGCCCGGGTGACGGCTGCCGCGGCCTCACGGGGGGAGGGGCTGGGGCCCGGGGTGGTCGTCAGGGTGATGGCGCCCAGGCGACGCAGCCGCTCGCTGCGCAGCCGTCCCGACTCCCAGCGGGTGCGTGTGTCCTCAACCAGCCAGGCCCCGGCCACCTCCAGCGCCAGCGCCTCGTCGACCGGGACGGCTGCGCGCACCAGCGCCTCGGCGCGGCCCGGGGCGCGGTCCACGTCCGCCACCGCCAGCCACTGGCAGGAGGCCAGCCGAGGCGGCTGGCAGACGCAGGCCGACACCGCCCACGCTCGCGTAGACGGCCTCAGTGCCGGGGGAGGGGGCGGGGCCACGACGCCGTGCCAGCCACTCCGGGTGTGCCAGGGCCACCACCAGGCCAATGGCGTCGTCGCCGGTCAGGGGGGTGGTGCTGGCTGGGGGGTTGGTGCCAGCTGGGGGGTTGGCGCTGGCTGGGTGGTGAGTGGGCAGAGTCCCTGATTTGGCTGGGCTGCTACTGGTTAGGCTGTCACTGGCTGGGCCGGCGCTGGCTGATCTGCTGTTGGCTGGGCTGGCGCTGGTTGGAGCCGCCGAATTAGCGGGGCGTGTACTGACTATGTCCTGGGTGCTATCCGGGTATTGAGCGCCTGAAGAGTGGGTACTAGCTGGGTGGTGAGTGAATGGATTCTCTGACCTGGCTGGGTTGGCGCTGGCTGGGTTAACGCTGGTTGGACTGCTACTGGCTGAGCGGCTGCTGGTTGGACTCTCACTAGCTGGGGCCGCCGAGCTGGCCGACGGCCTAGGACCCGGTGGGCTGCCCTCCTGCCCAGGGTCCTGGGGCAGGGCGAGCGGGACCTCGCGCAGGGCGCGACGGGCGGCCTGCTCCAGGCGCCTGGCCTCCTGCCGCCAGGCGCTGGCCTGGGAGGCGTCCTCTGCGCCCCGGGTGCCTGACCCGCTCGCTTCGCCCTGGGGAGCGCGCCTTTCGCCACCACCTGGGGGCCTGCCGCCCCGGTCACCACCTGGCCCACCAGCGCCCGGCCCACTGGCGTCCGCCCCCGTCCGACCCGCCCACCTGCTGGCACGCAGCCCCCTGGCCAGGGCCGCCAGGTCCCCGCCCCGGGCCCGCAGCCCGGTGGTGAGCAGGGCCGTCACCTCCGCGGCCCGTCGCACCCCCAGCCGGGGCGAGGCCATCAACAGGGCCCGGGCCTCACGCACTGGGGCCGGGAGCAGGGCCACCGCCCGCCCCAGCGGCGTCAGGGCGGCGTCGGCCCCCGTCAGCCCCAGGTCGCGCAGGACGGTTCGGGCGGCCGCGAGCGCGGCGGGTGGTGGGGCGTCCAGCCAGGACAGGCCCTCGCCGTCGGGCACGCCCCAGACCGTGAGTTCCAGGACCGTGCGGGTCAGGTCGGCGGTGAGGATCTCCGGGGTGGGGGCCAGGGGGGCGCGGGCCCAGTCGGTCGGGGTGCAGCAGCGGTAGACGGCCCCCGGCCCCTCCCTCCCGGCGCGGCCCGCCCGCTGGGTGCCGGAGGAGCGCGAGGCCCCCACCGTGACCAGCCCGCTCATGCCCCGGGCCACGTCCAGGCGCGGTTCGCGCGACAGCGTGGAGTCCACCACGACCCGCACCCCCGGCACCGTCAGGGAGGACTCGGCCACGTTGGTGGACACCACCACCCGGCGGCGTCCGGGGGCCGACGGCGTGAGCGCGGCGTCCTGCGCGGCGGCGGGCAGACGGCCGTGCAGCGGCAGGACGTCCACCTCCCCCAGGCCGTCGGCCGGGTCGTGGGCGGACAGCAGGCGGCGCAGGCGGGCTACGACGTCGTCCACCTCCCGGGCGCCGGGGGCGAAGACGAGGACGTCGCCGGGGTCCTCATGCAGTGCCGTGAGCGTCGTGGCCGCGACGTGCGCCAGGAACTCGCGGGGCACGCCGCGCGGCCCCAGGCGCCCGGTGGTCCCGGGCGGCGGGGCCCAGTGCTCGGTGACCGGGTGGAGGACGCCGGGCACCTCCACCAGCGGGGCGGGGGAGCCCGGGCCGCCCAGCAGCCTGCGCAGGCGTACCGGGTCCAGGGTCGCGGACATGGCCACCAGGACGAGGTCCTCGCGCAGGGCGCGGGCGTCCAGCAGGAGGGTGAGCAGGAGGTCGGCCTCCAGGCTGCGCTCGTGGACCTCGTCCAGGACGACGGCGGCGGTCCCGGGAAGCTCGGGGTCGGCCTGGAGGCGGCGCAGGAGCAGCCCGGCGGTGACCACCTCGATACGGGTGGTGGGGCGGGAGACGTGCTCGCCGCGCACCGCGTAGCCCACGTCCTGGCCCACCTCCTGGCCCAGGAGACCGGCCAGACGGCGGGCGGCGGCCCGGGTGGCCAGGCGCCGGGGCTGGGTGACAATAACGCGGCCGGTGGCGGGCCCGGGACCGGCGGGACCGGGGGCGGTGGGGCCAGTGGGCCCGGGGTTGCCGCGTAGCGGGCCTGGTGCCGACTGGCGAGGGCTCCCAGGGCTGGCGGGGTCGGTGGGGCCGGGGTTGCTGGCGGGCCCGGTAAGGCCGCCGGTGGGCCCGGGGCCGGTGGCGGGGACGCGGCCGCTGGCCCGACTGGCGCGGTCGGCCAGGCTGACGGCCACCAGTGGCGGCACCAGCGTGGTCTTACCGGTTCCCGGGGGCGCGGTGACCACCACCGGCCCGGGTGCGTCGGCCAGGACGGCGCGCAGGCGGTCCAGGGCGGCGACGACCGGCAGATCCGGTGGTGAGGCCAGCAGGGCAGCCAGGGGGTCGGGTAGGCGGTCCGGGCTCATGGTCCTATCCTCCCCGGATCCCTGCCGGAGGCGCTGGCCGCGGGCTCGCAACAGATCGTTTCCGCGCAACCAAATACCAGTCCGTGCACTTTAAGTACCAGCCAGTGGAGGCGCCCCGTCCGCGGGCCGCGGCAGCCCGTACTGACTTGAGGTGTCCGTCACAGGCACTGCCTCGGCGTCCGGGTCCCCGGTCGCGGCCCGCCGTCGGCTTCACGCCTGGGTCCCGCACTCGGGCCCATCTCGCCCAGAACCCCCTGGACCAGGGCAAACACCTCTTCCGGGTCCTGCGAAAAGGGCTCTGAGGCCGATAGGCTGATGCCATGAAGTCTCTCGCCACAGGGCCGCAGGTCTCAGCGCGTCGTGCCGCCGTCTACCGGCTGGTGGGGACCACTCCCAGCGAGAAGCGTGCCCACACCCAGGAGCTGCTCCTGGCTGCCGGGCGTGAGCTGGTGGTGGACAAGGGTATCGGCGCCGTCTCCGTGGGGGACGTCTGTACCCGGGCCGGGTTCACCCGCGGCGCCTTCTACTCCAACTTCACCGACATGGACCACTTCATCCACCGCCTGGCGGAGAACGAGTGGGAGGCCATGACGGCCTTCGTCGACGCCGCGGTGAGTGCGGGCCCCCAGGGGGGCTCCGGCGTCGACCGGACGCCCCGGGCCGACGCCGACCTCCGGGCTGGCGCCGACCCCCGGGCCCTGGTTGACCTCGCCGGGCGGCTCATGGAGGTCGTCCCGGTGTCCCGCGAGTTCTACTTCCTCCAGAGCGAGTTCATGGCCTACCTGGTGCGCGACCCCGAGCGCCGCTCGGCCCTGGGCGACGGCTACGAGGTCTTTAAACGGCGTCTCGGCACGGTCCTGGAGACGGAGCTCGCCGCCGTGGGGCGCGAGTGCGTCCTGTCGGTCACGGACACCACCGAGCTGTTCCTGGCTGACGTGGAGCGCTCCATGCGCCTGGGGCTCATCCACGACGACTCCACCCTGGCGGCCTATGTCGACCGCACCCTGGCGGTCATCCTCCTGCGCCTGAGCCAGCCGCTGAGGCAGTGAGGCGGCTGGGGGGATCCGGGGCCGCCCCGAGGGACGCCTGGAGACCGTCGCGGCGAGGCGAAGGGTCGGGGGATCTGGGGCCGCCCGGGTGTGGCAGCAGGGTGTCGGGCCGTGGTACCGGGTAGAAAGGTCCTGGGCCGGGAGTGGTGCCGATGGCGGCCGGTCGCCTACCCGCCAGCCCCGTCCCGTGGCCCCGCCGGACCGACCCGTGCGGTAGCCAAACGTTTCCTCCGGACCCCGATGACGTGCAAGAGTGCAGGGATAGCTGAAGAAAGGTAGCCAATGAGCCTACACGCAGGAGACCCGTCGTCCCCCCAACCCCCGACCGGGCCAGGTAATCAGCGTACGTTCTGGCTCCGTCCGGGGCTCCTGGCCCTTCCGCGGCCTATGCTCTCCCACGGCACGTACCCGGTCCTGCACGCATGGTCCGACGGCGACCAGGACGGTGCCAGGGGTGGTGCCGGTCAGGGTGACGGCCCCGTCGTGCAGCGGATTCCGCTGGTCCCTGCTGGCGAGCTCACCCCGGACGTGGTCGTCGGCTACCCGCAGCTGCGCGGCTACTGTGCGCTGACGGCGGACATCTCCCGGCACCAGGCGGCCCGGATGCTCCGGGGCAGGCTCATTGTCGAGCTCGGTCAGGCCGACCCCGAGGCTGCCGGAGGCACTGGCCGCCTGCGCCGTCAGGACGTCGTGCCCCAGGCCGGGCGGGCCGGTTCCGACGCCAGCCAACCCGGCGCGGCCACAAGCCAAACCAGCCAGACCGCCAGCCCAGCCACCAGTCAACCCAGCCCTGACGCCGGTCTGGCCACCAGTCAACCCGGCCCGGCCACTGGCCCTGACGCCGGTCCAGCCGCCGAGCGGAGCGCAGCCACCTCGCAGGCGACTCCGGCCCCGGCGGCCCCGGCGCTCTCAGCGACCTCAGGGGCTTCTCCGGCGTCCTCGGCTCCGGGAGCGGCCTCGGGGGCTCCAGCGGCCTCGGCGGCCTCGGCCGCGGCCTCAGCGGCTCCGGGGGCGGCCCCGGTACCGGACCCCACCCCCTGGCGTACGGCGTCGAGGGTGACCGGGGTCCAGATCTGGCCCCTGCTGGACCACCTCTACCCGGCCGCCGCCCGGCGTGACGGCCTGGCCCCCCTGGGCCCGACCTGGGCCGGTGCCCCGGACCCGGCGGCCAGCCCCTCCCTGGCCCTGTGGGCCCCTACCGCCCAGGAGGTCACCCTGCTGTCGTGGGAGACCGGCGACCCCACCGGCTCGGTCCCCCTGGTGGAGGGCGAGCCCCGGCGGACCCGCGCCGAGTCCCGCCCGGACGGGCGCTGGGAGGTGGGGTGCGGCGCCGTCGGGGCAGGGGCGCAGTACCTGTGGGAGGTACGGGTCTACGTACCCGCCACCGGGCGGGTGGAGACCAACGTGGTCACCGACCCCTACGCGCCCGCCCTGACCGTTGACTCCCGGCGCGCCGTCGCCGTCGACCTGCGCCTGGACGCCCTGGCCCCCCGCCAGTGGGCCACCACCCCGAGCCCCCGCGTGACCAGTGACGCCGCCCGGGCCATCTACGAGCTCCACGTGCGCGACTTCTCGGCGGCGGACCCCACGGTGCCTGAGGGGCTGCGCGGCACCTACGCCGCCTTCACCGTGGACAGCCAGGGCACCCGTCACCTGCGGGACCTGGCCGAGGCGGGCATGGACACCCTCCACCTCATGCCCACCTTCGACATCGCCACCATCCCCGAGGAGCGCTCGCGCCAGAAGGTCCCGGCGGTCCCCGCCTCCTGGGGCCCCGCGTCGGTGGTGCCCCAGCAGGCGGTGGCCGCCGTGGCCGACGAGGACGCCTACAACTGGGGCTACGACCCCTACCACTGGCTCGCCCCCGAGGGCTCCTACGCCACCGAGGGGCACCAGGACGGCGGGGCGCGGGTGGCCGAGCACCGTGCCATGGTCGGGGCCCTGCACGCCATGGGCCTGCAGGTGGTGCTGGACCAGGTCTTCAGCCACACCGCCGCCTGCGGGCAGGAGGGTCGCAGCGTCCTGGACCGGGTGGTGCCGGGCTACTACCACCGCCTTGACGAGTGCGGCCGCGTCCAGGGCTCCTCCTGCTCCAACAACGTCGCCACCGAGCGGGCCATGGCCCGACGGCTCATGATCGACGCCTGCGTCACCTGGCGCGTGGCCTACGGGGTGGACGGGTTCCGCTTCGACCTCATGGGCCACCACTCGCGCGCCACCATGGAGGCGGTGCGCGACGCCCTGGCCCGGGCCGACGCCGTCGCCGTCGGCAAGGCGAGCGCAGAACTCTATTCGCCCAAGGTTATGAGATCGGCGGCTGGAAGCCATTTCCACGTGCCGTGCGTCGCGGGAATCGAGGCCTCGGAGCTCGCTGCGCGGGCGCGGGAGGCCGGCCTCCAGGTCCTCACGGCCGAGGGAACGGGGGAGTGGGAGCTTCCGGTGCTCATCCGGGAGGCGGCCGAGGCAAGGATACTGGGCGCCGCGCCGAGCGGGCCCGATCTCAGGCGCAGGACGCTCTGGTTCGTCGGCAACGAGGCCCGCGGATTTGCCGGATGCGATTTCGACGTCGACGCTCGAGTGGCGGTTCCCCTTTACGGGAAGGCCGAATCCCTCAACGTCTCCACCGCCTTGGCCGTGTGCGCGTACGCAAGCGCCATGGCCCAAAGGGCGGATTGAAAAAGGGCGGATTGAACCGGGGCAATCGACGACGAGCGTCGACGCCGCTGAAAGCCAGGAGGAAACGATGCGTGGAAGTCGCGCCGTCAAAGCGGCGGCAACGGTGGGCGCTGCCGCGGTCTACCGAAAGATGCGCGGCCCCGTCAGGCAGAATTCGCCCTTCCGCAGGGCGTGGGAGCTCAATCTTCTTCGATCTCTGCGCGAGCTCGAGGATCTTGCGGCGGGCGCAGATTCGCGGCCGCCCGATGCGAACGGCGATCCGACCTTGCACTGTGCGGCCGCCGGCGGCAGAGCCTTAGTGGCCTCAGGCGAGGCGAAGCCTCGGCCCTTCGTCTACGCGGCGCTCGGAGACTCCGCGGCCCAAGGCCTCGGGGCCGCGTCGA
>ERZ772766.629-NODE-629-length-20202-cov-6.733261_pt1 | contig 20202 bp, 19 predicted proteins | sample MGYA00511379_ERZ772766 | MGnify/ENA primary metagenome ERZ772766 (study PRJEB29015, sample SAMEA2737895) | human oral metagenome | biome: human oral; feature: human-associated habitat; material: dental | place: China | collected 2116 ...
ACGACCGTGACGTGAATGCCAGTTTAAACATTTTAAACAAGGCGGATAAAGTCCTAACCTTGGTTTAATAGAAACAAGCGGTAGGTTCTACCGTGTTAGTCTATGGAGTTGATGTAAGTCCGAGTTCAAATGAATAAGGCAAACAACGTTGAAGTAGAAATTAAACGCTAAATTTGCCTTTGGGTGGGTTTAGATAGGTTTTAAGGAACAACTCACCCGAAACGCATCCAACCGCAGGCGGGCGTTTCGGGGCGGGCAGACGGGCCGCCTGCAGGCCCGCAACGGCGGCTCGGTCGCAAGACCGTTATCCGAACCGCAAAGCTAAGGAAAGGCTGCGGCCGCCAAAACAAAAAGGCACCCGAAGAAATTCGGGTGCCTTCGCTTTTGCTCGCGGCGGATGCCGGTAAAAATCCGGAGAAATTTTGTGCTATCCTGACCGGATATCCATATACAGACCGGAAGAACACGGCATGATCAAATCCGACCGAACAAATACCAAATTCGCGCCGCCACCCGAAAATACCGAAGTGATACGCGCCGGCAGGGTCACCCTGCGCAGAATGATGTGCAAACATATGGACCAGTGGAACGAGTGTACCAAGCTAAACGCGTGGAACAGTTATTGCGACGCTTCAAATTCGGGGGACGGTTGCATATACGAACTCGATTGGGACGAGTTGTACAACTGCTTCGACTCGGCTGACTCTTTCGCCGCCGCCATATGTCAAAAAGACGTCCGATACCGCCACGACTATTATTACTTCGATTATGGCAACCTGTATACTTTTGACCACCTTGATGACGAAAAGAGCCCCTATGACCCCGAAGACATGGCAGATGCCCTGATCGACGCCTTGTCCGTGCCGCTAAAAGAGGCGGAAGAGGCGTGGTTATGCCGGGACGAAGATGAGGACGAGTTATGGGGTTATGTTGTTTATGAAACCGCGAACGGGGATAAAATGGCCTTGCGTCTGACCCCGTTCGATGGCGAACAGGAAGAGCTTTTATCGGAAAGTTTCTCCGAGACGAACGTCTTTGGCATAGAGGGGAACTTCCTGCCCGAGGATGTCTGGGAGGATTTGAATGAAGAGCCGAAAATCAAACACGTTCTTGCGTCAGACATCCTGCAGGCGATAGGTTTTCACCTGGAAGATTCGCCGCCGGACATGGCTTGGCGGGAAAAGTTCGACAGCGGCTACACGGCGGCCTTTTGTCTGCTGGAGGCCCTGAAAAAGCCTTGCTCTGGGGACGTTCCGTGCGAGAAGGGCGGATGGTACCTTTCTTTTGACGACGGGGTAGGAAAAAATTACATCTGCCTCTACGACCATTCAGGAGAGTCGGACAAAGTATGGGACGAAGTTCTGGGCCGGGAGGCCCGTCAAGAACTGCTGGACTCCGCCAAACTGTATCGGCAGATTTTCAATTCGCCCGCCCGCCGACAGCCTGACGAAGGTTTTTCGCTGTGACAACGAAAGAAGGATGACATGATCAGACCAGACCGGGCGGGCGCCGGTTTTGCGCTGCCGCCTGAAAATGCCAAAGTAATCCGCGCCGACAGAAAGATATTGCATAATCTGATGCGCAGACGCCTGAGCGGGTGGAACCAAGGTACACAGATAAATGTCTGGAACAGTTATTGCGACGCATCAACCGACGGTGATTATCGCATACTCGGATTGGAGTGGGAGGAGTTATACGATTATTTCGATACCGCCGATTCCTTAGTCGCCGCCATATTCCGAAACGGCGCTAAATATAGCCATGATTATTATCTTGATTACGGCAACCTATATACTTTTGATTACCTAAGTGACGAAAACAGCCCCTATGATCCGAACGAAATAATCGATGCCCTGATCGACAGCCTGTCGGTACCGTTGGAAGAGGCGGAACAAGAGTGGTTGTGCCGGGACGAAGACGAGGAAGAAACCTGAGGCTACGCGGTTTATGAAACCGCGAACGGTGACAAAATGGCCTTACGTCTGACCCCGTTCGACGCCGAGCAGCAAAAGCTTTTATCAGAAAGCTTCTCCGATACAGAAGTCTTCGGCGAAGAGGGGGATTCCCTGCCGGAGGATGTGTGGGACGACCTGAACGAAGAGCCGAAAATCAAACACGTCCTGATGACGGATATTCTGGAATCAATCGGGTTTCAGCTGGAAGATTCAGAGCCCGACCTGCCTTGGCGGGAGCGGTTCGACAGTGGCTACGCGGCGGCCTTCTGCCTGTTGGATGCCCTGAAAAGGCCACGTGGGGGGCAAAGTCCCATGCGAGCCGGGCGGATGGTATCTTTCTTTTGACGACTCAGACGGTAAAAATTACATCCCCATCTACGAACATTCGGGCACGGCGGGCGAAATATGGGACGCAGTGCTGGGCCGGAAGACCTGTGAAAAGCTGCTGGATAGCGGTAAATTGTACCGACAAATTTTTACTTTGCCCGCCGTTACCGCCGAAACGGAACCCGGCAACGAAGCACCGGAAAGTTCCGCCGAAGATTTCTCGCCGTGACGTGGCCGACGGCAAGAAAATGCCCGAAACGGGAATTCACGGGCGCAAAAAGCATTGGGCATCAAGCAAAAAAGCATTTTGCGCCCTTTGCGAAAAAGGTTACACCGCCCTTATTTTTTTTGTTATTATATGTGTACCGGCAGGGTGCCCGAACGGCGGGCGCAGACCGGAAAGGCCTTTGTGCCGCATACCAAAAACAGCGGTAAAAACCGCACCAAGCCCGGATAAGGCACGGAAGACTCAGACCCTTCCGCCGCAAACCGTCCGGCAACCGACAAACAATCAATTACAGGACTCATTGTGGAATTTTGGGTGGAAAATCTCACGAGGTCCGGCATCAAGGAAGCGCTGGTTCGCAGCGCGGGCATATCCCCGCTCAGACGGGCGGATATATTGGACTTGCTCCATTGCCCCACCTCCATGCTTGACCCTGACGAAATGGGGTATAAAATCCCTTATTTCGATTTGGACGGTAACATTCTGCCGGACGTCTACAATATACGCCTGAAAAATGGCGCAACCCAACTTGCAGACGGCTCTTCTCCCGAAGAAGGCGGGAAACGGATCAAATACTTAAAACCCCAAGGGTGCCCGAATAAAATATACATGCCGCCCGGTTTTTTGGCGCTGGCGCGGGAAAAGGGTTGGTTCGTGCTCACCGAGGGCGAAAAAAAAGCCCTGAAATCCGTACAGGAAGGCATCCCGTGCGCCGCCGTCAGCGGTGTGTGGAACTGGGCGGACAGTGCCGCCCGCGCGGCGGAAAAACTGCAGGGAAAGGGCGTGGGCTACGCCACGCTGCCGATCGCCGAACTGCTCTACCTGTGCCGCGACGAGCGCCTGAAATGCATCATCCTCTTCGATTCGGACGCCGCACTCAACCGCCAGGTTCGCCGCGCCGCCTTCGCGTTGCGCGACAGCCTGCTATATCACGGCGCGGAATACATCCGCGCAACCTTTGTCCCTTTATATGCCCACCCCGATTTTAAAAACGAAGACTCGGCCGCCCGCGAGAAACTCAAGCTGGGCCTGGACGACTGGCTGTGCCTGGACGACGGGCAGGGGGCGGATAAGGCGGGCCTGTTCCTCAAAGAGGAACTGTCCAAACCGGGCATGTCCATGTCGCCTTTGTTTTCCTTTCCGTATGACAAGGACGGCAACGGACAGGACATGTGCTATTACATCCCCAACTACCCCAAACACGAACGCCGCTCCATCTACCCCGTCAAACGCGACGTGGAGAAGACGGAGGGCAAGAAAGGCGAAGAAGTCGCCGTCCGCGTCAGCGAGGTGGTCGCCCGTACCCGCATTTGGGTTAACAGCATCGTTCCCAGCATCGACGACAACACCTTCTCATACGAAATGGGCTATATCCCGCTGGCATCAGGGACGCCGTCCTACATTACGGGCGGATCGGAACTGATTACCCTGTCGGGGCGGGGCAGCGCCGAAGACTACGGCAGCCTCGGCGCGCAGATACTGACCAAAGAGCGCGGCGCGCTGGAGGAGTTTTGGCATGCCTGCCAGGTCCACGGCGTACCCTGCGGCGCGGTCAGGCAGGTGCCCGGAACGCAAAAACGCGGTTGGGTGCCCTACAACAACGAGGTATACTATGTTACCGGGAACCGCGTTTACGACGGCGGCGGCAATATTTACGCCGCAGAGCATCAGGATATTCCCCTGCTGCCGCTGGACGGGATACGCACTTCGGACACCGCGTTTAAAAAACACGGTGTCAGTAAAGGTGACGAAGATTTATGGCGGCGCGCCATCATCGACACCGTCCTGCCAAACCCGCTGCCGACTTTGACAATGGCCGCCGCACTGGCCTCCCCGCTGCGCTATTGGTGCCCCGACAGCGAGAACTTCGTTTTCCATTTATACGGCACCAGTACGGCGGGTAAGACCACCGCCATCCAGGCGTCTGCCTCCTTGTGGGGCGATCCCGCCGGGTTGATCGAAATGTGGCGCGCCACCACCAACGGTATCGGCAGCCTGTGCGTGGCGCGCAACCACACCGCGATGTTTCTGGATGAATCGACAATGGTCGAAGACCCGGAGACTCCGCGTAAAACCGTGTTCTTGGTCGGTAACGGCCGCGACAAGCTGCGCTCCACCGTTTCAGGCGGCTCTAAAAGCGCGGGCACGTTCCAACTGGTCTTGGTGTCCACCGGCGAAAAGGCCATACTCGGCGCCCAACGCAATGCCGGCGAAGAGGTGAGGGCGTTGGAGGTCCTGGCCGGTCGCAACGGCCCCTTATGGGGTTCTACCGTCACCTCCGCCGCCGAAGCCGAGCGCTTCGCGCAAATCATATGCAGCAATTACGGCTTCGGCGCCCCAAGGGCGCTGGTGGAAATCTTGAAGCGCGAACGGGCGCAAAAAGGCTACTTCCGCGACCTGCACACCCGCTACACCGCACAACTACGGGACACTTTGGCGCCCGATACCCCGCCGCACATACGCCGCCGCGTCAAACACTACGGCCTCTTGATGACCGCCGCGTCACTGATGCTGACCGGCGCGCTCGGTATGTCGGATCAAGATGCCCAAACCTACCTGGCCTCCTACGCCGCCTATATTGCAGATAATCTGCTTTGCACCGAGAACGACCAGTTCACCCGTTCCGAAGACCACACCATGATCGAATCCTTCAACCAATCGCTGATTATGTTGGCAGAGCGGCACTTTATGCGCGCCGATAAAACCCACCTCACAGGTGATTTTTACGGCGAATTTGTCACGCCCAGGGGGTCAGACGAGGCGACAGAACTGCGTCTGCTGCCGGTGGGCATGGAAGCGCTGTGCGCGCCGTTCGACACCAACCGGGTAGTCAATATGTTGGCTAAAAACGGTATCTTGGTGAAAGCCGAGAACCAACGGAAAAACCACACCGTCAATATCCGCTTCAAACACCAGGCCGCCCGCGCATGGGGGTATAGGATAGACATGGTCAAACTCAACGAGTTCGTCAACGGCGCACCGGACACCACTGCCGGCGGCACGGATGGCGACGAGGGAATAGGTGCCCTCTAAGTCAGGTTTCAACCGCGCGGCACCACCCTGCCGCGTTTTTGGGGGCGGACCGGTCTGAGCGGTACCGTCCCCCTTTTTTTCAGGCCGCGCAGGCCGCTCGAAGAATTGATTCGCCGTTTTTTCCTGCTAAAATGACACGGAGAAAACTAAAACCGAAATAACGAAAGGGGTTTTCGCCACATGAAAAAACCAATCCCGGATAAGGCCGCCCTAAAGGTGTTGCCCGTCCTGATGCTATGCCTGGCTTCTGTATCCGCGTCAGCGGGAAAACCCGCCGCAGAGCCGACCGCCGCCGGATCACCATCTGCCCGTCCCGCCAAGCACAAGGCACCCGCGTATCGCAAGAGCGACAAGGTCAATGTGCGGGTGGAGTGCGGTACGGAAGAAAAAAGCCCGGTAAAAATCATCGAAGCCGAAGTGGTGTCCGTCGATGAAAACGGACGCCCGAACGTCGACATCGAGGACGTGCGCAAGAAGGTGGGTGCGGACTGCCGCATCGGCAAACAGCTGCAAATCGAACGCACCGCGGAACAAAAACAGGCCGACCGCAAGAAACAATATAAGGACATGGCAAAAAAGGGCGGCGCCTTATCCGTCCTGCTGGCCGAATCGGCGGGCAACAGCAAGCTGTCGCGCACCTTGAGCGGCATCCTGGGCTTGGGCTCGCTGATTGACCCGGACGCAGAAGAGGGCGACTACAAGGCTGCTATCGGCGCATTGGGCGGGGCGGCAGCGGGCGGCGACATGACCATCCGCGCGATGGCGGGCTATTTTGACGCCAAAGGGAGCGACGAGGCGTATGCCCACGCCGCCGTCATCGACCGCGAGCAGGAGCGGAAATTGGCCGAAGCGGCCGCCCAGTCGAAAGAGGCAGACGTCCTGGCGAAAAAGAAAATGAGCCGCGAGGACCAGGCGGCCCTTTTTGTCGGGCAAAGCAGGGGACTGACCACCGGCAGCACCTTCGACCGCGCCAAAGCTTCGGTCAAATGGCCGACGGCATCCAAAATATACGATCCCATGCTGGTTAAGGCGGCCGGAGAATACGGCGTCGATCCCGACATTCTGCGGGCAATGGCCCTGGTGGAGTCCCAGTTCAACCCGAATGCCGTTTCGCACGTCGGCGCGCGCGGGCTGATCCAACTGATGCCGGGTACCGCCCGCGACATGGGCTTTTCGCCATCCGCCATGTTCGACCCCATGAGCAACCTGCGCGCGGCGGCAAAATACGTCCGTCATCTGCAATCCAAAGGGTACATCGGTAAAAACAACATCGCGCTCTTGGCCGCGGCTTACAACGCCGGGCCGGGCCGCGTCGCCCAGTATCGGGGTATCCCGCCCTATAAGGAAACCGTCGGACATGTCAAAAAAGTCAGCGCCGCCTATTACTCTTTAAAGGCCGGCCGGAGCGTGTAAGGTTCGACAAAAAAGGAACAAAAATGAACAATCAAAACGAAAACGCAGGCGAACGCCGGATCATCGGCCTTGTGGGTTACGGCACCGCGCACGACGGCTCTTTCCGCAGTACCGCCGGTGTCGGCAAGGATACCGTCGCCGACATTCTGATACGCGACAAAGGCTATGTGAAGGCCGCCTTTGCCGATCCGATCAAGCACGCCGCCCGCTTCTTGTTCGGCCTTGACAAGGAAGAGGCATGGGGAAGGGACAAGAAAGAGGTACCGATGGCGGACTGGGGTTTCAGCCCGCGCGAACTGATGCGCCGCTTTGGTACCGAGTTTGCCCGGTACAGAATCGGCGCTTCCGTCTGGTTGGACGTGATGTCCCACCGCCTATCGCTGCCGCCCGACCGCCAATTCGGCGGCTTGGTTCCGGGTTACGGCGATCTGCCGGGAGAGAAAGACTTTTCATCGGTATTGTGCCGGACAATGGCCGCCATGTTCTCGGAGTATCCGGAGCACATCGCCGACTCCCTGCGCACGGACGTGCCGCTGGTGTTCGCCGCCACGCGGGAGACCATCGGAGTCGCAGCGCCGCAGGTAGCGGACGAACTGATGAATTTTGCCATCCAAATGGTTTACGACCCGTCGTTTAAAACGAAACCCGCCGGCGAGGCATATCAAGAAGCGCTGCACAAGTTTTTGGACATCCGCAACGAACGCCCGTTCTATTCCTTCCTGGCGCCCAACCCGGAAGCAGGTCCGGCGGCAGGCACGGGCGGTTACGTCGTCACCGACGTGCGCTTCCCCGACGAGGCGGCATTGATTGAAAGCCTGGGCGGTACCGTGGTGAGGGTCGAACGCAATTTGGAAGCGGCCGGCATGGACATTCCGCCGTCCCCCCACGCATCGGAAACCGCGCTGCTGCCCCTGCTGGAGCAACGAGATTACCCCGTTATCCGTAACGACGGTACGCAGAAAATGCTCGCCGCAGCCGTGAACAGCCTGTTGTCGGCGTTGCCGCAGCACCGCCCGCCCGAATTGACGGAGGCGGTGTCACCGGCACCTTGATCCGGACAAACGGCGCATTGCGCCGTTTTTTATTGCTGTTTTCAAAACGGCAACATAAATGATAAATTACGGTTTTTAAAAATACGCATTGCGGCAATTTTGAATAGGATTGCCGTAATCGATTATATTTTCTAATACATTTCCCAATTATCGAAACATTATGCACATTTTCATTGCCTGTCCTTTTTACCCCGGCAGGGGGCGCCAAATACAACGGCTGGAATCCTTTCTCGACCTGCTGACAGAAAGCGGTTATTACGAACTGCACCGCATCACCGTCGCTATTTATATGGTTCGCCAGGGCGGGTGGGAGAAACCCTGCGCGGGAGAAAAAGAGGCCGTCGCCGTCATCAACCGCTACATCGACCGTTGCGACTTTAACGCGGAAATATTCCATGCCGCCGCGCTGGACAAAACCGGCGCAGCCTCATTTTACGGCCGCAAGGCGGTGGCGGATGCCGTCGTGCGCGGCGTAGACTGGTTGTGTTTCGCCGACCCGGACGGCGTCATCGGCAAGAAATGGCTGCACTACACCCTGCCGGCCCTGACCGATGCCGTCATTATCGGCCGCAAACTAAACCTGAGCACCCATTTGGACTACAAAGGCGTGGGCGGGGTGTTCGGAGAGACGAAAGTTGCGTTCCCCAACACGGCCGCATGGCGCGGTATGGAGAAACACAGGAAGGCATTGTTGATGCCGCCGCGCCTGTGCGGGGGTTTCTCGCTGAATCTGCCCTCCGGCGAAGGCCGGCGGAAGGACGGCTCGCAAGACGCGCTGGTCATGACAGAAGACGTAGCCAGGCACGTCCCGGGTTGGCACTGTTTCTTCCCGCTCACCCTTTTTGCCGACATCGGCATCCCCGATTCGGTGGCTTTCCTCGAAACGCTGCCGGAGCGCGTCGCCCGCGCCGGGCACATCTTGTTCGGCGGTCTGCCGCCGGTGAAGAAATCTTTCCTGCTCGGCAAAAAGCTCGCCTGTTTCGGCCGCTTCGCCGTTTTCTACCACTACGGGGAGGTCTGTGCAAAACGGGACGCCTATGCGGCATCGCAAGGCTGGGAGCGCCCGTCGCTGCGCGAACACGGCGTTTCGATGTTCCTTCCCGACCGGGATGTCTTTCATACTGCGGACATCCTCACCGCTGCCGCCTCCCCCTTGCCGTTTGACAATATCTACCGGCCGCGCGGCCTGCAGGGCGAGACCGTCCCGCCTGAGGTTCCCGTCACGGCCGACGGCGCCTTTGTGCAGGCTGCCGCCCTAATTGCCGAGACCGCTTACGGCCGCGGTGACACCGCTTACCGTCCGGCCATGCGCTCCGCCGCCGTGGCGGCCTTTATCGCCGGGTATGCCGGGCAGGCCGCCGGCGGGGAATCCGTGACAGAAGGAGATTAAATTTAAAAAATTTGAAAAATCTGTATATTTTATATAAAATATAAGAATATTAGATTTTAGAGGAAGCGTTACCTTCCTTTTTTCGGTATGTCGCGATATGTTCAAACAGTTGGAGAAAGTAATGAATCATCCTGAAAGAGTTACATGTTTACGTTTGGTAATGATTGTTTTCTTATTCATAGTTGTGATGATTGCATGCATACCTTTCGTTAGTAAAATTACGCCATACGCTAGTATGCTTTGTTTTACGACCGCATTCGCTTCTATGCTTTTCTTTTTCCCGATCGGCTGTGACACTAAAAGAGCTACCTGGTTTGATTTGGTGGCCGCGGTTTTTTTGTTGATACTTTTGATAATTGCAGCCATCACTATCTTTAGCAAAGTCCCGCTGCGTAGTGTTATTTTGTCCTTTGCGGCCTCAACCTATGTTATGGTTTCCGCTTCCCTGATCGCCTACAAAAAGGAAAAATGGGCGCTCATTATTCATAGCCCCATAATGCTATATGCTGTGGTAATGTTCTACGTCAATATAGTGAGGCTGTGGAATTTAGAATAAAATGGCGCAAATCAGAAATAGACGACACAATTCGTTAGCAAACTTCCATTGCGCACTTTTATTGTTTCCTTCGTCAAGCGATGTTTACCTTTTAGGGGACATCGAGACTGTGTCAAAATCGTTAGAGAAAATGATGAATAATCATTCTGAAAAAGCCACCTGGTTAAATGCGGTGATTGCTGTTTTGTTACTGATAACTTTCATAATTGCAAACCTTCCTTGGTTTAGAGGCGAATCGCTGGGTACTATTATTTTGGAGTTTGCGCTCGCAGCCTATTTTACGGTTTCCATTATCTTGGCCATCTGCAAAAAGGTAAAATGGGCAATCTTTATGCTAACCCTCCTGTTGCTGTATGTTGCGATAATGGTCTACATCGAATTCATGAAATTATGAGCGTAGTAACCATCAGTTTTTCCATGCAGACCGTGCCCGACACGGACGCATTACGCAGGCTAGGCCGCCTGCCCGGCACAGACTGCGACGTGGCAAACCTGCCACCCCACCTGCAATCCGTCTCCGTCCTGTCATACTTCTGGCGTGGCAGCGGTGGAAAGTTGCGTCTCGGCAATTTCGGCGGCCCGGATGAAAACGAAGAGGCCGTGCTGGCCAACTTCTTCGAGTTGATCGAAAAACACACGCCGGACTTGGTCACATGGGGGGGACAATCCGCCTTCATGCCCGTCCTGCAACACCGTGCCATGATATATGGCATCAATGCCGGCCGTTATTTCGACACCGGAGAGAGGCCGTTTGCTGACAGCCGGGATTTCAAGTGGAACAATTACCTCAATCGATACCACAGGCGCCACCTGGATTTGTCAGACATCCTGTCATCGTATTCGGATGAAAACCGGGCAACTTTGGACGATATGGCGGTGTTGTGTGGTCTGCCGGGACGGCGTGATTGTGCGGGCTATCCCGCCCGCGCCGATGAAATTTGCGCCGGAGATGCCGTCCGAACGGAACTGCTGCGCCTGCGCTTCTGTTTGATAAACGGCAGTTTGGACGCAGACGAATACGGACTCGAAACCGAGCGCGTGCGCGGCCTGCTGCAGAAAAAAGCCGAAAACGAGCCTTATTGGCAGGCTTTCCTTGCTGCGTGGCGAGGGCGGTGATTGATCCATAACAGTGTTTCACTTGTTTCTGATGTGGCATTTAGAATAATATGGCACAAATCAGAAATAGGTGACACAAGATGATGCGCACCTATCCCTATACAGTCAAAAATCTTGTTACGTCTACCTTCTCACTGGCGAAGCTGTCGCCAAACCAGCCTGTGTTTCACTTATTTCTGATATAAGCAGGCCGTGTTTCAATTATTTCTGAATTTTTGTGCCATGTTATTCTGAATATTTAATCGGCAGAACGGTTTAGAAATCCGCCCCTGAAAGGTCTTCACACACACCGCCTTCTTTGAAAGGCGGTGCCTTTTTGCGCAAAAAATAAGCAATAAAAAACAAATTTGTTTGCAGTGCAACGAAAAACAGTATTTTAGAAAATTCCTCCGTTAAAAAACAGGAGGAGTTTGTGGCAAAAATATTTTTTGGTTTTGCATTGGCAGACAGTATGTTTGAAGGCGACTGTACCATAACGCGCAATGCGGTGGATGCGACGTTCGTCCGTGAAAAGGCCGCCGGTCTGATCCCATGCCTGAATCCGTCACATCAGGCAACGATTGACGCGATGCGTCGGCGGTTTAGTATTGAAATCGCCGTGCCGGATGCACCGCCAAAGGTAGCACTGTCGCCTGGAGACGCCATCATTGTCATGGGCGTGCGCGGCCTGCCGCGCCTGACCGACCGCCATGAGTACACGGCGGAAGAAATCGCGGGCGCCTCGTTTTCTTTCTCCGTCTACACGGTGAAAGAGTAGGGCGGTTTTGCAAAAAAGGCCGCCCAAAGGCGGCCCCGGAACGGGTTTTACGGTCTATGCGGTTTTGTTTACCGTCCTGCGGGAAGCTGTCGCCATGTGTTCCGCCATCCGTCCCGCACCCTCGATCAAGCGGTACAGGCTCGAGGTGAAACCCACTGCAGCCATCACGCACACCATAATGAGCGCTACGCCGGGTGCGGTGGTGTCGGTTTCAAGTGAAACTATTTCTACAAACAGGTCGGCGATTTTGCACATAAAAATAGCAGAACATAAACGGAAAAAAACAAATCTGGCTACAAAAAAGATGGATTCGCCGCCGTTATCCCAACAGAGCCGAAAGGCCGCTTCGAAAATATTGACGCCGATAATAACGGCAAAGAGTGCGGGCATATATGACGCGGGTTCCCAAATAACGGGAGCGGCCCACAAAAACATTGAGGCATACAGGGCCCGACGAACAAAATTATTGATGCCGGAAGGCGTGGGGACATAGTTAGACATATGAATCCTTATCGATCAAGATGGCGTCTCGCGCCAGGAAACAGCAGAATGGCTGAGATGACATATAACAAAAGCAACTTTGGGGACAACGGATCAATCACATTGAAGAGCACCAACGGCGACGTGAGAAAAAATAGGACAGCACCCGCAATACCTGCGAGCAATTCCCAAAGGGGAAAGTCATTAGAAGTTTTCATTTATTTCTCCGGTGAAGATTTAGATGCGCCGACGATTTAACGTCAGTCCATGAAACAAAGGCGGCTTCTGCGGTCTGATGTTTAATCCGCAAGTACCGAAGCGCATTCCAATATTAACTGGCTTCAATATACCTAACAAAAAAACCCTATGCAAGCACACGAAAACCTTTCCGCCGCAAGTCAAAAACCGGATTTGCCAAATTCTCCCCAGCTGTCAGCCGGAAAGAATGGCAGTTTCTCAGTCGTAAAGGTAACAATCTCGTTCCATTCCCGCTCGCCATAATCGTAAATGTCGACAGTGTCGGCGAAAAAATGCGGCCGAACCGCCTCTTGTGCGTATATCAAAACCGCATCCGCATAAGCCTCTGCCCAAGACAACAGAAGACTTCCGCGGTTTTCATCGTCTATCTCTGATTTGATCGAGTGCTGCGCACACTTCGCCAGGAGCGCACCCCATAATAACGGTGAAATCTCCTTCTGCATGGCGGACAGATTATCGTAAACAGGTATATAAACAGGACGGCTAAGGACGTAGGAGGCTATCTCGGATACTGCCTTGCCATGCTGGCCGAAAAACACATCCGGCGAAAACAACCCGAAAGGCTCCGTTTTCTTCATGCGGCGCAGAAACGGCCAGATGTTTCGTTCGGCATCGACATGCCCGAAAAGACCATACGCGGCCTCGGTCAGTAGTTTTGCCCCGCTGTAAAAACCGGCCTCGCCGCCGCGGTGCCGGCGCCATAGCTGCCATATGCGGTCTGCCGCAAAAACATCGGTTTCTTCCGTGCTGACCGCCTCGGTGGCCGCGGCAAAACAGGCGGCCGTTTTAAAATCGGTTTCACCAGGCGGGGCGGCCAGTGTCAGCGCGGCGGCAACCTCTAAGGCACCACGCGTGACCGGGCCGCCGTTAATACCGGTATGCGGGTTTCCTTCTTCCTTCGCCAGTTCTATTTCGCGGCAGGCCCTTTTGATATTAGCATCATCCAAACGCCCCCTCATGTCGTCCCGTGCCAGAATGTCGTAAAGGAAGGCAACGGCATTTTCATCGAGGTTGCACAACCACCCCTCACCCAACAGTCCAAATATCCGGCCGTCAGGCATATAGGCCCACGACGTGGTCGTAATGGAAAAATCGGCCAGTTGCAAGAAAATATACATCTTGTCGGACGGGTTAGGGACTTCGGCGCGTTGCGCTGTCTGTACCATATAGTAAACACCGAAACAAGGGCCGCTCCCCCTGCTGCCCGGGGTCTTATTTAACATGCAGTCGGTAGAATCCACCCAGTGCCGCTCCAGGGCGTATCCGAACAAACCGTTTCTGTAACGACCCGCGGGGCGTGCGAAATACGGCCGCCAGTCGGCGGCGTGCGATCGGATGCCCAGTCTGGCGTCAGGTCGCGACATACGCGCCAAAAGCGCGTTTTCGATCCACACGCCTTGCGCGCGGGCGCGCTCCGGTGTGCCGTCTTCGGTCTGACCGATGAAAAACGCCAGTATGTCGGTCAAAAGAGCGCCGTCACCGGTGTCCAAATCGCGCTCAAGCCGTTCCTTGGTGAAATATTCGAAAAACAGGCGGCATTGGACAACAAAACGGACTGACGCCTCGTACAATGTTTTCACCGTGCCTTCCTCACGGTAGATATCCGGTGTGCTTATATAGAAAGGCTTGCTTTCACATTCCGGCATGGAAAACCAAAACCGGGCAATTTCTGCTGCCGCGCCCTCACGACCGGCACCAACCTGCGGAAAGGCGAGGAGTGCATCATCCAAAGCGGTGCGGACTGAAGACGGCAGACAGTTGCGCAAAACCCGCCCGTTGTGGATATTACCAGGATTGTCCGTATACCGCCGCTGAAGTTCGGCCAAACAATCGGTAAACGCCTGCAAAATATCTGTGTCGCCGATAAGCTGCCACAAGGCCGGCGGGGTGCCGTGTTGTTGGGGTGCGGCCATCTTTCATCCTCAAAGTTCGAAATCGCCCAAGTCATCCGCGCTGACTTCGGAGTCGATCTGTCCTATTAAGTAAGACGAAATTTCCACTTCCTGCGGCGCGACTTGTACGTTGTCAGACGATAGCCAGGCGTTGATCCACGGAATCGGGTTTTGGGTTGCGCCCTCAAAGCCGACAGGAAGACCTACCGCCCGCATGCGCAGGTTGGTGATGTATTCGACATATTGGGACAGGATTTCCTTGTTTAATCCGATCATGGAGCCGTCTTTGAACAGGTAGGAAGCCCATTCCTTTTCCTGTTCCGCAGCCTTGATGAAGAGCCTGAAACATTCATCCTGCAGTTCAACGGCAATCTGAGCCATTTCAGGGTCATCAACGCCGGCGCGCATCAAATTGAGCATATGCTGTGTGCTGGTCAAATGCAGGGCTTCGTCGCGGGCAATCAGTTTGATGATTTTGGCGTTGCCTTCCATCAACTCGCGCTCGGCAAAGGCGAACGAGCAGGCGAATGAAACGTAGAAGCGGATGGCTTCCAATACGTTGACGCACATCAGGCAGAGATAGAGTTTTTTCTTCAATTCGCGCAAAGACACGGTAACAGACTTGCCGCCTATGCTGCGCGTCCCTTCGCCAAACAGGTTGTAATACTGGGTGTATTCGATCAAATCATCGTAATAACAGGCGATGTCTTCGGCGCGGGCGATGATGTATTCGTTCTGCACGATGTCGTCGAACACGACAGACGGATCGTTGACGATATTGCGGATGATGTGGGTATAACTGCGCGAATGGACTGTCTCGCTAAAACTCCACGTTTCAATCCATGTTTCCAACTCGGGAATGGACACCAATGGCAGCAGGGCAACGTTCGGGCTGCGGCCTTGGATAGAGTCGAGCAGGGTTTGATATTTCAGATTGCTGATGAAAATGTGTTTTTCGTGTTCTGGCAGGTTCGCGTAGTCGATACGGTCGCGCGACACGTCGATTTCTTCCGGCCGCCAGAAAAAAGACAGTTGTTTTTCAATCAGTTTTTCAAATATTTCGTATTTCTGCTGGTCATAACGGGCAACATTCACCGGTTGGCCGAAAAACATCGGTTCCTTCAGTGCGTCGTTCGCCGTTTTCGGAAAGGTGCTGTACGGGATATGCTGTTGGGTCTTCATGTTTGCTCGCTTCTTTTTTGAATCTATTGAAAACTTGTATATTCTAAATTAAAATACAAATTTTGTACAGATTGAAAAACTTGGAGAACCTATATATGGAAAAGAAGATTGCCTACATGCTGCGCCTTCAGGATGAAACCAACCGCCGCCTGGCGGAGGATTGGAAACAACGGGACTGGTCTTTCAGATTGGCGGCAAAAGTGGAAGCCGCCGAATTGGCCGACCACCTGTCATACAAATGGTGGAAGTTGAAAAAACCGGACATGCCGCAGGCACGGATGGAAGTGGTCGACATTTGGCATTTCGTCATGTCCGCCATACTTCGTGATGCGCCGAATATCGCCGCCCCGTCGTTCATCGCGGATACCTTCCGCCAGGTGGGAAGAAAGGTTGGAACAAAACAGACCCCGGAAGAGGCCGTGTTGTTTTTTATGGCGGCTGAGGGCCCGTATGAAATGCTGGAAGCCTTTGTCGTGTTGTGCGATGCGGTCGGGCTCTCTTTTCTCGATCTGTACTTCCAATATGTCGGCAAGGCCGCGCTGAACCGTTTCCGCTGGAACAACGGCTACGCAGACGGCACCTACGTCAAAATATGGGACGGCCGCGAAGACAACGAATGGCTGACGGAAATACTGAGCCAAAATACCGCCTCTCTCATTTTGGAAGAGCCGGACGATATGCTGAAAGAGATAGAAGACAAGCTGGGGCAACTATACCGGCCTTAATTTGGCTGATGCCGGCAAAACAAAAGAGGCGCTGCGTGGAATGCGGCGCCTTTTTCGTCAAAAGTCAAGCTCATATTGGCTCAGGCCGTCTGTTTCTTTGTCTGTTTTTTCGTCTGGTTTTCCTTCCGGTTTGTCGGCATCGGGCTCCTTCATTGCACGCATGCCCACAGGCACCGCCTGCTCGCACAAAGTAGAGGCGAACTCTTTGACAATTTCACCGTGCTTTCCAAAGAGGTCTTTCAGACGTTTGCGGTAATATTTTCGTTCCCCGCCGATCGGAACAACAGAAGGCATATCGGGGTATTCTCCCTTCATGCGCCCTTCTCTGTCTGTCGACGACAGCATCGGACAAGCCATGCCAAGATCGGCCATTCCGTCATAAACCGATGCGGAGACCGCACGGCGGAACAAGTGATAAGGTTTATGCAGTTGTTCCCGATAAGGTTCACCATCCCATAGCGCACGAGAGTCTTCTAAAAAACGGCTCTTTTCATCATAACAGGTAAAAATATAATTTCTAAAAGCCGTCTCGTTAAAAGCAATACCATTGTCCAGATCGTCTTGCACGCGGCAATAGGCGGCGAGTCTGCCAAACCATGTGGAGAGTCCTTCCAACTCATTCGGTTTGGGTTCGCTCAACGGTACAGGCAGCACCATGCCGAATTGCGGTGCGTCTTCCTTCATCACCTCAAACAACCGGCGTGCAACTCCGTGATGACGGTAAACACCTTTCGATGGAATTCCCTTGAAAAACTCGCACACCGCTTTGCGAAAGGCATGCAGAAATAAAGGAAGCCACTCTTTTTTGTTACCGAAAGGGAGGAAGTCCATAGAGTTGTAACACACCCGCTCCTTCACTTTTTCCATATAAGGGGCCACTTCATCCTCACCGTAAGCCCGTTTCAGGGACAATACCTTCAGGGTGGCTTCAAGATAATTGTGGTACCCTTCACTTGAAAAACTCTTCCCGTTGTAACAATGCGGTGTCTTTGGACCGTGGGAGAAAGAAGGGTAAAAAGCATCGGCCCAGGCGCGTGCCAACTGGGTGCCGAAACCCGGTTTGAGCGGCATTTTGATTGCCCCTGCACCAAAGGAAGCCGGGGACGAGCCTTTGAATTCCAATTTGATGCCGAATGAATTCTCTCTTTTTTTGGTGGGCAACATACCGACGGCAGGGTAGGGCATGCCCAATGCATCGGCCAGCGCACAAAAGGCATCATAAGTATTGTTGAGCGCCCGCTGTTTTTCAGCATCGGAAACTTTACCGAAAAAAGAGACGGAGTGAATACCGAACAGCGTTTTGAAGTCTTCATCTTGTACATCCGCGCCCCGGCGGTAGCCTCCCAGCCCGGACGGCGTGACGGCATCACCCGCAACCGGTTGTGATTCGCGCTGCAGGAAAAGCCCGATTTCGTTTCCGACAGCCTTATCTTTCGCCAGCACCCGTTTGTGTTTTCGCTCCTCGGTCTGTGCCAGGTGGCCGTAAAAATCAATATCCCGGTCCCATTGTACCGCCCGTGTCAGGTTTTCCGTCAGGAGAGTCGTCCGCTCCGCCATGAAAGAGTAGTCGCTGCCGTCTTCGATGGCGGATTTCAACCAACTCTCCAGATAACGTCGCTCCGCTACGTTTTCATAAAAAGAAAACAAGGATTCCACAGGGGTAAAGACTGCCTTACTGTTCGGCCCTTTCCATTCCGGCATCTGCGTATCCAGCAAATCGGCGAGAGAGCCTTCCTTCATCTCCAGGCGCGCGCAGAAATCAAAAATATCTTCCTTGCTGCGCCAGTTTTCGCACTCGGTGCGAAGGGCATCGAGCACTTTGACGTATAAGGTCGGAAAATAAGAGGGCGATTCTTTTTTCTCGCAATAAGAAGCAAAATAGGCGGAATCGGAATGGCGCCTCTTCGTCGCCATAGAATACGGAGAAGCGAATAGGGCGCGGTAGACCGCATATCGGATCAGGGCGACATCGGATTCAACACCGTCTGCGTGCATGCCGGCCCAGTCAGGTGTCGGCCACACTGCAGCCTTGGTCAGTTTTTTTAATTTCTCAACCGGCATAGCCTCGGCTTCGGCAACACTTATGCCCTTTTTTCGTGAGGATTCGGAAATAATCACGGCTTGTCCTTTCAATTTGCGGTTGAAAGGTATTTTAGTACAAATCGGGTTCTGTTTTTTTCACCGTAAGTTTCGGAAACAAATGGGCCGCCTGCTGTTCGGGCATCACCCTGTTGTTCGTCAAATTTCTCAGGCAGCCCGCTTCTTTTACCCATTCCGTCCCGTCTGAAAGATCGACCAGCACCATGTTGTCCGGCACCTGCGACCATGCCTCGTACAACATGGTTTCGTTTTTTTTTTCTTTTTTGCACGCTCCGCTTTTACAGTCATCTCCTCCAGCCCCCAGCGTTCGGACACCGCCTTGGCGGTTATATTCTGACGATGGAAGGCGTCGACGACCGTGCCTTTCCTTTCCAGCCGCTCAATATGGGCTTCAATGCGTTCGCGGACGGCCATGCGTTCCGCGTCCGTCAGACCCAGAAAGGGGTCTTCGCGTCCCGCGGGCAAATTTTCGGAAGCCGCAGTGCCGGATGTTTCTGCAACGGGTGCTTTTTTGCGCTGCACAATCTCGAAAACGAAACCGACAATTTTGCGGCCTTCTTTTTCCTGGCGGTAACCGACTGAAATGTCGGTGCGTTCGTTGATTTGGCGGACGGCAAAATCCAAAACCCTGCGTTTGAATACCTCCATCTTGGCGTATTCGTCCTCCAAAACGCCCAATCTCCCCCTGATGTCGCTCAACGAAAAGAGTGGCGTGCGTCCCCTTCCGCGCCACGAAATCAACACTTCGTACAGGCGGACGGCATATTTGCTGTCCAATGTAGAAACCTGCTCAAGTTCGTAACTGGTGAAATTTTTCTCCAGCAGGGTAATCAAAGGGGCGACGGCCGGAGCAAACACCAGTTCGACCGCGGCTTCTTTTTCAATATACGCCACGCTGGACACCCGCCGGCTGCGGACAACCTTTTCTCCTTTGGCCGTTTTTTCAATATAAGAGAATTCCCGCCTGAACAGGTTGTTGTAGGCGTCCTTCAGTGCGCCGTAGGCGGCGTTGCGCCCCGTGCCGAAGTTGGCCATATACGAGGCGGCGGGAGTCAGGATTTTGCGTTCAGGCATAATGGCGGCGCCTTCGGCGCGCGCCTCGACAATCGACAGCAGGATCAGGCGCTGTTCCGACAGTTCGAGGTTGTAACTGGCATTGTTGACACCCTCCCCGCCCTAAAGGGCGGAGGTTCCTACCGGCGTCCGCGCTTTGCGCGAACTGCCTTCGGCGGGTTCTTGCTGCTGACCTCTGTTGAGGTTCACTTCACAAGCTCGACGGCTGTGTCCCAGCCTGATGTTTACGCACGGACGAGAGCCCGCCCGCGCGCCAAAACGTTTAACGCCCCGACCACATCCGCATTTTCAGTGTAGCCGCATCCCACGCATTTAAAATCAGCCTGCGCCTGGCGGTTTTCCTTTGCGGTATGACCGCAACAAGGGCAGGTTCTGCTTGTATTTTGCGGTGGAACGGCGATTAAAGAACCGCCCAGCCATTGCGTTTTATAGTCCAACTGACGGCGGAATTCAAACCAAGACTGGTCCAATATTGCTCGGTTTAATCCCGATTTCTGTTTCACGTTCTTGCCGTGGTTTTCCGCCGTTCCTTTGGCCGATTTGGCCATATTCGACACTTGCAAATCTTCAACGTACACAATCGCGTGGTTTTTGCTGATTTTACTTGAAGTTTGGTGCAAGAAGTCTTTACGGATATTGCTGATTTTGTGGTGCAATTTGGCGATT
>ERZ772766.632-NODE-632-length-20166-cov-52.640147_pt1 | contig 20166 bp, 15 predicted proteins | sample MGYA00511379_ERZ772766 | MGnify/ENA primary metagenome ERZ772766 (study PRJEB29015, sample SAMEA2737895) | human oral metagenome | biome: human oral; feature: human-associated habitat; material: dental | place: China | collected 2116 ...
ACGTGCAGGACATGAAGGAAGTCTGGTGGCGCGTCTTCAACAACATCGATGCAAAATACGATCTCGAGATCGTGCAGGGGCCGCTGGATGTTCTTGATCACTCCTCGCCGATGGCAAAGTGGGGCTCGAAGCTCGGGATCGATGCGACCAAGACGTGGCCGGAGGAAGGGCACGCACGTGAGTGGCCTGATGAGATCGCAATGTCGGAGGAGATTGTGAAGCGCGTTGATGCGCGGTGGAAGGAGTTCGGTCTGGATTGAGCTGGTGGATGGAGCGTCTGCGGGCGCATATGAACAACACCGCTTTTCACCATACGGTGTTTTCCCTTCCGTTTGCTCTGATGGGAGCGCTCCTTGCTGCAGACGGGCATCCGCCCCTCAGCGATCTCGCATGGATCGTGCTCGCCATTACGGCGGCGCGTTCAGCGGCGCTCGCGCTCGACAACCTCGCCGATCTGAAATATGATGTGCAGCAGCCCCGCCTCGCCTACCGTGCAATGGTGCAGGGCCGCGTGACAAAGAAGGAGGCGCTCGTCTTTATAGGCGTGTGCCTCCTTGTGCTTGTATTTGCGGTGCTGCAGCTGAACCCCGTCTGCATCCGCCTCCTGCCGTTTGCGGCGCTGCCCTTCCTCGTCTACCCCTTTCTGAAGCGTGTGACGGGCTGGGTGCATCTCTTCCTCGGGATTGCCGTCGGCATGGCACCTGCGGGGGGATGGGTGGCGATCAGCGGCCGGATCGAACTGCCGATGATCGTGCTTTTCCTCGCAGTTGCGCTCTGGATCGCAGCGTTTGATGCGATGTACGGAGCGCAGGACGAGGCATTCGACCGCAGCCGGGGACTCCACTCCCTCGCTGTTTCCTTTGGGGCATACGGTGCGTTCCGGATCGCGCGGGCAATGCACGTGCTGTCCATTCTGCTCTTTGCCCTGCTGGGGGGGATGATGCATCTCATGTGGCCGTATTTTATCGGCGTCGCCGTTGCGGCGGCAACGCTCGTCTATCAGCACCGCATTGCCGGGCCGACGGATTTTTCGCGTGTGACGCAGGTCTATTTTATGCGCAACGGGATTGTCTCGATTGCAATTTTTATCTTTGCGTGGATGAGTTATTTGGTGTAAAATTTTTATCGGCACACATAGCCGAAAGGAGAGCGTATGGCACGCATTTTGTATGGGAAAGAATTTGCCGCGCGCATTAAGGCAAGCGCAGAACACGAGGCGCTGGCGCTGCGTGCACGCGGAATATATCCGCGCCTTGCCGTCATCATCGTCGGCAGTGACCCCGCATCGGAGGTTTATGTCCGCAACAAGCAGAAGACGTGTGAGGAACTCGGCATTCTCTCGGATCATATTCCGATGCCGGAGGAGACGACGAAGGAGGAACTGCTTGGGCGCATCGACGCGCTGAATGCGGACGATCATGTGCACGGCATCCTGGTACAGCTGCCGCTGCCCGCTGCGCTCTCAGGGAGCGAGGAGGAAGTTTTGAGCCGGATCGATCCGCGCAAGGATGTGGACGGCTTTCACCCCGTGAATGTCGGACATCTATTTATCGGCACGCCGGGGCTGCGCCCCTGTACGCCTGCGGGGTGTATCCGCATGCTGGAATATGCGGGCATCCCGATGGAGGGAGCGCACGCCGTCATCATCGGACGCAGCAATATCGTGGGCAAGCCGATGGCCCATCTCCTGCTCGAACGCCATGCGACCGTTACCCTCTGTCACTCGCGGACGGCGCACCTCGCCGAGATCACGCGTGCGGCGGACATTCTCGTTGCAGCCGTCGGACGGCCGCGCTTTGTCACGGCGGATATGGTAAAGCCGGGCGCGACGGTGATTGATGTCGGCATCAACCGGATTGCGCCGAAGCAGCTCGTCGGCGACGTGGACTTTGATGCGGCTGCCGAGGTCGCGGGAGCGATTACACCTGTGCCGGGCGGTGTCGGCCTCCTGACCGTGGCCATGCTGATGGAGAATGTCGTGCAGGCGGCGAAGGCCCAGAACGCATAAGGGGGGATCTTGATATGAAATCCGACGTTGAAATCGCGCGTGCGGCCAAGATGCGCCCGATTGCGGAGATTGCCGGCACGCTCGGGATTGCGGCAGAGCAGATCGAGCCCTACGGCAGATATAAGGCGAAGCTGACTGCCGAAGCGCTTGCCGGGCGCACGAAAAAAAACGGAAAGTTGATCCTTGTTACGGCCATCAATCCGACGCCGGCGGGCGAGGGGAAGACAACGACGAGCATCGGCCTCGCCGACGCACTCCACCGGCAGGGCAAGAAGACGGTTGTTGCTCTGCGCGAGCCCTCGCTCGGCCCCTGCTTCGGCATGAAGGGCGGCGCCGCGGGCGGCGGCTATGCGCAGGTTGTCCCGATGGAGGACATCAACCTCCATTTTACGGGGGATTTCCATGCCATTACGACCGCACACAACCTCCTTGCCGCGCTCATTGACAACCATATCTTTCAGGGCAATGCACTCGATCTCGATGTGAACCGCATCGTATGGAAGCGTGTCCTCGACATCAATGACCGCGCTCTGCGCCATGTAGTCACGGGCCTTGGCGGCCGCGTCCACGGGGTGCCGCGCGAGTCGGGCTTTGACATCACGGTCGCCTCGGAGATGATGGCGATCCTCTGTCTCGCCGACGGGCTCGCGGATATGAAGCACCGTCTCGGCCGCATCCTCATCGGCTACACGCGCAGCGGGCGTCTCGTTCATGCCGAGGAACTCGGTGCAACGGGAGCGCTGGCCCTGCTGTTTAAAGACGCGATCAAGCCGAACCTCGTACAGACCATCGAGGGGACGCCTGCGCTTATCCACGGCGGTCCCTTCGCAAATATCGCGCATGGGTGCAGCAGCGTCATGGCAACAAAATATGCGCTCAGGTGCGCGGACTATGTCGTCACAGAGGCGGGGTTCGGCGCCGATCTCGGCGCAGAGAAGTTCTTTGACATCAAATGCCGCCTTGCGGGTCTGAAACCAGATACGGCGGTTATTGTCGCCACCGTGCGCGCGCTCAAGATGAACGGCGGCGTACCGAAGGATGAACTCGGTACGGAGAACCTCGACGCGCTCAAGAGGGGGGCGGCGAATCTCGAAAAGCACATCGAGAACATCGGCAAGTTCGGACTGCCTGCTGTGGTTGCCGTCAACGTGTTCCCCACCGATACCGAGGCGGAGCTTTCTCTCCTCGAGGAACTCTGCGCGCGTCTCGGCGCACCTGCTGTGCGCTCCGAGGTCTGGGCAAAGGGCGGCGCAGGCGGACTTGCGCTCGCAGATGCGGTAGAGGCCGCGATCAAGAAGCCGTCCGATTTCCATCCGCTCTATGATGTGAAGAAGCCCATCGCGGAGAAGATTGAGATGATTGCCCGAGAAATTTACGGCGCAGACGGTGTGGACTTTACACCGGAGGCAAAGAAACAAATGACGGAGATGGAGATGCTCGGCATGACGGAAACACCCGTCTGCATGGCAAAGACGCAGTACTCCTTCTCGGACAACCCCGCACTGCTCGGACGCCCCGCGGGCTTCCGCATCACCGTGCGCGAGCTGCGCGCCTCCTGCGGTGCGGGCTTTATTGTCGCGCTCACGGGCAGCGTCCTCACGATGCCGGGACTGCCGAAAGTCCCGGCGGCAATGGGCATGGATATCACAGGAGACGGTGTCATTACGGGATTGTTCTGATGCAGAATATGGGATGATTGCAAGACGGAGCAGGGTGTATGGGGATGCCTGATATGACAATAAACGAACAACTTCGCCTTTTGTCCGCGCGCGGCGCGCATGAAGAACTCTGTGCGCTGGCACGGGAATATCTTGCGCGCAGCGCGGAGGAACAGGATGCGGATACGGCATATGCGGCGCGCGTGCTGCTCGGCGAAACGCTGCTCAGCATGACGGCAAAGTCGTTCGATGAGGACTGCTATATTGAGGGCGTCCACGCCCTGATGCAGGCTTACAACGAGCGCGGGAACGCAGGGATTTATGACCTCCTGTGTGGGCTTTCCTATGAACCCAATGCGGCGGCGATGTGTGCCAATTATGAAGCGAATCGCCGTATTCTTGCGTCCATGGAGGGGGCTCCTGCGCTCCCGGACTATGACCGGCTTCCCGTTGTTGTTTTTCCTTTGACCAATGATTACAGTGTGCTCTTTGACAAGGAGCGGCAGGCATTTCTCTTTCATGCACGCGAAAATGCGCTGCAGACGCTGTATCATACGCTGATCTTTTCGGATCTCACGCACGGCGGAGCCACCCCTTGTATGGAACGATTTTCTCAGGACATACGGAACGATGAGATAAGTGATCTCGGCGTGCGGCTTACAGAAGCCGTTCGCATGCACGATTTCGGCGCATCAATGCAGGAGTGTGCAGAAAAGTATCATCGCCTGTATCCGTATGGGGAACTGTACGAAATATTTCATGCGGAAGCGGCGCTTGACCGACAGGATATAGATGCAGCACTTCGCTATGGGGAAGCGGCGTATGAAAAGCGGAAGATGAGCGCCGCTGCCTGCCGTCTGCTCTACCGTATTTATAAAGCCGCGGGGCGGCTGGACCGCGCACTGCTTTTTTTAGTCGTCGGCAAGAGCTGCGACAGCATTGAGTTCCCCCAAAGCGACAGGGAAAAATGCATGCAGGCGCTCACGGCGGCCTATACAAATACGCAGTTTGCTCCCTTTGTTTCAAGGGCCTATTTGGATGCGGGCGCGATGAAGACGCATTTAGAGGCTGCCGTCTGTGCAGAACTGCCCCGCTTCTCCGATCAGCTTCCGGCTTACCGGACAGGCATCTATAATCCATATGGCCTCATGCATATTCGGTCGAAGGTGCTCGCACTTATGAATGCCGTGACAGAGCGGTATAACCTTCCTATTTTCAATGATTTCGTCTTTGATGTTATGAAGGCCGATGAAATGCGCGAGGCGAAGATTGCTCCTGCAGATGAGAGCCCCGTTCTTGTTCCCGTTGCCGCAGCGCGGGAAGAACAGGTGCTGACCTTTCAGAGCACGGGCTTTGAGCGGGCAATGATGCTTGCGCAGGGAGAATTCAATTTCTACCGCGCAGATAAGCCGGTAACAATCCGGTCAGCCGAGCCGTTTCTCGTCGGTGCGCCGATCGTCCTTCGCCACAGCCCCCGACGAAAAAAGTTTGTTCTGAACATCCTTGCCGACGGCCTCAGCTGGAAAGAAATACAGCAGGGGCGTTCTGTGCCGATGCCGAATGTCCTGCGGTTTTTCAGCAAAGGGGTAATTTTTGACAATCATTTCTCCATGGCTGAGTATACCTATCCGGCCCTCGCGACGATCGAGACAGGGCTGTATCAGCATCATACGCAGATCGCAGAGCCCGGGGTCCCCTTCGCGCTTGATCCGTCCTATGTGACAATCTCGGAGCAGATGAAGAAGCTCGGTTATTACTGTGCCAACATACAAAGCTGCGGGGCGGGAATATATAACGGTGCAACACGCGGGTATGACCGGCTGATTGTAAATCACTGGATGATGCCGGCTGCCGAAGGCATTGAGCGCACGATTCGTCATCTCGAGACATTTGACGAATGTGACAGCTTCCTCTTTACGCATTTTGCGGATACGCATCCGTATAATGCGGATGTCAGTACGCCGGCGTATGCGTCGGCGCATTTGCCCCTCTCAGACGTATTGCAGCCGCAGGATATGGGCGCATCGGTATTCCTGAAGCCGAACCCGCTCAGCCAATATGTCAATCACAGTGAAATTCGCGCAGCAGATCGGCAGTTAGGATATCTTTTCGACTACATCGAGCAGCACTATGCGGATGACGAGTACATTGTTCTGCTCTATTCCGATCACGGCGCGTCGGTACACTCACGCAGCCCGTATCTCATGAGTGAGGAGCAGACGGGAGCGGCGCTGATGGCGCGCGGTGCCGGCGTACCGCAGCTGGGGCGCGTGGATGAACTCGCAAGCGCGGTTGATATCTATAAGATTCTCGGCAAACTTGCGGGCTATCCGATTGATGCGCCGTATCTGGACGGCAACCTGCCGGAGGCATTCGGCGGAACAAGGCGGGAGTATACGGTCAGCAATTCGATCTATCCAGGGCAGACGTATAAGATCTGCGTGCGTACGGAGCGTCATGCGTTCCATCTGGAGACGGAGGAGTTTACGCGGGAGGACGGGACGATCTCTCTGGATCGATACAGCTATCATATCCATGAGCGGGACGAGAACTACCGCGAGGTATTTGACGATGCGCTGGCGCGGTATTTTCTGGATATTGTGCGGAACTATACGGAGAGCTTCCGACGCTGAAGCGAGCGGATGCAATTCCTTGCAAAAAGGATTGTTTTGTGCTAATCTTACCAGTGCAATTCATACAATAATACAGACGATGTGCGGACGCCTTCGTCCCCTCGGGGCGGGGGCGTTTTTTCGGGAGGAACAGATTGATGAGCCAGGAATCCGGCGCAAATATTCCAAAGACATATGACCCTGCATCTTTTGAGCGGAAATGGTACGAATACTGGGAGACACATCATTTATTTCACGATGACGCGGATGAGTCTCGTACGCCCTACAGCGTAGTGATCCCCCCGCCGAATGTGACGGGGCAGCTGCACATGGGGCATGCGCTCGACAATACGCTCCAGGATATCCTTGTGCGCTACCAGCGCATGCGCGGCAAGAATGTCGTGTGGATACCGGGGTGCGATCATGCGGGCATTGCCACGCAGGCAAAGGTAGAGGAGAGTCTGCGTGCGGAGGGGACGAACCGGTTCGAACTCGGGCGTGAGAAATTTTTGGAGCGTGTCTGGGACTGGAAGCAGCAGTATGGCGACCGCATCATGTATCAGCTGCGCATGCTCGGCGCATCCTGCGACTGGGACCGCGAGCGGTTCACGATGGACGAGGGCTGCTCGCACGCGGTGCGCGAAGTGTTCGTGAGCCTCTATGAGCAGGGGCTGATCTATCAGGGCACACGCATCACGAACTGGTGCCCGCACTGCACGACGGCGATCTCGGACATTGAGGTGGAGCATGAGACAGAGGAGGGGAATCTCTGGCATCTCCGCTATCAAATCGAGGGCACGGATGACTATGTGGAGATCGCGACGACGCGGCCGGAGACGATGTTCGGCGATACGGGGGTCGCTGTGCATCCGGATGATGAGCGCTACAAAGGCCTCGTCGGCAAGACGCTGATCCTGCCCGTGGTGGAGCGGCGCATTCCGCTCTTTGCCGATGCGTATGTCGACCCCGCATTCGGAACGGGTGCGGTCAAGGTGACGCCGGCCCACGATCCGAACGACTTCGAGATGGGACAGCGCCATCATCTCGAGCAGGTCGTCGTCATCAATTCTGACGGAACGATGGGCGAGGGCGCGGGAAAGTACGCGGGACTTGACCGCTACGAATGCCGCAAGGCACTCGTGAAGGAACTCGCAGAGATCGGTGCGCTCGTGCGTACAGAGAAACACGAGCATGCTGTCGGGCACTGCTCGCGCTGCCATGCGACGATTGAGCCGCTTGTGTCAAAGCAGTGGTTCGTCCGCATGGAGGATCTGGCGAAACCGGCGATTGCTGCGGTGAGAGACGGGCGCATCCGCTTCGTTCCCGAACGCTTTACCAAAATATATGAAAACTGGCTCGAGAATATCCGCGACTGGTGCATCTCGCGCCAGCTCTGGTGGGGGCACCGTATTCCCGCATGGCACTGCGCGGACTGCGGTGAGACCTCTGTTTCGCGTGAGGATCTTGCCGCCTGTATGCACTGCGGCAGCAGCCGCATCCATCAGGATGAGGATGTGCTCGATACGTGGTTCAGCTCTGCTCTCTGGCCGTTCGAGACGCTGGGCTGGCCCGAGGAGACGAAGGACCTCCGCCATTTCTATCCGACATCGACGCTCGTTACCGGGTATGACATCATCTTCTTCTGGGTCGCGCGCATGGTCATGATGGGACTGCGCTTCGGGGGCGACGTGCCGTTCCGGGATGTCTTTATCCACGGCCTTGTGCGCGACAGCGAGGGACGCAAGATGTCCAAGTCTCTCGGCAACGGCATCGACCCCGTAGAGGTCATCGAGAAATACGGCGCGGACACGCTGCGCTTCATGCTCATCACGGGCAATACCCCGGGCAACGACATGCGCTTCTACTGGGAGCGCGTGGAGGCCGCGCGCAATTTTGCGAATAAGATCTGGAACGCATCGCGCTATATGCTGATGAATCTCGAGGGCGCGGACGATTCCTTTGTGCCGGAGGAGAGCGACTGCACGCTCGCCGACCGCTGGATTCTCTCGCGTGCGGCCCAGACGGCGCACGATGTGACGGCGAACCTCGAGAACTACGAGCTCGGCGAAGCAGGCCGCATGATTTACGAGTTCCTGTGGAGCGAGTTCTGCGACTGGTACATCGAACTGACGAAGGCGCGCCTCTATGACAAGGAGAACCCGCGCGCGCGCAATACGGCACTCTATGTCCTGCGCACGGTACTCGAGCGTACGATGCGTCTTCTGCATCCCTTTATGCCGTTCCTGACGGAGGAAATCTGGCAGAAGCTGCCGCATGCGGGCGAGAGCATCATGCGTGCGCCATGGCCGGAGGCTGCGGAATCGGATATTGACCCCGCGGCAGAGCAGACGATGACGGCGATCATGGAGGTCATCAAGACGACGCGCAACCTGCGCGCCGAGCTTGGCACGCCGCCGGGGAAGAAGAGTGCGCTCATCCTGCGTGTGCGGGATGAGGCTCTTGCTGCGGAATTTGCGGCGCACGAGGACTATTTCTTTGCGCTTGCCTCTGCGTCTGAGGTCTCTTTCCTCGCGGCGGACGCGCCTGATCCGGAGAACGTCGTGACGGGAGCGCTCGCAGGCGCAGCAGTCTATCTGCCGCTCGCGGGACTCATCGACGTGGAGAAGGAAACCGCACGCTTGACAAAGGAGCGCGAGAACCTCGAGAAGGAGATCAAGAGGCTCACAGGAAAACTCTCGAATGAGGGCTTCACTTCCAAGGCCCCTGCTGCCGTCGTGGAAGCAGAGCGTGAGAAGCTGGCAGGGTATGAGGAGAAAATCGGCCTCATCCGGACGCGTCTTGCGGATCTGGCGAAGCTCTGAGGTGCTCCGATGAACTACGCGGAGTCGCTTCGTTATCTCGATGAACTGAATACATTCGGCATCCGTCTGGGTCTTGCGCGCATGGAGGAACTCTGTGCGCGCCTTGGGAACCCGGAGCGTGCCTATACGACGATCCACATTGCAGGAACGAACGGCAAGGGGTCGGCAGCGCAGATGATGGATGCTGTCTTCCGTGCTTCCGGCATCCGCTCCGGACGTTACCTTTCGCCGCACCTCATCTCCTATACGGAACGCATGAGTACAGACGGCCATGATATTTCCGAGGAAACGTTCGCCGCGCTCCTCACGCGCGTGCGCGCAGCGGCGGATGAAATGACTGCCGAGGGGCATGAGCATCCGACGCAGTTCGAGGCACTGACAGCACTTGCCTTCCTCTATTTTGCGGAGGAGCACGTTGAGACTGCCGTCATCGAAACGGGGCTTGGCGGACTTCTCGACTCGACGAATGTCGTTGATCCTGTTCTCACAATCATCACGAACGTGGCGATGGATCATGCCGACCGCTGCGGCGGAACGCTCGCGGGGATTGCGGAGCACAAAGCGGGCATCATTAAGGAAGGCGTGCCTGTCATCACGGCTGCTGCCGGCGCACCGCTCGAGATCATCGAGCAGCGCGCCGAGGAGTGCGGTGCTGACGTATTCGTCTATGGCGAGGATTTTTCAGCGCAGCTCTTCTTGAAAGAGGGCGGTCAGAGCATTGTCTTCCACTCCGTTGTCTGCCGTGAGCCGGCGCCCTTTGAGCTTGCGCTTGCGGGGCCCTATCAGACGGAGAATGCGGCGCTGGTCATTATGGCGGCGCAGGTACTCGGCCGCGAGGATGCGCGCATTACGGAGACGGCGCTGCGCAGCGCGCTGCGCAGCGTACATCATCCGGCGCGCTTTGAAATCCTTGCGGCCGAGAATCTGCAGGTCGTTATTGACGGCGCGCATAACCCGGCCGGGATGCAGGCGCTGCGCGCGGGGTTGGATGCCTACTTCCCCCATGTACCGCGCGTCTTTTTGCTGGGCATCCTGAAGGATAAAGATATTGACGCCATGCTGGCGGCCCTCCTGCGTCCCGGCGATCGAGTCGTCACGGTGCGTCCGAATTCTGTGCGTGCGGCTGGCGCGGATGTCGTTGCGGCGGTCGCTGCGGGGATGGGGCTCGATACGCTTGCATGCGGTGATGTGCAGACGGGGCTTGCTGAGGCCGAGCGGCGTGCGCGTGCAGACGGCGCGCTGCTCGTTGCCGCAGGCTCACTCTACCTTGTGGGCGGCATCCGCGTGCTGCTCACGGCAGGGAGGTGAGAGCGCGTGGCAGAGGATTATTTCAAGCAGAGGCGCCGCGTACTTCGCCAGCGCCGCTGGGGCGGGCGAATGGCCCGCTGCATGATGTACGCGGTGATTGCTGAGGCGTTTTTGATTCCCCTTGTGCCGCTTGCGGCAATGGCTGTGCTGCTCGTCGGGTGTACGGCGCTTTTCCTGCGCCTGCGCATCGATCCAAGTTTTCATCTGCGGCGTCTGCCCTATGATGCCCCGGCGCTGCTCTTTGTCATCATTGGATTTCTCTCCGTTGCGGTCGCACCGGATAAGGCGTTCAGCTTCTATAATTTTTATCATCTCGTGCCGATCTATGCCATGACCTATCTGCTCGCCGGACAGACTCTGCGCGCACCGCGGGATCTGCAGCGCGTCACGCTGGCGATGGCGGCGTCGGCTATGATTGTCGTCCTCTACGGTTTCTATCAATTTATCTTCGGCATCGATATTTCCACGATGAAGTGGGTCGATGGGGCGTCCTTCCCAGAACTCTCAAAGAGAGTGTTTTCAACGTGGGAGAATCCGAATATTCTCGCCGGCTATCTGGATATCGTCATCTGCATCGCGGTGGGACTTGTCACAGCACTGCAGCGCGGCTGGCGTGTGTTCACACTCGTTCTGCTTGTTGCGGCACTTGCTTGCCTCGGGATGACCTATGCGCGCGGTGCATGTCTCGTGATCGCCGTAGTGCTTGGATGCTACGGCGCACTGCGCGACCGGCGCGTTCTGATCGGAATCGCTGTGCTTGGCGCGGGCGCACTTCTCGCCGACCCCGTGCTTGCAGACCGCTTACTCTCTGTTTTTACGCGCGTAGACACCTCCTCGGAGATGCGGCTCGCGTTTTGGGAGAGCACGATTGCGATGATCATGGATCACCCGTTTCTCGGGGTTGGCTGGGGCATGTATTTCATGGCTTATCCGGAATATGATTTCTACTTGCAGGGCGCGCCCGTCGAGATTGTTCACGCGCACAATATGTATTTGAACTACACCGCTGAGATCGGCATTCCCGGGGCGCTTTCGTTTTTCTGGTTCTTTTTCGGTTCTCTTGTGCTCGCTTTTCGCATAAAGCGCAGAACGCCGCCGTGGGAGACCATTCTCGCTGCGCATGAACATGAATGGAAAACCCTTGCCGACGTGCGGTCGGCACTTGGGCGCTGGCGCAGGCAGCGTTTTGTCGAAGGCCTTGGTCTCGGCCTCGGCCTTGCGTTTATCTCCATTGCGCTCAACGGCTTAACAGATCATCTCCTCTTTAATATACCGTCCTCCATGCTGCTCTGGATGCTCGCTGCCATGACGGCAGCGGCGCATGCGATCGCGGAAGAGAGGAAGGAAAAACTGACTGCGCAGGAAAAGGATGCGGATGTGTTGTCAGAAAAAGAATGAGGAATTAAAAATTGTTTGCCCTTTTTTTCACAAATCACAGAAAATGGCGTCAACGTAATCTTGACGCCATTTTTTTTTCGTGATATTCTATGGAAAGATATAATTGGCGTAGACAGATACGATAACTTACAGTTATTTCAGCATGCTTTTTGCGCATAATATATGCGACGAAACAAGACGATCTGAATACCTGTAAGGAAAACGGGGCTGCTGTGCCAGAAGAGTATCAGTGGACGACGGCGGCGAGTGCTGTCCGCCGTATCAGAGGGAGGTTTTTCTATGATCGATATTTCCGATCGCGTTCCCAAGTCCCTTGAGGGCAAAATTGTGAGCGCGGAAGTGGCTGCGGAGTACTTCTCCGACGGCATGGTCATCGGCGCCAGCGGCTTTACGCCGTCCGGCTATCCGAAGGCGGTGCCGCTTGCCATTGCCGAGCGCATGAAGAAGAATCCGTTTAAAGTAAGTCTTTGGACGGGGGCTTCCACGGGACCTGAGCTGGACGGCGCGCTGGTTGAAGCAGACGGCATGAAGCAGCGTCTCCCCTACCAGACGAACACGTCGCTGCGCAATGCGATCAACTCTGGGAAGGTCAGCTACATTGACATGCACCTTTCGCAGGTCGCACAGCAGGCGCGCGAGGGATTCCTCGGCAAGATCGATGTCGCTCTCGTAGAGGCCGTCGCAATCACCGAGGAAGGCATCATTCCCTCGACGTCGGTCGGCAATACGCCGTCATTCGTCCAGAGTGCGGATGTGGTGATCGTCGAGGTGAACACGAGCCAGCCGATGGAACTTGTCGGCATGCACGACATTTACATCCCCCTCGATCCGCCGGATCGTCTGCCCATTCCCATCACAAAGGCGGGCGACCGTATCGGTACGCACTTCATCCCGTGCCCGCTGGACAAGATCAAGTACGTTGTTCCCTCTGACATCACGGATAAGACGCGCCCGCTTGCGCCGCTCGATGCCGCTTCGAAGAGGATGGGCGAACTCACGGTTCAGTTCCTTTCGAAGGAGATCGAAGAAGGGCGTATGCCGAAGGGCCTCCTGCCGCTGCAGTCCGGCGTCGGCAACGTGGCAAATGCTGTTATTGCAGGATTTGTCAACTCCGATTTCACGGATCTCGAAGTCTACACCGAGGTTATCCAGGACGGCATGTTCGATCTGGCGGATGCAGGCAAGCTGAAAGCGGCATCCGGCACGGCGTTCTCGCCTTCTCCGGAGGGCCTCCAGCGCTTCTACAAGGACATCGAGAAGTACAAGAAGATCATGATGCTCCGTCCGCAGGAGATCTCGAATAATCCTGAGGTTGTCCGCCGTCTCGGCGTCATCGCGATGAACACGGCAATCGAGGTCGATATCTACGGAAATGTCAACTCCACCCATATCATGGGAACGAAGATGATGAACGGCATCGGCGGCAGCGGCGACTTTGCACGCAACGCCTACATCACCATTTTCTTCACGACCTCCGAGGCAAAGGGCGGCAAGATCTCTTCGATCGTTCCGTTCTGCTCGCACATTGATCACGGATGCCATGACGTCGACGTCATCATCACGGAGCAGGGCGTCGCGGATCTGCGCGGAAAGTGCCCGCGCGAGCGTGCGCTCGAGATCATCAACAACTGTGCACATCCGGACTACCGTCCTCTTCTGCTCGACTACTACAACCGTGCACTCGAGGCCACGAAGGGCGCACAGACACCGCATCTCCTGGACGAGGCGCTTTCCTTCCACCAGCGTTTCGTAAAGACGGGGACGATGCAGAAATAACATAGACAAAAAGGGCATAAAAGCCCTTTAGGGCCCAAAAAGGACCCAACAAGAACTGTTAAGGTAAAGGAGAATACTTTCATGAGCAATGAAAAGATCCAGGCGGGGCTTGACAAGTACAACGCCACCGTAGAGAAGGCAGCAGCGAAGTTCCCAATGCGTCAAAGCATTCCTGAGCAGGGCCTTTACACCCCGCTCGACATCAAGGACACGGACTATGCAGAGGACATCGGTTTCCCCGGTGTTTATCCCTACACCCGAGGCGTTCAGCCGACGATGTACCGCGGGCGTTTCTGGACGATGCGTATGTACGCAGGTTTCTCCACGGCGGAGGAGTCCAACAAGCGCTATCGTTACCTCATCGAGAGCGGCGCAACGGGCCTTTCCTGCGCATTTGACCTCCCGACGCAGATCGGCTATGACTCGACCGACCCCATCTCTGAGGGCGAGGTCGGCAAGGTCGGTGTTGCGATCGACTCCCTTGCTGATATGGAGATCCTCTTTGATCAGATCGACCTCGGCAAGGTTTCCACGTCCATGACGATCAACGCTCCGGCGTCCGTCCTCCTCGCGATGTACATCGCGGTTGCGGAGAAGCAGGGCGTCTCGGCGGATAAGCTCAAGGGCACGATCCAGAACGACATTCTGAAGGAGTATGCGGCACGCGGCACTTACATTTTCCCGCCGCGCCCGTCCATGCGCCTGATCACGAACATTTTTGAATATTGCTCCAAGAACGTCCCGAACTGGAACACGATTTCCATCTCGGGCTACCACATCCGCGAGGCTGGTTCCACAGCATCGCAGGAAATTGCATTCACCATTGCAGACGGCATCGCTTACGTCGAGGCTGCCATTAAGGCCGGCCTCAACGTTGACGACTTTGCAGGACGTCTCTCCTTCTTCTGGAACGCACACAACAATGTTCTCGAGGAAGTTGCGAAGTTCCGCGCATCCCGCCGCATCTGGGCCAAGGTCATGAAGGATCGTTTCAAGGCCGAGAAAGCAAAATCCCAGATGCTCCGCGTTCACACGCAGACGGCAGGCTCGATGCTCACCGCACAGCAGCCGAACAACAACATCGTCCGCGTTGCGCTCCAGACCGCAGCAGCAGTCATGGGCGGCACGCAGTCGCTGCACACGAACTCCCGCGATGAAGCGCTTGCGCTTCCGACGGAGGATTCGGTTATGGTCGCACTTCGTACGCAGCAGATCGTTGCGTATGAGAGCGGTCTTGCCGATGTGATTGACCCGCTCGCAGGTTCCTACTACGTCGAGGCGATGACCAACCGCATCGAGGCAGAGGCCTGGGAGTACATCAAGAAGATTGATGAGCTCGGCGGCGCTGTTGCGGCGATCGAGAAGGGCTACATCCAGAAGGAGATTCAGGACAGCGCCTACAAGTGGCAGATGGATGTTGAGTCCGGCGCCCGCGTTATCGTCGGCGTCAACAAGTTCCAGGTGGAGGAAGAGGCTCCGAAGAACCTCCTCCGCGTGGATGCTTCCGTCGGCGAGAAGCAGAAGGCTAAGGTTGAGGCGATGAAGGCAAAGCGCGACAACGCAGCCGTTCAGGCGGCTCTGGCTGACCTCAAAAAGGCATGCGCGGATGAGCACGAAAACCTCATGCCGCATATCCTTGCAGCGGTCAAGACCTATGCTACGCTCGGCGAGATCTGCGGTGTTATGCGTGAAGTCTTCGGCGAGTACGAGGCACACGTCAACCTGTAAGAAGCGGTTGTTTGGTGAATACACATGGGGCAGCGCCGCGGTGCGGCGCCGGTTCCCTTCAGGAGGAATATAAAAATGGCAGATAAAATCAGAGTGCTCGTTGCAAAACCGGGTCTGGATGGTCATGATCGCGGCGCCAAGGTCGTTGCGCGCGCACTGCGCGACGCCGGCTTTGAGGTCGTTTACACGGGACTCCGTCAGACCCCTGAGGAGATCGCTGAGGCGGCTCTCCAGGAGGACGTCAACGTTGTTGCAATGAGCATCCTCTCCGGTGCGCATCCGCACCTCTTCCCGACGGTCGTGAACCTCGTTCGCGAGAAGGGAATGAAGGATGTGCTGATCATCGGCGGCGGCGTTATCCCCGAGGGCGATATCCCCGCCCTCAAGAAGGCAGGTGTTGCCGAGGTCTTCACGCCGGGCACGCCGACCAGCGCGATTGTTGATTTCATCAAGGCAAACGTTAAGGCGTAACAGCGTCTTTTGAAAGGATGGATGACAGACAGAAAATGCTTCAGTCTGTCATCCATTCCCTTGTTTCTTATGGAGTCACTGCGCTGAGGAGGTGGGCATATGGATATTGCGGCAGAGGTGCTGAAGGGCAACCGCCTCGCACTCTCACGCGCCATCACGGCGATTGAGAACGAGCGCGAGAATGCTGTCGACATCATGAAAGCGCTCTATCCGCATACGGGAAATGCCTACGTACTTGGCATTACCGGCCCCCCGGGTGCGGGCAAAAGCACCATGACGGATAAGATTGCCAAGGAATACCGCAAACGCGGGAAAACGGTCGGCATCATCGCCGTCGACCCTACGAGCCCCTTTTCCGGCGGCGCTATTCTAGGCGACCGCATCCGTATGAACGACCTGACGCTCGACGAGGGCGTTTTTATCCGCAGCATGGGTACGCGCGGCAGCCTCGGCGGCCTCTCGCACAAGACTGCTGACGCGGTAAAGGTCATGGATGCTTTCGGCAAGGACGTTATCTTTGTCGAGACCGTTGGTGTCGGGCAGTCCGAGGTGGATATCGTACGGGCGGCGGACACTACGATGGTTGTGCTGATTCCGGGCATGGGCGACGATATTCAGGCCATCAAGGCGGGAATCTTGGAGATCGGCGATGTATTCGCCATCAACAAGTCCGATCTTGACGGTGCGGATAAACTCGTCCGTGAGATCAATATGATGCTGGATCTGGATGACCATATGTCCGACTGGCGTCCGCCCATCCGTAAGGTCGTCGCGAATCGCGGCGAAGGGATTGCGGAGCTGGTTGACACCGTTGAAGAACACCGTGCCCATATTGAGGGCAATGGGGTTCTCACAGAGCGGCGTACGCGCCGCACACGCGATGAGATGCTGGATATCCTGCATGCAGGCGTCCGGCGCAGCATCGAAGGCCGCATTATCAATACGGGGCGACTCGACGACTATGTGGCAAAGATCAAGGCGCATGAGACCGACCCCTATACGGTGGTCGGCGAGATCATGGCCGAAATGTTGGCATGAGGAAATACTGACGGCGGATGCCCCTCCAGAGGAGGATGACCGCATCAGACATTCCTCGACTCAGCTAGGAGGAAGTATCATGTTCAAGGTTCTGGGAGTGGATCACATCGGCGTTGCCGTTAAGGATCTCGAAGAGGGAAAGAATTTCTGGTCTGATGTTATCGGCATTGCCTGCACGAACCAGGAGACGGTTGCTGAGCAGAAAGTCACGACGACCTTCCATCCGACGCCGAACGGCAGCGAGATTGAGCTGCTCATCGGCACGGCGCCGGACAGCCCCATCACGAAGTACATTGAGAAGAACGGCGAGGGCATTCAGCACGTTGCGCTGCGCGTCGACAACATCGAGAACGCGATCGCCGATCTCATGGCGAAGGGCGTCCGCATGATTGATGAGAAGCCGCGTATCGGCGCAGGCGGCGCGAAGATCGCATTCCTTCATCCGAAATCGACGAAGGGCGTTCTCCTCGAAATCTGTGAACATGAGGATCGCTGAGGAGCGGCGTTTACCCGAAACACATTGCAAAGGAGCTTCGCACTCTGCGATGACTCCAAGTGTTTGACAGATATACAGGAGGGATATGATGTCCACAGTCCAGGAAAAAATTGAGCAGATGCTCAAGAAGAAAGAGCATCTCATGCTCGGCGGCGGCGAGAAGGCAATCGAGAAGCAGCACAGCAAGGGGAAACTCACAGCGCGTGAGCGCCTGAATATGCTCTTCGACGAGGATACCTTCGTTGAGCTCGATATGTTTGTGCGCCATCGCTGCACAAACTTCGGCCAGGAAAAGAAAGAGCTGCCGGGTGAGGGCGTTGTGACGGGCTACGGTACAGTCAACGGCCGCCTCGTTTATGCGTTCGCACAGGACTTCACCGTTGAGGGCGGCTCGCTCGGCGAAAAGCACGCACATAAGATCTGGAAGGTTATGGACCTTGCCATGAAGATGGGCGCACCCTGCATCGGCATCAACGATTCGGGCGGCGCGCGTATCCAGGAGGCGGTTGACGCACTTTCCGGCTACGGCGGCATCTTCTATCGCAATACGAAATCCTCCGGCGTTATTCCCCAGATCTCCGTTATCATGGGACCCTGCGCGGGCGGCGCGGTTTACAGCCCGGCGCTCACAGACTTCATCTACATGGTGAAGAACACGAGCCAGATGTTCATCACCGGCCCTGCTGTTATTAAGTCCGTTACGGCGGAAGAGGTTACGGCAGAGGAACTCGGCGGCGCGATGACGCACAACACCCGTTCCGGTGTTGCGCATTTCGCTGCGGAGAACGATGAGGACTGCATTGATCAGATCCGCTATCTGCTCTCGTTCCTCCCGAGCAACAACATGGAGGAGACCCCGCATGTTGAGACGGGCGATGATCCGAATCGTCAGGATGAGAGCCTCAACACGCTCATTCCCGACAATCCGAATGCACCGTATGATATGAAGGACGTTATTCGCAGTCTCGTTGACAACGGCGAGTTCTACGAAGTACATGAGCATTTCGCAACGAACATCATCTGCTGCTTCGCACGTTTTGACGGCCGTTCGGTCGGCATCATCGCGAACGAGCCGAACGTCATGGCAGGCTGCCTCGATGTCGATGCGTCAAACAAGTCGGCGCGCTTCATCCGCTTCTGCGATGCGTTCAACATTCCGCTTGTCAATCTCGTTGACGTACCGGGCTTCCTGCCGGGTGTCGATCAGGAGTACAGCGGCATCATCCGTCACGGCGCAAAGATGCTCTATGCATACAGTGAGGCGACGGTGCCGAAGGTCACGGTCATCACGCGCAAGGCGTACGGCGGCTCCTACATCGCAATGTGCAACCGCGAGCTCGGCGCGGATCAGGTCATGGCTTGGCCGACCTCCGAGATCGCCGTTATGGGTCCGGCAGGTGCTGCAAATATCATCTTCCGCAAGGATCCGGATAAGGAGGCACGCACGGCAGAATACATCGAGGAGTTTGCAACCCCGTACAAGGCGGCGGAGCGCGGCTACATCGATATGGTCATCACGCCGAGCGAGACGCGCCCCTACATCATCACAGCGCTCAACGCACTTTCCAGCAAGCGCGAAGACAATCCGGCAAAGAAGCATGGGAACATTCCTCTCTAAAAGAGCGGGAGGTATCACAATGGCTACAAACGCTGTGGCACCGGAAATCGTCGCAGCGATTACTGCTGCCGTTCAGACGGCGGCGGGCGGCAAGGTCGTCGCTGTGCGCATCAAGCCTGCAGAGGTTTGGACGCTTGCCAATCGCAGCAACCTTTGAAGGGATTCTGCATGTGCAGATTTTCTTAGGAATATAAACGTTGGAGGAATTACACATGAAAAAGTTCAACATTACTGTCAATGGGACCGCTTATGACGTAGAGGTCGAAGAGGTACGCGCAGGCGGCGCTGCGGCTCCGGCTGCACCTCGTGCTGCTGCGCCGGCTCCCGCTGCTGCTCCGGCTCCGGCTCCGGCTGCAGCACCGGCAACTCCGGCTCCGGCTGCTGCTGCAAAGCCTGTTTCCGCGGGCGAGCAGTCCATCGACGCTCCGATGCCGGGCAAGATCATCGAGGTCAAGGTTTCGGTCGGCCAGGCGGTCAAGGCCGGCGATACGCTCCTCATTCTCGAGGCGATGAAGATGCAGAACGAGATTGCCGCTCCGTCCGACGGTACGGTCAAGTCGATCAGCGTCTCTGCCGGACAGTCGGTCAAGGTGCGCGATCAGCTCGTCGTCCTCGGCTGATTTCATCGATAAAATATATCGGGAGCCCCAGATGGGGCTCCTTTTTTGTATCCTTGTCAACACGGCGTGAAAATGATAAAATAGAGCGGATATCATCTATTTTCTGAAACGATCAGAGGAGAGCTCTTCATGCATCTGAAGATCCGGATTCTTGACAAATACATTTTCCGGGAGGTCTTTTCTTCCTTTCTTTTTGCTATCTGTGCGTTCTCGGCGGTCTTCATCGGCTCGGGCACGCTTTTTCGCATTGCGCAGTATATTACGGACTACGGCGCGTCGCTGCCGTCGGTCATCAAGATCTTTGTGTTCAGTCTGCCCGGCGTTGTCATGTGGACGTTTCCGATGGCCATGCTGCTCGCGAGTCTCCTGACGTTTGGCCGTCTGTCGTCTGCGAGCGAGATCACCGCGATGAAGTCCTGCGGCATCGGTTTCGGACGCATTGCAGCCCCCGCCATCCTGCTCGGCTTTATCGTGAGCGTCGGAGCGATTTTCTTCAACGAACATGTCGTTCCCCGTGCAAATACGGCGTACCGCAACGTCATCTACTATGAGATCGAAGGCAACTCCGGCATGAAGTCGCAGGAGCATGTTATCATCAAGGAAATCGAGGAAG
>ERZ772766.636-NODE-636-length-20092-cov-40.169087_pt1 | contig 20092 bp, 14 predicted proteins | sample MGYA00511379_ERZ772766 | MGnify/ENA primary metagenome ERZ772766 (study PRJEB29015, sample SAMEA2737895) | human oral metagenome | biome: human oral; feature: human-associated habitat; material: dental | place: China | collected 2116 ...
CCTGCCTGAGCGAGTGCCTCAGGTGACATGACACTCACGTGTCTCGGAAGCGAGGAAACAAGACAGCGGCTCCACGTAGGAGCATCTGTGGCCATCCCCCCTCCCCAGGGGAGTGGACAGTAAGTCGCCTGCAGGACGAACACCACCGGGCACTGGTACGCCCCGGAGACACTTTCACTGCTGATCTCGGACCCATTCCCTTGTTTCACGTGAAACCGGGTCACTCATCGAATTCGGGTAACGGAGTACGAACGGCACCTATGCGGAACGTGAGGCACGAGCAAGAGGACGTACCTGCCTCCGTGTGTGCCCACGCCAGCGCACTAACGAAGGCCCTCATACTCCTCCCTACAGAGTTCCGACATCGTGCCTAGACCCCCTCCCCGGGAGACGAAACCAGTTCTTGAGGAATGACGGACCGGGCATGGTTGCCAAGAAACGGCTAGCTCTACCACCGGGTAAGAGACTCACTCATGAAACGATGCCGGTGCGAATTATCGACGGGACTGCAGATCTGGTTTCACGTGAAACCGCGCGAATGCGGGTTTGCCCACCGGGGCGAAACAGGTCTTTCCACGAACGATACGAAGCCAGGCGGCATCGCCCAGTGGATCACAAACCACGGTGATATCCAGCTCGTCACCCACCGAGCTGTTCTCGCACCTAGGGGATGTCCTCATGCGTTTCCTCGCCACCGAACGATCGACCATCATGGAATCGCATTTGGACGAGGCCGGTTTCAGGATCATCGTCCCCATGCTCAGTTCGATACCGAGCCGACAGTCGGAGTCGCAGTAGCCGTTTCGCCACGCGCCCCCTCCACGGTTTCGGGATCTATTTCACGAGAAACAGTGGCACTCCCCACTTCGATCGGCAGAGCGGTATCAGTCCCGTGCCCGAGCGAGATGACGGAGCGAACAACGCTCTACTGTACTGGCGCCTCACCACCAACGACGCCCGTTACCTTCGACGCTACTAAGGCCGTGTTCAGTTCCAAGCCCCATAGCTCTTAAGAATACAAGAGCCTCAAGTGAGCACCGTACGCCGGATATGTCCCGACAGTGGTTAGCACCACCTCGACCCGGGGTAGCAGGTTCCCTCAACCACGACTGACAATGCCCCGTTCACGAGACACCCGATCTGGTTTCACGTGAAACCGCCCTGGACGCCTTGCTCAAGCCAACGTGGAAACGAGACTCAGACGACACCATGTCATACGATTCTTTCGGGCAGCCCGAAGAGGGATATGTGTCCGTAGATGCTTCGCGGTTTGAATCCTTGTTCCGAAGAGGCCTTATCGAACCATGCAGTCGACATGCGCGGAGTTCACGCGCTCCTTCCCCCTTTCGTCTTCTCCTGCTCGCGGACACACTTGGTTAGCAAGGCGTTTCACGTGAAACCGAAACTCTCGTCTCGTTCGATAAGACTCACATCGTTGCCGCGGCACCGAGACTGAGCACGCTGCGAGCACCGATACTGCGCTGATGCTCCCGCAAGACTGGAGCCAGAAGAGCAAGAGAATCCTCGACCCCATCTCAGCTTCTCTCCCTACTCTCGAGGAGAGGAAGCACGTCAAGCCCGCAACCGCTGCCTCGGCCCCAACCGTATACCCAGATCGAAACATCAGCGCATGCAAGAACCTCCCCACCGGCACCAACCACCGGAACCATGTTCAACGAGCCTGTTCTTGTTTCACGTGAAACCGGCATTCAATGAACAAGGCACAAAACAAGCCAGTCCCAGGTTCGCGCTCCGCTAGTCAGGTCTGCGTTTCACGTGAAACCGCAATCGGTCTGCCGAAGCCATCAAACGACGGAGGAAGTTCGGCGAAGCCTCGACATGTGAGGTTCCCTCATGTAGCCAGCCAACATCGTGGCGGTCCGTACGTCATCCACTGACGCAGGCTTGGGCTGAAAATATGACTTCGATACGTCGACTCGCGACCGGCAGGCCTTCTTCTGCGAACAGCCCTCTTCGACGAACGCTGCATCCTCGTTCGTTGCTGTATGAACGCCTTCAGCACCGCACTGACGATGAAAGGAGTAGGGGTTACTACCTTGGAGTACCGTCTCGCGAGTCAGCCACTGTTTCACGTGAAACCGATCTGCTCTCCGCATTCAATTGGAAGCAGGTTGCTGGGGCCTGCTACATACGCAACACCATACCGAAAGCCGACAGACAGCATACGACAACAGCATGAGAAGAGGCTTGCACAGGTGGTTCGGCTGGCTCTGTCGTTCAGGCAGGCCTGTCAGCCTCCCTTCGGGGAGGAAGTTTCCCAAGCAAACACTCACCGCTGCGTCATTCCCGGTAGTCGACCGAACTACTGCACCCAAGTGCACAGACTCCTCTAGTCAGAGGTGCGGATACGATGCAATCACCACGTTTCGTTCTCGGTTTCACGTGAAACCGGCTCACCACCGACCTTTCTCATGGCCGGCGGAGCAGCAAATGCTGCCGCGTCTCAACGAACTGGGCGACCTGCGTTCCAAAGACTGCTACTCCGAGCAGGCCGATGCCTCATCCTGTTTCATGTGAAACGGTCCCAAAGTGAATGCAGCGCTCGATACAAGCGGGCTCCGGGCGCGTGCACATACTGCGCAGATCTCAACACCTCCGCGATACGCGCACACGCTCTGCTCGTTACTCACCGAGTTGACCAAGTCGACGCTCCCAATCATCGATTCACTCACCGTTCCTACGAGAAGCACCGGCAGCGAGCTCACCGAATGCAGCAAGCGCTTTCTCTCCTCGTGGGTATCCACTCAAGTTTCAACGTGGGGAGGGCTCTTGAGGGCTCCCTACAGCTGTGCAGACTACCTCACGCATCCACTCCCAGAGAGTCTTCTCCAGCACGGCAGAGGCTCACGCTTCGTAAAGCGGTTTCACGTGAAACCAAGCCGTTTTCTTCTCACCGCACCATACGCCGTACGGGACAGGACGGACGCCACAGCCATCATCCGTCGGCACTCCCCCAGGGGAGGGGCTCCGCGACGCACTGCCTACGAACCTAATTGTTCACATCCAGAACACCGTCCATGTGCCGCTTGCCGCCGTCTTTCACAGGTGTGCTGGATCCCGCAACGCCGCCCCGTCCCATGTTTCACGTGAAACTAAGGCTCATCCTTTCCACACCGGATTGGACCTCATGTCGGCATCCTATGTCGTAGTGGATACAGAAGTGGGGTCGAGGCATATTCAGCCTCGGCCCCACCGTTGTACTCACCTCCGACGAGGTTCACTCCTCATCGAGGGACGTACCTGGTGCCAACGCGCCGACGATACGCGCGAGATCCTCGTCTCCTGCGAACTCGATAGTGATACGCCCCTTCTTCGCTCCACGTGTCACCTTGACGCGTGTATCGAAGGCGTCGGAAAGACGCGTTGAAAGCGCCGGGAGAGGCGTGCTGCGGGCCCGCAGCACCTTCGGTTGGTCTGATCCCGAGTCCGTTTCCTCGTGAAGAGCAACGAGCTCTTCCGTTGCCCGAACTGACAGCCCCTCGGCCACAACCCGCTGGGCGAGCCGTTCCATCTCAGCAGCGTTCGGGAGTCCCAGCAGTGCGCGGGCGTGACCCGCCGAAATGACATTAGCGGCCAGCCTCCGCTGCACCAGCGGAGGAAGCTTCATGAGGCGCAGCGTATTCGAGATCTGCGAGCGTGATCGAGCGATCCGTTCGGACAGCTCCGCGTGAGTGCACTGGAAGTCCTCCAGCAACTGCTGGTACGCCGCAGCCTCTTCGAGTGGATTCAACTGTACTCGGTGCAGGTTCTCCAGCAGGGCGTCGCGCAACAGGTCGACGTCGTCGGTATCCCGAACGACGGCCGGAATCGTCTCCAAGCCGGCTTCCTTGGAAGCACGCAGACGACGCTCACCCATGATGAGCTCATAACACGGCTCCTCTCCCTGCAAGGTCGGCACCTGCCGCACCACGATGGGCTGCAGCAGTCCTACTTCCGCGATCGAAGCCGCCAACTCCGAGATGTCCTCTTCGTCGAAGACCTGGCGAGGTTGGCGAGGATTGGGATGGATCAAGTTCACCGGAATCTCAGCAAAACGAGCCCCAGGAACAGGAACCAGATCAGAAGCATCAGCGTCCGCTGGGTCATCGCTGGCATCGGACTCACCATCAGCCTCAAGCCCAGCCGATACTTCGCCGTCGGCCTCAGAGGAAGACGGCTGATCAACAACATCTGATAACTGCTCGTCCTCCGTTTCACGTGAAACAGCTGAGTTTTCTGAAACTGAGACCGTCTCCGGAGCCGGCTCTACAGCAGCATGACTGAGCGCGGTCTCATCGTCCTGCGTCGACACCTCAACCGCACTGGATGTTGCTTCCGCGGTCTTTTTTTGTGCACGCTTGCGAGTTGCCTGACCGGCCGCATGAGCTCGCTTGGTTGAAGAGGTCGTCGAAGCCTTCTCAGTTTTCTTGACAGCCTTCTTGCCAGTCTTCTTCTCGGTCGTCTGCGTCGTTGTAGCCGAAGCCAGCGTGGTTTCACGTGAAACCGGTTTTTCCTGAGCGTCCTTCTCCGCCGTTCTGAGGGATGTCGTCGAACGCGTTGAACGGCTCTTTGATCCCCGCTTCCGTTGAGAGGGGGCCAAAAGGGCGGCGGTCAGATCTCGGGTACTCCGCGATTCCGCTGTCGGCTCGGGCTCCGGCGCAGCATGCTCGGCATGGGAGGGGGTGTCCTCCTCATGTGCATCGTCCTTCCTCGACTCAGGAAAGAAAACGTCGGAGGGACGAGACGCAGATACCTTCTCCTTCTGCGCCTCGGGAATCAGCGCCTGCAGACCCCGACCGAGTCCGCGCCGTTTCTGAGCCATTAGGCTTCCTCGCCTTCATTTCGGGGAGCGCCCCGCAGAGCGACCTCACGAGCCAGTTTCTTATACGCAATTGCGCCGGTGGACCGGGGGTCCCAGAACACCACGGGAGCGCCGAAGGAGGGGGCTTCAGCAACACGGATTGAACGTGGGACCTTGGTGTCCAACGTTGCATCAGGGAAATAGGAACGAACTTCGGATTCCACCTCGCGCGCCAAGGTGGTTCGCCCGTCGAACATGGTCAGCACGATCATGGATACGCCCAGCCCAGGATTGTGAATGCGGGCGATTCGATCAATAGAGCGTGTCAGAAGTGCCAAGCCCTCAAGAGCGTAGTATTCCGCCTGCATCGGAATGAGGACCTCGTCGGCCGCAACGAAGGCGTTGATCGTCATGATGCCAAGGCTCGGTGGGCAGTCGATGATGACGTAGTCGAGGGCCGGTTGCCCGTCGGTTTCACGTGAAACCAGATAGTCCACCAACGCACGCCGCAGACGCGATTCCCGCTCGGCCGTCGAGATGAGCTCAATCTCGACGGCGGCCACATCAATCGTCGCCGGCACACACCACAGGGTCTCGCAGAAACGAGTTTTGGCGACCACATCCTTGATGGACATCCCATCAACAAGGACATCGTAGATGGAGGCACTGTCCTCGTGCTCCACCCCTAACGCCGTCGAGGCGTTGCCCTGAGAGTCGGCGTCGATGAGTAGCACGTGCAACCCGCCCTCAGCCAGTGCTGCGGCAAGATTAACTGCGGTCGATGTCTTTCCGACGCCACCCTTCTGGTTGGCGACCGCGATGACACGAGTTCGCTCGGGATGTGGAAACTCTCCACCCGCTACCTCGTCTAGAGCGAGGTGCTCGGCCTGGAGCTGATCGAAGATAGACGATCCGGACAAACCTGCTTCTCCTCGGACGGCGACCCAACGGCCCGAGCCAGTCGGGCAGTTACGAGTCTACGCGAGCAGGCCGATCCTCACGCGCTACACCGAACGCGCGCCGTATCTCACCGGTTCTTCGGGCGGCGAATCTCAACGACGGCTGTCGTTTCGTCGCCGGGAGTAACAACCTCGTGAACTACAGCAACTGATAACTTCGCCTTTTTAATCACGTACTTGGCGTCATCGACCTCGTCCTGCGCCCGCATGCCCTTGAGTGCGAGCAGAGCACCCCCCGGACGGAGCAACGGCGCGGTCAGCCGTACGAGCTTGGACAGGTTCGCCACCGCGCGAGCCGTGACCACGTCATAGCGGTCCTTGATCTCCTCGGCCCGAGCCCTCATGATGGTGACGTTGTCCAGATCCAGTTCCTCAACAACGTCGGAGAGCCACTGGGTGCGGCGCTCCATCGTCTCAATGAGCGTGACATCAAGATCAGGACGCAGCAGAGCGACGACGATACCGGGAAAACCGGCCCCGGAGCCGACGTCGGCCACACTTCCCCGAGCCGGCAGGAAGGGGACCACGGCAGCCGAGTTGACAATGTGCCGGCTCCACAAACGGGGAAGCTCACGCGGCCCCACCAGGCCGCGCAGCTCACCCTCCTCAGCGAGCATCTGCGCGAAGTGCTCCGCGGCGGAGAAGGAGACCCCGAAGATCTTCCGCATCTCCGGCGTCGGCTCCTCCACCTGGGCCCGCTGCTCCTCGCTCATACTCAAGCCTGCTCGCCGACGGGCTCAGCACCGATCTCTTCAGTGTCATCGGCGTCATCGGCGTCATCGACTTCCTCGTCCTCCACCTCATCGGCCGGCAGGACCACGACGTAGCGGTGCGGCTCGGCACCCTCTGACTCCGAGATCAGACCGGCCGAGGCGACGACGTCGTGGCACACCTTGCGCTCGAAAGGGTTCATCGGCTCCAGGCTGACGGACTCGCCGGTGGTGAGCACCTTGGTGACGGCCTCCTGGGCGACCTTGGTCAGCTCGGTTCGACGATCCGCGCGGTAGCCGTTGATGTCCAGCATGAGCCGCGAACGGTTGCCTGTGCGCGCCTGGACCGCGAGACGGGTTAGCTCCTGAACCGCCTCGAGGACCTCCCCGTTGCGTCCGACGAGGTCGTCGAGCTCGCGCTCGTCACCCTCCTCGGAGGCAAGCACGGCAATCGAGGCGCGCCCGTGGTCAATGTCGATGTCAATGTCGCCGCCCAGGTCGGCGATGTCGAGAAGCTCCTCGAGGTAGTCAGCACCGATCTCGCCCTCCTCCTCGAGGCGCGAGACGGTGTTGCTCACAGGCTGACCTGCGGGCTGGCGGGAGGAGTCGTTGCTGTGCTGCTCACTCATCATGTCATCCGTATCTGTCATGGGAACCGGGTTGTCTCGCCGCTGAACACGTTTCAGCGGTTACGCTTCTTCTTGGCCTGGGCCTTGCGTCGGGCCGCCGCCTCACGGCGCTGACGGGCGCGGCGCTCGTAACGACGTCGAGCGATCTCCTCATCACTGAGGCCACCACTCTTGGAGGACGCAGATCCGTCGGAGTCATTCTCGTCCTTGCCAGCATCCTGGTCGGCGTCGGAGGGACCACCGACGCCACTGCGGGACTCGTCCTGGCCGCCGGACTTCTTCTGCCGGTTCTTACGCACCGGCTGCACCCGTTGACCACCGGTGCGCCCCTCGGCCTCAGCCTTGGCGACCGCCTCGGCTCGCTCCTCCTCCTCCAAGGAGGGCAGGCCCTTGCGGGCGCGCTTGGCATTGATCCGGGCGCGGTACTTCTTCTCCGCCTCACTTCCAGGCGCCGGCATGTTGCGGATGGTGAAGAACTGCTGGCCCATGGTCCACAGGTTGGAGACGACCCAGTAGACGAGCACACCGATCTGGAAGTTGACACCGGAGACGGCGAAGATCACCGGCATCACGTACATCATCATCCGCTGGGAGCGGATCATGGGGTTGTCGGAGTTGAGGGAATCCGCCGACATGTTCTTCATCGACAGCTGCGCCATGGTGTACCACTGCGTCACCGACATGATGACGATCATCGCCACCGTGACGATCTTGACCTGCGTGTCGGTGCTGCTCATGAAGGACGAGGACAGGCTCGCGCCGAAGACGCTGGAGGCCTGGACCTGCTTGGCCAGCTCCTGGGTGAGCGGTCCGATCGAGGGGCGGCCGTAACTTCCGCCTGCGACGGCGCCCAGTGAAGCCAGAACCCGGAACAAAGCGAAGAAGATCGGCATCTGCACCAGGATCGGCAAGCAGGAGGCCATGGGATTGGTCCCGTGCTTGCGGTAGAGCGCCATCATCTCTTCGTTCATGCGCTGGCGCGACTCGGGATCCTTCTTGCCCTTGTACTTGGCCTGAAGGGCCTGCATCTCGGGCTGGAGGAGCTGCATCCCGCGGGAGGCTCGGATCTGCTTGACGAACAGCGGCATGATGAGCAGCCGCACCACGATCGTCAGACCGATGATGGACAGCACCCAGGCAATCCCCGGCCCGTCGGGGAATCCGACGAGGATCAGGGCCTTGTGGATCGTGACCATGACCCAGGCCACAGCCACCTTGAGGGGCCATAGCAACGTGTCCATCCGTACTCCTTGTATAAGGGCTCTCGTGGGGAACCGGTATCAGTGCGGGCTCAGCGCGCGGCCGGAATGACGCCGGCCGGCTGAGAGGAACGGTCAGGATTCCTCAACCCTGAACCTCGGAACATCATGGGGATGGTGGTAGCGCCAGCGTCCCTTGTCTGGAACATGGTCGACTCCACCGGGGGTCAATGGGTTGCATCGCAGCAGACGCCAGATGGCCAGCAGCGTGCCCTTAACCGGACCGTGCACCTCCACCGCGGTAACGGCGTAGGCAGAACAGGTGGGGTAGTACCGGCACGACGCCGGCAGCGCCGGAGAGATGAAGCGCTGATAGATACGCACTGGAGTCAGAAGGGCTCGCGTCAACCATCCACTCATCGCTCACTCATCACCATTCCGCGCGGTTCACCGCCGCGACCCCTGTGCCTGACGCTCGCGGCACCGAGTCAGGAGCCGATCCAGATCCTTCCCTAGGATGCTGCTGTCGGCACCGTCGGCACCCGCCAGTCCGCGAACGACGACACGAACACCCGGCTCGAGCGCACCGATCCGCTGCGCCATCAGAGCTCTCACACGACGCTTGACTCGGTTGCGGTGCGTTGCCAGCGGGATCTGCTTCTTGGGCACGACGACGCCGACGAGAGCCGGGGAATCATCCCCTCTCCCGCCGGCGTGGTAGTGAACGACCAGCCTGCGGTTCCCGCAACGCGTACCTTGACGGATCGCGGAGGTGAAATCCTCACCCCGCGCCAACCGATGCGCCGCGCCGAGCACCTCAGGCGGCGAGACGAGCGCGACCCTTGCGGCGTCGCGAAGCGAGGACAGCGCGACCTGCGCGGGTGGACATGCGCTTACGGAAGCCATGCACCTTGGCACGACGACGATTGTTCGGCTGATAGGTCCGCTTGCTCACGGGCTTAACTCCTGCTTGAGGTGATCGGAACAGTGCATCGCGAGGTTCGCGGCACTGTCGCTCGTGCGGCTGCCCCATGGATCGGGACCTGACTCCGCGCGAACGTCTGCAACAGCCTACGTTTGGCCCTCTTGCCGGTCAAACGGATACAGCCGACTGTGACCGATGACGTCTCCACACCTCGTCCACACGTCTTCCACAGTCGGGCACACCCATGTCCACCGTTGTGGGAAGCAGGCTGTCCACAGCCTTGCGGATATGTGAATAACTCGCCGACCTGTGGGCATCTTCTCATCAAGCCCGCAATTGCCTACACATCTGTCATTCGGCAACCTTGTGCCGCGTGATCCGGACCTGACAATCCTAGTAATTCCAGAGTTTATCCTGAATAGGACCTGTGAGTCATTGCTCTCCTTGTCCCCAGATGTGGACAAGGCTGTGGAGAAACAGCATGATGGGACGCCCGGTCAAGACCGTCCGGTTCGCCAGGTCCACAGATCCCTGTCATCATCGACGCAGTGTCCTGGCCGACACCGGTCGGGTTGTCCTCACCGGGTTCATCATCCATGCCGATCAGGAGTCCGTCGTGCCCGACGCCGCCAACACCAAATGGCTCTCAGCCCTCGAGGTGCTCTCCAGCTCCGGGGAGCTGGGCCAGGGCAAGATGTCCATGATTCGCATGACTCATCTCATCGACGTCGATGGCACTCTCGTTCTCGTCGTCGGATCGGCCTTCGCCAAGGACATCGTCGAGCAGGCACGCGGTCCTATCAGTGCCGCCGTCACCCAGGTCTGGGGACGGCCCATGCCCATCGAGGTCACGGTCGACACCTCCTCGGAGGTCTCGCGAGCACCCATGCCTCCCGTGGCTCCAGAGCCCGTCAACCTGGCCACCGTCTCACCATCACCTTCACCGTCACATTCACTGTCGGGGTCATCCCCAGTCTCGGCCCCACTCGCACCAGCCGGCCCCACCCCCACTGATGGTTCCGCTGAGCCCGCCTACGGTCAGTCGATTGGGGAACCGCCGACCCACTCGGCCTCCGCTCCTTCGCCGGCACCCCGGTCGCAGGTCTCCGCCGCCTCGGCCTCCTCACCGACGTCGGGTTCACTGCCGGCCATGTCGGGACTCCCCGGCGCCTACAGCCCCGGAACCGCCGGCCCGCAGAGCGCAAGCGGACTGCTCACTCCGACGGCGGCCAATGACGTCTCCCAGCTCAATCCGCGCTACACCTTCGACACCTATGTCACCGGCTCGTCCAACAGGTTCGCCCACGCCACGGCCCTGGCGGTCGCCGAGGCCCCGGCGAGGGCCTACAACCCCCTGTTCATCTACGGAGGCTCCGGACTGGGCAAGACCCACCTGCTGCACGCCATCGGCCACTACTCCCAGACACTCAACCCCGGAATCCGCGTCAAGTACGTCAACTCCGAGGTCTTCGTCTCCGACTTCATCGCCTGCGTACGCGACGGGAACCAGGATGACGGGCGCATGGAGGGGTTCAAGCGCCGCTATCGGGAAGTCGATATTCTTCTGGTTGACGACATCCAGTTCCTTCAGGGCAAGGAGTCAACCCTCGAGGAGTTCTTCCACACCTTCAACTCCCTGCACTCATCAGGCAAGCAGGTCGTTCTCACCTCTGACCAGCCGCCCAAGGCCCTGGGAGGACTCGACGAACGCCTGCGCTCCCGCTTCGAGTGGGGCCTGCTGGCCGATGTCCAGCCCCCGGACCTGGAGACCCGCATCGCGATCCTCTCCCGCAAGGGCACCGCCGAGGGCCTCGACCTGCCCTTCGACGTCCTGGAGTACATCGCCTCGCGCATCACCACCAATATCCGCGAGCTCGAGGGCGCGCTCATCCGCGTCACGGCCTTCGCCTCACTCAACAAGCAGCCGGTCGACCAGACCCTCGCGGAAATGGTGCTCAAGGACATCATCTCCGATCCCGAGGGCCAGGAGATCACCACCTCCCTCATCATGGGGCAGACCGCCGACTACTTCGGCATCACCATTGACGACCTGTGCTCGGCCAACCGTTCACGCACGATGGTCTCGGCCCGCCACATCGCCATGTACCTGTGCCGTGAGCTCACCGATCTGTCCCTGCCCAAGATCGGCCGGGAGTTCGGCGGGCGCGACCACACCACGGTGATGAGCGCCGACAAGAAGATCCGCACCCTCATGGCCGAGCGGCGCTCCACCTTCAATCAGGTCACCGAGCTGACCAGCCGCATCAAGCAGGCAGCCCAGTCACCCTCTTGACCTCTGACGACGCACCGTCCCCAACGACGTCGTCGCACGAGCGGTCGGGTACACGCGCTCTCGGCTACCATCCGCGCCGCTCGTTCCTTGCGGCGCTCCCGCTAGACCCACCACGCCTTCGAGCACCTGTACCCGACCGCATCCAACGCTGCTGTGGACGGTACTGAGGACGGCACGTGGAGGAGCGAGCGTGTCGCTGTGGAGGTGGAGCACCCTCACTGTGGAATGACATCCTTGTCATTCACTCTCTCCACTGATGCCCTCGAGGGCTCACCAGAACCACCCACGTGTCGTTCCCCAGCAGCATTGGCGTGACAGCGAGGAAAGACCCTGTTATCCCCAGCATCCACACGTGCTACTACACCTACAGACCAAGATGACAGGAATCGCGAAGCGCGATCGGCCAACGGGACCGGTCCGGACCCCGACGGCATTGTCATTCAGGGAGACTCATGGGATGAGGATGGGTGATCGCTGGTGACGGAAGCGATTGCCACGGTCTACCGTCTACACTCTCGACCCAGGACTGCGCTGCGAGCAACGCGGTTCCTGTATGACGACCTGCCGGCGACCTGCTGGCACGAATGTTTGCTGCTCGGCTCATTGGCGCCACGACGCCCCATTGACCGACCTACCACGATTGACGGAGGCACCTACCGTGAAGCTCAGGGTTGACCGAGACATCCTCGCCGAAGCCGTCACCTGGACTGCACGGTCCGTGCCCGCCCGCCCACCGGTGCCGGTACTGGCCGGAGTGAGGCTGGAGGCCAAGGGCTCCAGCCTGATTCTGGCCTCCTTCGACTACGAGGTCTCAGCGCACTGCGAGGTGGCCGCCGATGTCGAGGAGGATGGCGTCGTCCTCGTCTCCGGAAGACTTCTGGCCGATATCGCCAAGGCCCTGCCGAACAAGCCCGTCGACCTGGAGGTCGACGGCAACAAGGTGGCCGTCTCCTGCGGCTCGGCCCGTTTCTCCCTGGCCGCGATGGCCGCCGACGACTACCCGGCACTGCCCGTCATGCCCGCCGTCGCCGGAACGATCGATGCCCACGACCTGGCCCGCGCCGTCGCCCAGGTCTCCATCGCGGCCTCCCGCGACGACACCCTGCCCCTGCTCACCAGCGTCCAGATGGAGGTCAAGGGCAGCTCCCTGGTACTCATGGCCACCGACCGCTACCGCCTGGCCATGCGGGAGCTGACCTGGTCGCCGGCCAACACCGAGCTGTCCACCACCGCGCTGCTCAAGGCCCGTACCCTGTCAGACGTCGCCAAGTCCCTGACCTCCTCGGGTGATGTGACGGTGGCGCTCAGCAGCGAGTCGACCGCCTCCAGCCTCATCGGCTTCGAGGCCGGCGGCAGGCGCACCACCTCTCTGCTCACCGACGGCGACTACCCGCCGGTGCGCCGGCTCTTCCCGGAGTCCACCTCGATCCACGCCACCGTGGGTACCGACGAGCTCATGGCCGCCGTGCGCCGCGTCAGCCTCGTCGCCGACCGCTCCACCCCCATCCACATGTCCTTCACCCAGGGCAACCTGGAGCTCGACGCCGGACAGGGCGACGACGCCCAGGCCACCGAGCAGCTCGTCGCCCATCTCGAGGGTGACGACATCTCCACCGCTTTCAATCCCGGATACCTCCTTGACGGCCTGGGCGCACTCAATCAGCCCTACGTCCGACTGGACTTCACTCACGCCTCCAAGCCGGCGGTGCTCACGGGCATGGACTCCATTGGAGGCACCGAGGACTCCACCTTCCGCTACCTGCTCATGCCGATCCGCTTCGGAGCCTGAGACTCAACGGTGCATGTACGTCTCTGACCTCTCCCTGGACGACTTCCGCTCCTACCACAACCTCGTTCTGTCCTTGGAGCCCGGTCCCAGCGCCTTCGTCGGCTCCAACGGGCAGGGCAAGACCAACCTGATCGAGGCGATCGTCTACCTAGCCACGCTCTCCTCCCACCGGATCGGGGCCGACACCGCCCTGGTGCGACGCGCGGTGCCGGGACAGAGCCAGCCGGCCGGCGCCGTTGTCCGCGCTCGGACCGTCCACGGTGAGAGACCCAGTGTCCTGGAGATCGAGATCATCGCCGGCAAGGCGAATCGGGCCCGCCTTAACCGGGGCAGCTGCCGGCCCCGGGACCTGCTCGGAGTGCTGCGCGCTGTCGTCTTCGCTCCGGAGGATCTGTCCCTGGTGCGCGCAGAGCCGGGGGGGCGCCGAGCGTTCCTCGACGACCTCGTGGTCACCCTGCGTCCAAGCCTGGCCGGGGTGCGCAACGAGCACGACAAGATCCTCGCCCAGCGCGCCAGCCTTCTGAAGTCCGCGCGCGCCGCCCGTTCATCGACTGCCTCCATGCTCTCTACCCTGGAGGTCTGGGACGCCCAGCTCGCCACTGCGGCCGCCCGGCTCATTGCTGCCCGGGTCGATGTCATGCGGCGTCTGCGCCCCTGGGTGGCCGCCGCCTACGAGACCGTCTCGGGCAGCTCCGGGGAGCGTTCGCGCGCCCAGCTCGCCTACCGTTCGAGCCTGTTGACTCATGAGGGGTTCCCGGAACCCGATCCTCATGACGAGGCGGCCTGGCTCGCCGGTGAGGAGACGCTTCTGGACGAGACCGCCGTCACCACACGCCTGGAGAGCGCCATGGGCGAGCTCCACGCCCGGGAGATCGACCGCGGCGCGAACCTCATCGGGGCGCACCGCGACGACCTGTCTCTGTTCATCACCGGCCTGCCCGCCCGCGGATTCGCCTCGCATGGCGAGCAGTGGTCCCTGGCCCTGGCGCTGCGCCTGGCCTCTTACGACATGCTGCGCACCGACGTCGACGCCTACGGTGGGGACGGCGAGCCCGTCCTCATCCTCGATGACGTCTTCGCCTCCCTTGACGAGCAACGCCGACGCGCTCTGGCCCGCATGGTCGCCGGGGCCCAGCAGGTCCTGCTGACCGCGGCCGTTGACGACGACGTCCCCGACGAGCTCGCCGGTGCCCGGTACCGGGTGGCCGATGGCGAGGTCGCCCGTGGCTGAGCGCCTCCGGCCCACAGGTGAAGGATCCACTGGCGCGGACGGTGGATCCGGTCGGGGATCCGGAACGGCCCCCGGCCCCTTGCCCGACGTGCTGGCCCAGCGGGCACTGACCCGGCAGCGGGCTCAGGCCTGGGAGAAGGGAGACAGCCGGGTTCCGGCCCGCAGACTGCGTGAGCCGGCCGGTGGTTCTAACGGGGTTGGTGGTGCAGAGCAGACGGCGCCCTGGGACCAGCGTCGTGAGCTGGCCCGGGCACTGGGACAGAACCCGGATGACCCGGCCGATCGCGGCCCCGGGCTGGCACGCGGTCGAGACCGGCCCGGCCCCACGCCCTTCGACCCCCGCACTGGTCAGCGGGAGCTGCGCCGTATGGTGGCCGACAACGGTTGGGCCGGAAAGCTCGCGGTGGCCGGCGTTGTCGCCCGGTGGCAGGCCATTGTGGGCGATCAGATCGCCGAGCACTGCACCATCGAGTCCTTCGAGGCCGGTCGCATCACCCTCCGCGCCTCGTCGTCGAGCTGGGCCCAGCAGCTGCGGCTCCTTCAGCCGACCATTGAGGCCCGGATCATCGAGGCCCTGCGCTCGGGTCCCGGAGGACGCCAGGCGGGGGGCATCAGTACCGGTGATGGCGTGGAGCTGCGGATCCTGGGACCGGCCGGCCCATCCTGGAAGCGTCGGGGTGTCGGCCTGCGAGGTACCCGCGGACCACGCGATACATACGGCTAGCGGTATCATCTCCAGTGCCCCAGTTGCCGGGCGTCGTCGGAAAGATCTGGGACGGACACGAGACACTGCACGGTTCGGTGACCTGCATGTAACAGAGGTGACCACAGGCACGCTCTCAGCGACCCTCAGCACAGCGGGTTGAGTATCCATCTACGCTAGAATGCGGTGAAACCGCCCAGGTGCGCCCAGGACCGTCCTGATGTACCCACCTACGTGTGCGCATGATCCTCCTCAGGATCGTCGCGTGAAGGGCCCGGACGGAGACATCGGACCACTGAGGTCCCGATGCGCACAGATTGAGGAGCAACTGACACGTGTCTGACCAGGACGCCACTGTGAATCATGATTATGGAGCCTCGGACATCACCGTCCTCGAAGGGCTCGAAGCGGTCCGGAAGCGCCCCGGTATGTACATCGGTTCCACCGGTGAGCGCGGCCTGCACCACCTCGTCTACGAGGTTGTCGACAACTCCGTCGACGAGGCCCTGGCCGGATACTGCGACCACATTGAGATCACCATCCTGGCCGACGGCGGCGTACGCGTCAGCGACAACGGGCGCGGCATCCCGGTCGATGAGCACCCCACCGAGCACCGGCCCACCGTCGAGGTCGTCATGACGATCCTGCACGCCGGAGGCAAGTTCGGTGGTGGTGGCTACGCGGTCTCCGGCGGTCTGCACGGCGTGGGCATCTCCGTGGTCAACGCCCTGTCCACTCGGGTGGACACCGAGGTCCGCCGCCAGGGATTCGTATGGCGCATGTCCTTCGCCGACGGCGGCCGTCCCATCACCGAGCTCGTCAAGGGCGAGTCCACCGAGTCCACCGGCACCACCCAGACCTTCTACCCGGACCCGAGCATCTTCGAAACGGTCGACTTCGACTACGAGACGCTGCGGCGTCGGTTCCAGCAGATGGCCTTCCTCAACAAGGGACTGCGCATCACTCTGACCGACGAGCGCGTCGGTGTTCAGGACGCCGGCGACGAGATCACCGGTGACGACTCCGCTCCCGACGCCCCCGAGGTCGGTTTCCGCACTGACTCCTACTGCTATGAGCACGGCCTGAGCGACTACGTCGCCTTCCTCAACAAGTCCAAGAAGGCCGAGCTCATCCACTCCGAGATCATCGACTTCGAGGCCGAGCAGACCCTGGGCGAGACCCACTCCATCAGCCTCGAGATCGCGATGCAGTGGACCAGCTCCTACTCCGAGTCGGTCCACACCTACGCGAACACGATCAACACCACCGAGGGCGGTACCCACGAGGAGGGCTTCCGCACTGCGCTGACCACGCTGGTCAACAAGTACGCCCGGGACAAGGGCCTGCTCAAGGAGCGCGACGACAACCTCACCGGTGACGACATCCGTGAGGGGCTGACCGCCGTCATCTCCGTCAAGCTCTCCGAGCCGCAGTTCGAGGGCCAGACCAAGACCAAGCTCGGCAACACCGAGGCCCGCACCTTCGTCCAGCAGACCGTCTACGGACAGCTCGGTGACTGGCTGGACTCCCACCCGAGCGACGCCCGCGCCATCATCACCAAGGCATCCCAGGCCGCCGCCGCGCGCCTGGCCGCCCGCAAGGCCCGCGAGGCCACCCGTCGTAAGGGTGTCCTGGAGTCCGCCTCCATGCCCGGCAAGCTGCGAGACTGTTCCTCGAAGAACGCCGCGGACTCCGAGATCTTCATTGTCGAGGGTGACTCGGCCGGTGGCTCCGCCGTCGGCGGCCGCGACCCCGAGCACCAGGCGATCATGCCGATTCGCGGCAAGATCCTCAACGTGGAGAAGGCGCGCCTGGACCGGGCCCTGTCCTCCGACACGATCCGCAGCCTCATCACCGCCTTCGGCACTGGCATCGGCGAGGACTTCGACATCACCAAGCTGCGCTACGGCAAGATCGTCATCATGGCCGACGCCGACGTCGACGGCCAGCACATCGCCACCCTCCTGCTGACCCTCCTGTTCCGTTACATGCGTCCGCTCATCGAGCACGGCCACACCTACATCGCCATGCCACCGCTCTACCGGCTCAAGTGGTCCAACGCCGAGCACGAGTTCGCATACTCCGACGCCGAGCGTGACAAGCTGCTGGCCGCCGGCCAGGAGAAGGGCCACCGTCTGCCCAAGGACGGAGGGATCCAGCGCTACAAGGGTCTGGGCGAGATGAATGACCACGAACTGTGGGAGACCACGATGGACCCCACGACCCGCATCCTCAAGCAGGTCACGCTCGATGAGGCCGCCGACGCCGACGAGACCTTCGCGATCCTCATGGGCGACGACGTCGAGCAGCGGCGCTCCTTCATCCAGCGCAACGCCTCCGACGTCCGCTTCCTGGACATCTGAATGGTCGCGACCCGTACGTGAACTGCCGGCCTGTTTCCGGCGACATCCTCTGAACACGAAGGAATCCTGTGAGCGACGAAGTTGAAGAGATCATCGGCGACGAGGGAGCGACGAACGCACCCGCCCCCGAGCGCATCCAGCCGGTCGACCTCCAGATGGAGATGCAGCGCTCCTACCTCGACTACGCGATGAGCGTCATCGTGGGCCGAGCCCTGCCGGATGTGCGTGACGGGCTCAAGCCGGTCCACCGCCGCGTCCTGTACGCCATGTACGACGGCGGCTACCGCCCCACCGCCTCCTTTTCCAAGTCCTCCCGCGTCGTTGGTGAGGTGATGGGTAACTACCACCCCCACGGAGACAGCGCCATCTACGACGCCTTGGCCCGCCTGGTCCAGTGGTGGTCGATGCGGTACCCGCTGGTGGCCGGTCAAGGGAACTTCGGCACGCCCGGCAACCTGGGGCCCGCCGCCCCCCGGTATACCGAGTGCAAGATGGCGCCCCTGGCCATGGAGATGCTCCGGGATATCGACGAGGACAGCGTCGACTTCCAGGACAACTACGACGGCAAGAACCAGGAGCCGGTCATTTTGCCGGCCCGCTTCCCTAACCTCCTGGTCAACGGCTCCGAGGGCATCGCCGTCGGCATGGCCACCCGCATCCCGCCGCATAACCTGCGCGAGATCGCCCGCGGCGCCCAGTGGTACCTCGAGCACCCCGACGCCTCGCGCGAGGAGCTTCTCGACGCCCTCATCGAGCGGATCCCCGGACCCGACTTCCCCACCGGTGCCACCATCCTGGGCCGGCGGGGCATTGAGGACGCCTACCGCACGGGCCGCGGCTCCATCACCCAGCGGGCCGTGGTCAACGTCGAGGAGATCCAGGGGCGCCAGTGTCTTGTGGTCACCGAGCTGCCCTACCAGGTCAACCCCGACAACCTGGCGGACAAGATCGCCCAGCTCGTGCGCGACGGCCAGGTCACCGGGATCGCCGACATCCGCGACGAGACCTCCGGACGCACCGGTCAGCGGCTCGTCATCGTTCTCAAGCGCGACGCCGTCGCCAAGGTGGTCCTCAACAACCTCTACAAGCGCACCCAGCTCCAGGACAACTTCCCGGCCAACATGCTCGCCCTGGTCGACGGGGTGCCGCGCACCCTGAGCCTGGACGGCTTCGTGCGCCACTGGGTCGCCCACCAGATCGACGTCATCGTGCGCCGCTCGCGCTTCCGCCTGCGCAAGGCCGAGGAGCGCCTCCACATCCTCGAGGGCCTGCTCAAGGCGATCGATGCCCTCGACGCGGTCATCGCCCTCATCCGGCGCTCTCCCACCACTGAGGAGGCCCGTACCGGCCTCATGGGGCTGCTGGACGTCGATGAGGCCCAGGCCGAGGCGATCCTCTCCCTCCAGCTGCGACGCCTGGCCGCCCTGGAACGCCTCAAGATCCAGCAGGAGTCCGAGGAGCTGCGGGCCCGGGTCAAGGACCTGCGCGAGATCATCGCCTCCCCGGAGCGTCAGCGGGGCATCGTCTCCGACGAGCTCGCCGAAATCGTTGAGAAGTACGGGGACGAGCGCCGCACCCGGATCGTGCCCTTCGACGGCGAGATGAGCATGGAGGACCTCATCCCCGAGGAGGACGTGGTCGTCACCATCACCCGCTCCGGCTATGCCAAGCGCACCCGCACCGACTCCTACCGCTCCCAGCACCGCGGCGGCAAGGGGATCCGCGGCGCCACGCTGCGTGAGGACGACGTCGTCGACCACTTCTTCGTCACGACGACTCACCGCTGGCTGCTGTTCTTCACCAACTACGGCCGCGTCTACCGGGCCAAGGGCTATGAGCTGCCCGAGGGCGGGCGCGACTCCAAGGGCCAGCACGTGGCCAATCTCCTGGCCTTCCAGCCCGGCGAGGAGATCGCCCAGGTCATGGAGCTTCAGGACTACGACCAGGCCGACTTCCTGGTCCTGGCCACCCGCCGTGGCCTGGTGAAGAAGACGCGCCTGAGTGAGTACAACTCCAACCGCTCCGGCGGCGTCATCGCGATCAACCTGCGCCAGGACGAGGACGGCAACTACGACGAGCTCGTCTCCGCCAGGCTTCTGAGCAAGGGTCAGGACCTCCTCCTGGTCTCCCACGGAGGGCAGTCGCTGCGCTTCCACGCCGATGATGACACCCTGCGCTCCACGGGCCGGGCCACCAGCGGGGTGACGGGGATGCGCTTCCGCCCCGGCGACTACCTGTTGGCCATGGACGTCGTCGACCCCTCCTGGCAGGACGCCGACCTGTTCGTCGTCACCGAGGGCGGCTACGCCAAGCGCACCAACGTCGTCGACTATCCCGTCAAGGGCCGCGGCGGACTGGGCGTCAAGGTCGCCAACCTCGTGGAGGCTCGAGGCAACCTCGTGGGCGCGTTGGTGACCGACTCCGGTGACGAGGTGCTGTGCATCATGGCCTCGGGCAAGGTGGTCCGCTCCGCCGTCGTCGAGGTCTCGC
>ERZ772766.640-NODE-640-length-19969-cov-3.850457_pt1 | contig 19969 bp, 18 predicted proteins | sample MGYA00511379_ERZ772766 | MGnify/ENA primary metagenome ERZ772766 (study PRJEB29015, sample SAMEA2737895) | human oral metagenome | biome: human oral; feature: human-associated habitat; material: dental | place: China | collected 2116 ...
AAACACTTTCGAACCCTTCTGATTAAAGTCGATACGCATACTTCTGTCTTTTGAACTAATGCCCTTTACAAAGGCCATCCTAACCAGGTTTTCTTACTTTAATGCGTCATTAAGACCATCCCCCAATACATATTGAAAGGGTTGAATTATCATTATATGCCCTAACATCCAACGAGAAAGGCTTTTATTTCTTGTCGTGCTAAGAAATCAAAGTAAGCTTTCTTCGTGAAATCAGCAATTCCCTCACATGTTTTTCGTAAAAACACATGCAGAAACGGTATTGATTGTTGTCTATAAACGGAGCGGTATTAGCACCTCCGTGTTACAAACACAAAGATTATCGTCCGTTTACACACAAAAGTTCTAGGCAAAGATACGAAAAAATCAAAATTCGTTCTCGTTTATCGACAAAAAAATGCAGTTACAAACGTGCTGTAACCCTTTCTCTTGCCAATGCAGAAGCGTTCGACACTAAGGATCAGCGTTTTTTAGTGAACATTCCCAAACGATGCCCCACCCCCTTGTTGTTTAGGGCACGCAACACGTATACGCCATTGGCTATGCCGCGTACATCAAGCTTATCGTTAACCGAAGAAAGCGTTGCAACGTGTTGACCTTGCAAGGTTTCAACAACCCAAACACGTCCCCACAAAGCATCGGCCGACTTGGGCAGCAACACCTTTCCATCACTGAAAGGCTGCATTTTAAGTTCGCTTCTGCTGCCGCCTGCCGCCTTTCGTGTTTGCAAAGGTTGGCTTTCGTTGCCATATCTGTCCATCGTTGTTATGGCAAAATACATTTGTGCGTTTCGCGGACTAACCTCAATGCTGTTCTTTGCATAGCGCATGGCTATGAGATTGCGACCATCGGTAACGTCAACAGGATAAGACGAGCTGGCATACACATTATATAATATATATGGCGAGTTGTTGGTGCTACGGCCACCACGCCAACTAACAAAAACGTTTCCGTTTTCTTCGCTCGTGTTTAAGTCCGTTGGAGGCGATGGTAGCTTGCTGTTTTCCCATGTCAGAGCAGGCGGCAGGGCCAAAGTTGGCGTAAAAACTTGTTGAGCATAGGTGTATATGCCCTTCAAGTTATCGGTAAAGAACTTACTTCTGAAATAGGCATGACCCATGCCATACTGCCTAGACACTTGCATTTCGCGAGTTATGATGTCGAGCGACCAGTTCTTTTCGCTGGGCGACATAAAGTAAATACCCAGTCCAGGCACCACCATTCGCCCGTAACTCTGTTCAGCCCAGTCGATAGCAAAGGGAAAAAAGTTGTTGCCTTGGAAGTACATCATTGGGAAAAGTGCATCCATTAGCCCATCGCGCAACCAGCCTTGCGCATCTTGGCAAACCTTGGTGTATGCGTTCCAGCCATTACTTGCAAAACGGCTAAGGTCGTTAAACTTGCCAATAGGCGAACAGCTATACTTTACCCAAGGCTTATTGGCCTTTACTTTCTCGCCAATGGCACGCACAATGGCCGTAATGTTTCGCCTTGCAGCATCGTGCGAAATGTTTATTTTCCACGTTTCAGGATAACGAATATAGTCTAGATGCAAGCCATCAATGTCGTAGCGGTCGGATATTTCTTTGCAGATGTTGGCCAAATAAGTGGCTGTTGTTGGGTTTTCAGGGTCCATATAGCCCTCTTCGCCAATCCGTTTTATCAGGTGCGGGTGTTTGTTTCTCAGCGTTTTGCAACCCAGTGTGTTCCACTTTCCCACAGGAATAGTCACCACCCAAGCATGCAACTCCATCCCTCGCTTATGGCATTCGTCTATGGCAAAGGCCAAAGGGTCGTAGCCTGGCGACCTTCCTGGTACACCAGAGAGGCATCCATCCCATGGTTCGAGCAGCGAAGGATAGACTACCGTTCCGCGAACGCGTGTCTGAAACAAAACGGTATTGATGCCTGCGCGTTGAAGTTTGTCCAAAATACCACGCAATTCTTGCTCTTGTCTGCTTGCCGCCAAGTCGTTTTGAGCATACGAACGCGGCCAATCCAATCCGCCAATGGTGGTGAGCCACACCGCTCTAACCTCGCGTTTAGGCAGTTTCCACCCATTAAGTGCATTGGGTCTTGAAAACGAAAACTTCTGTGCGAGGAGCGTTGTCGCGACAAAAAACGCGAGAAACAACAGCAAAAATCGACGTAAAAATGAGGATTGCTTTATCATCAGAATATCTCTCTTCTATTTGTTTGTGCCTTGTATTGTTGTTTAGGCCTTCCACATGCAAGCGCAAGGAGGCCTAAATATATAATGAATGCAAAGATAAGTATATTTCTCGCATTTGTCGAATAATTTATTTACTTTTGCAGTTAATGTGACTTAAAGCCTGTTTAAGGTGGTTTTTTGTGGCATTGTGCCAACCGCTAGCAGGACAACAGTTACAGAAAGAGAATTAACAAAATTGAATTAAAGATTAATCCCGTAGAAATGAAAAAGAAATTAGGTTTGCTTTTCGTGTCGTTGATGCTTACGCTCACGGCAAGCGCACAATTTGAAGAGGAAAAAGTGTATGTGGCAGGTTCGCTTTCGGGGCTGGACATCAACTACAACGGCAACAATAAGTTTAGTTTCGGCGTGCAAGCTAAGGCCGGTTATTTCTTTGAAGACGACTGGATGGTGTTAGGACAGTTCGCTTACAACCACTATGGTAATGAAACCGTGCCCGATTATATTTCTGTTGGGGCAGGACTAAGATATTATATTGAACAAAACGGCCTATTTGTCGGAGTCAATGCAAACCTTGTACACACTTACCACAACTATAACGACATCATGCCAGGGTTTGAGTTGGGCTACGCATTCTTCGTTAGTCGCACTGTTACTATCGAACCTTCGCTGTACTACAACCAATCGTTTAAAAGCCATTCCAAGTACTCAACGGTTGGCCTCAGAATTGGTGTAGGTATTTACATTTAACCTCCTGTTAGTCAGAAAGGAATAAGAACCTTTACAGACATAAACAAGTGTAGGCTGGCTTAGAGACAAATACTCCACTGTGTTATAAACATTCCTTGTGGATATTAAGGTGCTGTCCTCTGCTATATCCAATCTTGTTTCATTCCTCAAAGTGGCTCGCTTGCGGATGTTTTTTGTCCATAGCATGCGAGCCACATCAATAACTTTTCGTTGTGCCATTTAGTTAAATATTGAATATTGGCGGCGCATCCATCTATTTTTTTGTAAATTTGTATGTTGAAAATGTGGGCAAACAAGCGGCAAACATAGAGGTTGCACAACCTTGTTAAGTCTGCCAACGCCACATTCACTCAATAAAGATAACGGCAAATGATGCAAACCATCAGCAATATAGGGCCGCCAACAACGCAAACAGCAATTATATTCATCCACAACGAGGTAAGTAATAAAGTTTATTATAATGAAAAGGAAACTATTTTTAGCACTACTATTCGTTCCCGTTTTCACGTTCGCACAAAACGATTGGGAACGTCCACAAAGTAAGGAACAAAACAAATCTACACAAGCAAAAAGCAAAAAAGAAAGCGCAACCACCACCGAACAAGCCAAATACCTAGAAGGCGCAGTGCCAACTGTTGACGGCAAGGTGGTGTTTGATTACGAACTAGACCTCCCTGGCAAAAGTGCACAAGAGATTTACGACGCTACCTACGCGGCGATTGAAGACTTAACCAAGGGCGAAAACCAATTCCCCGAAAGTTCGATTGCACTGGTTAACAAGAAAGAACATATCATTGCGGCACGATTTAAAGAGTGGTTGGTGTTTCAAAGCACTTTTCTTTCGCTAGACAGAACAGTGTTTAACTACACGCTCATTGCCAAATGTTCAGACGGAAAGCTTAACCTAACCCTCTCGCGCATTAGCTATGCCTATGAAATGAACCGCGGTGAAGGCAGCGGAGTGGAGGCTACAGCCGAGAAATGGATTACAGACCAATATGGATTAAACAAGGCTAAGACCAAGCTTAGCAAGATGTCGGGCAAGTTTAGGCGCAAGACCATCGACCGTAAAGACGAGGTATTTGAGGCCATTAAGCAGCGATTGAGACAATAAGACACCGTGCCGACCACGCCAGTTCCGCACATCAAGAAAATAAATAGCAACACAAATAGCATTTGTATGGAAACGCAATATCCACAAAGAAGACATAGAAGACCAGACAAGGAGCAAGACCAATTCTTGCCCATAAGGAACATACTGAATATTATTTTCATCATCGGAGCCATTATTGGCGTATCCGTATATTTCTTATCAGACACTACCGTAGGCACGTTTATCGTGCTGGGGTCGATGGTTTTCAAAATTGCCGAAACAATACTTCGCTTTATTCGTTAGATGAACAGGTTATTCATGCTGGCCGCAATGCTGTCGTTGGCACTGTCGTCGGCACTTGCACAAGACGACTTCACTCGCTTTGACGAGAACGGAAACTTCTCAACAGGCAAGAAAGAGAACAGGAAAGACTCGCTGGGTTCTAACAAGGAGATACCCGTGGGGCTGAAAGTGTGGACCGTAGACCCGCGCTTTGGCGACCGCATTGCGGCGCAACCCGACACCCTCTCGCACATGTTTATGAACAAAGCCTTTACTTATGGCATGCGAGGTGAGTACAATATGCTGGGCAACTTGTCGTCGCCCAGACTTAATCGTGTGTTCGTAAACAGGCCGGCTGATGGTCAGTTTATCTTTACTGAGCCTTATAGCTACTTCATTGTGCCTGCCGACAAGTTCCTTTTCACCAATACGCTGTCGCCCATAACCAATCTTAGCTATTTCAGTTGCGGCGACAAGACCGACGGCGAAGACCATTTCACGGCTTTATTCGGCGTGAATGCCGGCAAACGTCTGGGCGTTGGCTTTAAGTTCGACTACAACTATGGGCGCGGTTTCTACCAAAACCAAAGTACGGCCATGTTTAATTACACCATGTATGGGTCGTACATCGGCGACAGATACCAAGCACACCTATTGTTTTCTACCAACCATCAAAAGGCTAGCGAGAACGGGGGAATAACCAACGACAACTACATTACCCATCCCGAAACGTTCAGCGAGAACTTCACTACAAACGAAATTCCTACCGTCTTAACCAAAAACTGGAACAGGAACGATAATCTTAGCGTTTTTTTCAGTCATCGTTACAACATCGGCTTTAACCGAAAAGTACCCATGACCAAAGAAGAAATTGCTGCCAAGAAGTTCGCAATGGAGGCTAAAAAAGACAAGAAACAGCGCGAAAAGAAACAAAATGGCCGCACAAGTAAGGCTGGCGATAATGCAACCGACGACAAAGCGTATGGCGGTCGCCCCGACAATGCAAAGATTGCAGGCGTAGAGCCAGAAGATTCGGCACGCTCTACGCGCCGCATTACCGTTAGTAGCAAGGCACAAGCAGACAGCTTGATGGCGCAAAGCGAGCAGCCAAAGAAAGATACTTCATGGCTGAAAAACGAGTATGTGCCCGTTACGAGTTTCATACATACGCTTAAATTCGAAAACTACAAACGCATTTACGAGGCTCACCAAACGCCAACCAACTACTATGCCAACACTTATTTTAACGCTGGCAAGCTAACAGGCGACTCCATTTTCGACGAAACACGCCACCATAGGCTACAAAACACGTTGGCCCTGGCCTTGCTCGAAGGGTTCAACAAATGGGCTAAGGCAGGCATAAAGGCATTTATAAGCAGCGACATACGCCACTACGAATTGCCCAACACTCAAGGAAGACTAGAAAGTTTTAACGAACAAACTATGAGTTTTGGCGGACAATTGTCCAAGATGCAAGGCAAGACCTTGCACTATGGCGTTACGGCAGAGACGTGGTTCTTGGGAAAAGATGCTGGTCAACTGAAAGTAGACGCCTCGGCAGACCTTAATTTCCCATTGTTCGGAGATACAGTCAGCCTCGCTGCAAACGCTTTTTTCCATCGAATTAACCCAGGTTTCTACTTCCGTCACTTCCAATCGCGCCACTTCTGGTGGGAGAACAACAGCTTATCTATGACCATACACTCGCGCCTGCAAGCCACATTAAGTTCTCAAAAGACGCGAACCAGACTGCGTTTTGCCGTAGACGAGTTGAAGAACCACACGTATTTTGCACAGAACTACACCATAAACAGCAACTTTACACGCACGGGCAACACTGTAAACGTTGAGCAAAGCAGTGCGGCAATAAACCTACTAACGGCCGAATTGGCACAAGATGTCACCCTCGGACCGCTCAATTGGGAGAGTGTTGTAACGTGGCAGCGCACCAGTCATCCCGACGTTCTGCCCCTACCCTCCCTCAATATCTACACCAATCTGTACCTGCGGTTTAAGATAGCACGCGTGTTAAAGTGCGACTTTGGGGCCGACATGCGATACTTCACCGCCTATAACGCACCCGATTATAGTCCTGCGCTGGGGCAATTTACCGTTCAAGCCCAAGCCGACAAGGTGAAAATTGGCAACTATCCGCTTGTTAACGTGTACGCCAACTTCCATCTTAAACAAGCCCGTTTCTTCATTTTGATGAGCCACATCAATGCGGGCAGCGGTAACAAGAAATACTTCTTCGCACCCCACTATCCACTTAACGATCGTATGTTGTACTTCGGACTAAGCTGGAACTTCTTTAACTAAGGCTTGTTAAAACAAGAAACTGGCCCACCAAGACACATACCACCCAAAGGGAGGAATTGATAAAGAAATACCTCAACACACGGCCGCAACCGCACTTATCTTTGTAAAAGATAACGGGTTGCGGTCTTTTCCTTTATTCCGCCCAACAAACAAACGCCTTACACCCACCAACAGCACTTGCATTTAAAATTGCTATAAAGTGAAAGATACACCTAAAATCAATTGTTTTATTGAACATAAAGTTGTAACTTTGTTTCCATATTCAGGAAGGAATGACTCATCCCGAAAGCAAAACACATATTAACGAACATGTTTAACTAAAAACCACAATACATGAACGATAAGAAATTGATGAATTTGGCTGCGGACAACATACGCATTCTGGCAGCGTCAATGGTAGAAAAAGCTAAGTCTGGACACCCTGGCGGAGCGATGGGTGGTGCCGACTTCATTAATGTTCTCTTCTCAGAGTTCCTTGTTTACGACCCAGAAAACCCCTCATGGGAAGGTCGCGACCGCTTTTTCCTCGACCCTGGGCACATGTCGCCCATGCTATATTCGGCCTTGGCGCTGCAAGGAAAGTTTACGATTGACGAGCTTCAGCAATTTCGCCAATGGGGTTCGCCCACTCCTGGACACCCCGAAAGAGACGTGCAACGCGGTATAGAGAACACTTCGGGACCCTTAGGACAAGGACATGCCTACGGTGCAGGTGCTGCTGTTGCCCAGAAATTCCTCGAAACGAAACTCTCGCACACCATGATGCAGCACATCATATATATATACATATCCGATGGTGGCATACAAGAAGAGATTTCGCAAGGCGTTGGACGATTGGCTGGCGCACTGGGACTAGACAATATCGTGATGTTTTACGATTCGAACGACATTCAATTGTCTACCGAATGCGGCGTGGTGACTTGCGAAAACACTGCTGCTAAATACGAATCGTGGGGTTGGAAGGTGATAACCATCGACGGAAACGATGCCGACGAGATACGCCGAGCATTGAACGAGGCCAAAGCCGAGAAAGAAAAACCCACACTTATCATTGGAAACACCGTGATGGGCAAAGGCGCATTGCGAGCAGACGGGTCGAGTTTCGAACACCACATCGGCACACATGGCGCACCACTCGGCGCAGAGGCCTACCAAAAAACCATCGTTAACCTAGGCGGAAACCCCAACGAGCCTTTCATTGTGTACCCCGAAGTGAAAGAACTCTATGCAAAACGCAATGAAGAACTAAGAGAGATTGTAGCCCAAAGACACCAAGAAGAAAACGAATGGGCCAAAAACAACCCACAACTAGCCGCACAAATGAAGGAGTGGTTCAGCGGAAACGCGCCAAAAGTGGATTGGAGCACACTGACTCAAAAGCCCGATGCCGCAACGCGTGTGGCCTCGGCTGCTTGCTTGGGACTGCTGGCAGAGCAAGTTCCGAACATGGTTTGTTCGTCGGCCGACCTCTCTAACAGCGACCGCACAGATGGTTTCCTCAACAAAACGCGCGAAATGAAACGTGGCGACCTTTCGGGAGCCTTCCTCCAAGCTGGCGTAAGCGAGCTTACCATGGCCTGCATGTGCATTGGTATGTATCTACATGGGGGCGTGATACCTGCTTGCGGAACCTTCTTCGTATTCTCCGACTATATGAAACCTGCCATACGTATGGCTGCCCTCATGCGTGTTCCCATCAAGTTTATTTGGACACACGATGCTTTCCGCGTTGGCGAAGACGGTCCTACGCACGAACCAGTTGAGCAAGAGGCGCAAATCAGGTTGATGGAAAAGCTGAAAAACCATTGCGGCGAAGACTCTGTTCGCGTTTTCCGCCCAGCCGACGTTAACGAAACAACCGTATGTTGGCAAATGGCAATGGAGAATATGAACACGCCAACGGCACTTATTCTTTCGCGTCAGAACGTGAAGAACATACATCCCGGAACCAATTACGAACTTGCTCGCCGTGGCGCATACGTTGTTGCAGGCAGCGACAGCCAATTCGACGTTATACTCTTGGCCTCTGGCTCGGAGGTAGCAACATTGGAAGCTGGTGCCGAGCTGCTAAGAAAAGACGGCGTGAAAGTACGTATCGTGAGTGTTCCTTCCGAAGGATTGTTCCGCATGCAAAGCGCAGAATACCAAGAAGAAGTACTACCCACTGGTTCTAAGATATTCGGCTTAACAGCAGGGCTACCCGTAACGCTACAAGGCCTTGTTGGTGCCAACGGAAAGGTTTATGGGCTAAACAGTTTCGGCTATTCGGCTCCCTTTAAGGTGCTAGACGAAAAGCTAGGTTTCACCGCAGAAAATGTATATCATCAAGTTAAATCATTAATAAGAGAGTAGTATGGAAATAAAAACTATTGGTATCGCTTGCGACCACGCAGGCTTCCCGCTCAAGCAATACGTTCTCCAATATCTGGAAGAGCATGGTTATCCGTACAAAGACTATGGTACATACAGTGACCAAAGCAGTGACTATCCCGACTTTGCCCACGCCTTGGCCGAAGGTATCGAAAGCGGTGAGGTTTATCCCGGCATTGGCATCTGCGGAAGTGGTGAGGGCATGGCCATGACCCTCAACAAACACCAAGGCGTAAGAGCCGGATTGGCTTGGATGCCTGAGATTGCGCAACTTATCCGCCAACACAACGACGCCAATGTGTTAGTTATGCCAGGTAGGTTTGTAGACAACAAAACAGCAAAGAAGATTCTCGACGGGTTCTTCTCTGCCACATTCGAAGGCGGACGACACCTCAACCGGGTGAAGAAAATCGCCATTAAAGAATAAATAGCAGTGGTTCAGCCTGTTTCCTCTTGGCAACAATTAAACTGAAACAACGCTAAAACAGAACAAGATGGAAGTTGCATAGCCTCTTCCACCTACTTCATTTTATAAAAGGCTCACGGACTATCCGCGAGCCTTTTATTTTGATTATCAAACAGTGAAGTTTGTTTTAGATAAGTTTTAACTCCATAAAGCCGTCTTAACTTTTAATCTTTCTGTAAATAGAGCGTAGTTTGTTATCTATGTAATGCCAACACAAGATAAACGCTCCTCATCATGTACGATGTGCAGGAGAAATCAACTCACGGGCATATAAACTCACTAAAAACCAACAACCCCCAAGTACTTCAACCCATCAACTCACAAACTCATAAACTTATCAACTGAAAACCTCATAGGTTATCAACCCCCAAAAACATAAACTTGTCAACTCAGAAACTCATAAACTTATCAACTCATAAACTTACAAACCTATCTACTCAAAAACTTATCAACTCAAAAACTCATAAACTTATCTACTCATAAACTTACAAACTCACCAGCTCATCATCTCACAAAAGTTAAAACGTTTCTTTTACTTTACATCGACACCCCCCAATACCATTCCATTCTAGCAAAAATATTGGTTAAAAAGTGCGCAAACATCCACTATTTATAACCTTTCGCACCTTAAAGTTTGTCCATTTTTAAGACGAGAACCTACGTTTTGCACCATATTGCCTTTCTAGTTTGGTTCCCAACTCATGATTTTTGAAGCCCAATAACCCACTTTTAACCCCAAAAAACCTACTTTTTAATGGTTATTATGCCCTTTTTAGCCATGTATGTCGTGGTTCTAAAAGGTTTTGTTTATACAATTGCTGTGGATATTTATGCTTTTTGTCTCGCATTTTGCGGCAAATCGCACCACATTTAGCAGCATTTCACCTTGCATTTAGCACCAAAACGCACTGCATTTAGCACCAAAACGCACTCCGTTTAGCACCAAAACACAACTCATTTTGCACCAAAACGCACTCCATTTTGCACCAAATAGCCCTAAAAAAGGTACAAATGGTGGAATTTTCAAATAAATATTCATTTTCCCGTATGTACAGATTACCCTCTTTTTGCATCAAAACAAACCTTCGCGAGAATCGATTATTTGCGGCAAGGTGGGCGATTGGTGAACAGAAAGGGCAGTTATAATGTTAAATTATCCACTAAAAACTGGACAAAAACGATTATGCCGCGTACACGCGCATGAGCAACAGCACGGAAAGCACGTACGCTTACAACCGCCAGCGCGAGCGATAGCAGGGCATATTGCTCACGGCCAACGCAGACAGCATCATGGAAGTGCAGAAGTAATCTGCCATTGGCAGCCAGTTTTCTGGCTTGTAGAGAACGTATTGCATGATTTCCGCCTGGTCGCTGTTTGATACATAACCACGTTTTGCCACACACAAATGGGGCAGAATTTCAGATTTTTCGTATCATTGTCCAGCACTTCGTACATGGGAAAAAGGGTTTATCTTGGTTTTGCATCACAAAGAAAAAACAATAAACTCCGCTTAGTTTATAGAAAGATTAAAAGTCAAGACGACTCCTTAATTTAGTTCCCTGTATATACAAGGACGATTGCAAAAACACCTTGTACGTTAACATGGGAAGAATTGGTTGCAAAAGCAGAGGAGTTGTCCATCAACGTAAAAGGCATCAAGGAGCGATACCTAGAAATATAAATACTAAGGCTATTTCCCAGCTCATTAACTTGACAACTGGCCAACTTCCTACCTCGTCAACTCGATAACTTGATGGTTGAATGAAAGTAAACATGCCTAAATCACCCCGAATCGTGCGCGAACCAGTTGACGTTAAAAACCAATCACAGTGTGATGCGATAGACAGATAAAGGCATAATGAACCGAACATAAAGTACGAAAAACATTATTTCGTGCTAAATTCATGCTAAAATCGTTTGTAGGTGCAATGCGTTCACACAGTTTTTATTAAATTTGTATCTGCAAAAGACGAAAAAGACATGGTCCTACCACAAGAATTTACCGCTTATACAAGGGCACTCATGGGCAACGCGCTGTACGAGAAGTTGCTTGTCGCACTAGAACAAGAGCCTCCCGTGAGCCTCAGACTGAACCCGTTTAAGACGAAAAACGGCGAGGTGGAGGTGTGTAACGCGGACGAAAGTGTGGCATGGACAGACTATGGTTATTACCTTTCGGGACGTCCAAACTTTACGTTCGACCCGCTTTTTCATGCAGGCGCATATTATGTACAAGAGGCATCGTCGATGTTTGTGGCATGGATTGTAAAGCAATTGGTGCATTCGCCCATCACGATGCTCGATCTTTGTGCGGCTCCCGGCGGAAAGTCTACGGCAGTAAGGAGTGTTCTTCCACAAGGAAGTCTGCTGTTTTGCAACGAACCCATTACGCAAAGGGTGAGCATCTTGGCAGAAAACGTACAGAAGTTTGGGCATCCCGACATGGTGGTGAGCAGCAATTTCGCCGCCGACTACCACAAAAGCGGCTTGCAATTTGAAGCCATCCTAGCCGACGTGCCCTGCTCTGGCGAGGGTATGTTCAGAAAAGATGCAGGGGCAATTGCCGAGTGGAGCGAAACAAACGTGGAACACTGTTGGCGGTTGCAGCGCGAGATTATTGCCGACATCTGGCCTTGCCTAAAACCTGGCGGACTACTCATATACTCTACTTGCACCTTCAACGACAAGGAAAACGAACGCAATGTGGAGTGGATTGCACAAGAATTTGATGCCGACTTCGACCTGCCGCCCATCCCAGCTGCATGGAACATCACGGGGAGCATTAGGTCGGACGTCCCTGCATGCAGGTTTATTCCAGGCATATCTAAGGGCGAAGGTCTTTTCTTATGTGTGCTAAGAAAGAGGTGGGCGCATGATACAGTACACGAAGAGCGCAAAAAACGTTCCTCAAAAAGCATGACAACAAAGGTAAGCTTGCCCGAAATGCCACAGTGGCTAAACGCGGATTTGGCAGTCGACACACGCCAAATAAACGGCAACATCCACGCTATACCCAGTCAATGGACAAACCTGTTCGACAAGGCTAGCGCAACATTGCGCATTGTTCATGCAGGAGTTGCGCTGGCTACACCAAAGGGAAAAGACCTCGTTCCACACCCAGCACTCGCCCACTCCATTGCACTCAACAGCGACGCATTTTGCAAATGCGAGTTAGATTACGCCTCGGCCATCGCTTTCTTGCGCCGCGAAGCCATCACTTTACATGCAGATACACCCCGTGGATACGTGTTAGTTACCCATCAAGGCATGCCACTGGGCTTTGTAAAGAACATCGGTAACCGTGCCAACAACCTCTATCCGCAAGAGTGGCGCATAAAAAGCACGCACATACCACAACCACAACAGATTATAAAGTTAAAATGAAACAATATCTAGACTTGCTACAACGCATCGTGAACGAAGGCACACGCAAGGAAGACCGCACAGGAACAGGAACGCTAAGCGTTTTTGGACACCAGATGCGCTTTAACCTCGAAGAGGGTTTTCCGTTGCTAACCACGAAGAAACTACACCTCAAATCCATCATCCACGAGTTGTTGTGGTTTCTTAAAGGAGACACTAACGTAAAGTATCTGCAAGAAAATGGCGTGAGGATTTGGAACGAATGGGCCGACGAGAACGGCGAACTGGGTCCTGTTTATGGCCATCAGTGGCGGTCGTGGCCCAACTATAACGGCGGACACATCGACCAAATACAAGACATTGTGAATGCCTTGAAGAACAATCCCGACTCTCGACGGATGATTGTCAGTGCGTGGAACGTGGCCGAAGTAGACCAAATGGCACTACCACCCTGCCATTGTCTGTTCCAATTTTATGTGGCCAATGGCAAGCTTAGCCTGCAATTGTACCAACGTTCGGCCGACACTTTCCTCGGCGTACCCTTTAATATAGCCTCGTATGCCCTGCTAACGATGATGATGGCACAGGTTAGCGGACTGAAACCAGGCGACTTTATCCACACCACAGGCGACACGCATCTTTACCTAAACCACTTGGAACAGGCCAAAGAGCAGCTGAAACGCACTCCGCGTACATTGCCTAGGATGGTGATTAACCCCAACGTAACGAGCATTTTCGACTTTAAATACGACGACTTTACCCTCGAAGGCTACAACCCCTTGCCGCACATCAAGGCCGAAGTGTCGGTATAGCCCTCTAACATATAAGGATATGCAGATAAATATCATCGCTGCCGTGGCCCGAAACAGAGCTATAGGCCATCAAAACAAACTTATATATTGGTTGCCCAACGACCTAAAACGCTTTAAGGCACTTACCACTGGCCACACCATCATCATGGGGCGAAACACCTTTCTGTCACTTCCCAAGGGCGCATTGCCCAATAGGCGCAATGTGGTGTTGAGTAGCACGCAGTCTGTTTTTGCGGGTTGCGAGCACTTCTCTTCGCTATCCGATGCGTTACAAAGTTGTGCACCCGACGAAGACGTATATATAATAGGTGGCGCAATGCTTTACAACGAGGCCATTGCCTTTGCCGATAAGCTGCTTTTAACTGAGGTTGACGACACACCCGACGTGGCCGACGCCTTTTTTCCCACCTATGACGGATGGAAAGAAACGGCACGCGAATGCCACGAAAAGGACGAAAAGCATGCCTTTAACTATTGTTTCGCCGACTACGAACGCCCAACTGCGCCCTCTCGCGGTTAATTCCAAACACCTAAAATTACACTTATACACAAACGTATGATTATAAAGTTATGTGGCATGCAACATGCCGACGACATCAAAGCAGCCTCGCAATTGGGCGTTGACCTTCTTGGTTTCGACTTCATTCCCAAAAGTCCGCGATATGTAAGGATGATTTCATCACGAGCCGGCATCATTCCTGATTTCAGCGAAGAGCGACTTCGCGCCCTGAAACAGCCCAATTCGCCTCAACAACAGCCCGTAAGAGTCGGCCGTGTGGGTGTTTTTGCCGATGATATGCCGCAAAACATCGTTACACGCGTTTATAACTACGAACTAGACTATGTGCAACTTAACGGCGAAGAGCCTGCCGTTACACTCGAAAACCTGCGTCGTAGCATCGACCCAGACATTCGAAAAGGCATTAAAATCATCAAAAGGATTGTCGTAGACACACAAGCCGACCTTGCTAAGGCCGCGGAATACGGGGGAAAAGCAGACTTGTTGCTGTTTCATATCACGGCGAAAGAAACCGAACTACAAGTCACTAGCAACGACAATTCGCCGCTAAACCAGTTGCTTTCGGCCTACCACGGCTCTACACCTTTCTTAATAAGCAAGCCAAACGCCCCTTTCGACACCTTTTTAATTAAGAGTATTACTCATCCAAAGTTCGCAGGGATAAACCTTGATACGCAATTCGAATTGGAACCAGGCAAGAAAGACATGGAACAATTGCAGAAGTATGTTGAAGTAGTTAAAGCCATTAAGTAAATGTGTGCACAACAAACGCAACAACCCATAAGTACAACCATGAATGTTGCAATTATCGACAACTACGACTCGTTCACGTTTAATCTAGTGCACCTCATTGCAAGCCTAGGAGCAAACGTAACGATATTGAAGAACGACGACTTTGAACTTGCCGCCCTCGAACACTACGATAAAATTGTGCTTAGCCCTGGACCTGGACTTCCTTCGGAGGCAGGAAAAACAATGGACGTGATAAGAATTTACGCCGAAACTAAACCCATTTTGGGCGTATGTCTGGGCCACCAAGCCATAGCGCAAGCCTATGGTTGTAAGCTAACCCACCTTTCGGAGGTTTGCCACGGCCAGTCAACCCGAGGTTTGAACCTTGGTAACGACCCAATCTTTGAGGGATTACCCGCAGAAGTGCCGATGGGCAGATACCATAGCTGGGTGGTAGAGCGCGAAAGCGTGAGCAGTCCGCTGGAGATAACCGCCATAAGTTCAGCAGGCGAGGTGATGGGCATCCGCCATAAGCAACTTAGACTGCATGGCATACAGTTTCATCCTGAGAGCATTTTAACACCTAATGGCAAAACAATAGTGAATAATTGGTTGCATAAAGGTTAGAGGATAAAAGTTGAATAAGCGGTTTCCATAAATAATAACATGTTGTTTAACAGATTATTACGCGAAAATGATAAAGTTATCATTCGCCAAACAACAATGCAAGTACAACCATTATTTTATAAGAAAATGTATATTTAGTACTTAAAATGTATGTGTTTTATAAAATAAAATCATACCTTTGTATGAGAAAAAAGGACTTTACGAATACCACAAGCCCCATTATCATGACAACCAAACACTAAAACAGCCTTTAAAAATGGAGCAAATGGTATTGAACCTTAAGCTTGCCTGAACTTATGACGAGAAAACAACGACACTACAAATGGCACCTTGTTGGAAATGTAATTCTAACCTTGGTAATGTTTACCGCCATCTCGGTAATCCTTAAACCTGCATTCATGTTTTACAACCACAATGCTTTTAAGGACTGTGCCTTTACCGACTACCTTGCTGTTATTTGGCATGGTTTGCCAATGGACATATCCGTGGCAGGCTACCTAACCATCGTTCCTGCCCTGCTTGCACTTATCTCCATTTGGCTGCACCCTGCCCTTATCCGCATTCTGCACAGAATATATCTGGCCTTAGCATCGCTTTTGCTCAGTATCGTTTATTGCACGGATGCCGTTCTTTACAGCTTTTGGCAGTTCAGAATAGACTCTACACCGTTTTTCTACTTTCTCAGTTCGCCCAAAGATGCACTCGCATCAGTGTCCATTTGGTGGGTGCTGTTGGGCGTTGTGGTTATGTTGCTGCTCACGGCCGTATTGTTTATCGTTCTATGTAAGACGATAGGCACATTCCCAGAGAGCAAGGGCATTGCCAAGGATAGGCTTATTGCATCGGGCGTAATGGTTGTTGTGCTTGCCTTGCTGTTCGTTCCCATACGCGGAAGTCTAGGTACATCCACAATGAACCTTGGGCGCGTGTATTACAGCGAGAACCAAAAGCTCAATCACGCCGCCATCAATCCCTGTTTCAGCCTGCTCAGTTCGTTGATGAACGACGAAGACACCAAAGACCAATACCGCTTTATGGCTGCCGACGAAGCCAACAAGTTGTTTTCGCAAATCACCGATAAGACAAAGCAAGGGGGAACAGATGCTGTTTTTAAGTTACTCAACACCAACAGGCCCAACATTGTGATGGTGGTGTTAGAAAGCTTTTCGGCACACATCATGAAAAGCATGGGAGGAACGGCCAACGTGGCCGTGAACATGGACAAATGGGCTAACGAAGGCGTGCTGTTCACCAACTTCTACGCCAATAGTTTCAGAACCGACCGCGGATTGGCAGCCATCTTAGCAGGTTATCCTGCCCAACCCACCATGAGTATCATGAAGTATCCCAACAAAACGGGCAACTTACCGATGTTTCCACAAAAGTTAAAGAAGGCGGGATACCAGCTGAAATACTATTATGGCGGCGATGCCGACTTCACCAACATGCGTTCGTTCGTAACAACAGCGGGCTTTGAAGACCTCGTTTCGGACGCCGACTTTCCCATTAAGCTGCGGCTTAGCAAATGGGGAGTGCCCGACCAATACGTTTTCGACCGCGCATTGGCCGACATCAAGAGCCAAGCACCCAACGCAACACACCTCAGTGTGATACAAACAAGCAGCAGCCACGAACCATACGACGTGCCCTTTAAGAAACTGAACAACAAAATTCTGAACGCATTTGCCTATACAGACAACTGCCTAGGTAAGTTCGTGGCCGCCTTAAAGAAGCTCCCGTCGTGGAAAAACACACTCGTTGTGCTTGTTCCCGACCATCAAGGATGCTACCCCGAAGACCTGGACAACTATTCGCCACAACGTTATCACATCCCATTGCTTTTACTTGGTGGCGCACTTAAAGCCAAAGGCCCCATCGCCACGCTAGGCTCTCAAGCCGACATTGCAGCAACCTTGCTGTCGCAACTGGGCTTTTCGTACAGCAAATTTACGTTCAGCAAAGACATGCTCAACCCCAATGTACCCCATTTTGCCTTCGCAACCGTACCCAACGCGTTCATGATGAAGACACCCGACAACACCGTGTTCTACAATTGCGAAACAAATAAAACCATTTTGGACAACGGAAAGACGCCAGGAAAGAACCTGCCCTACGGCAAAGCCTACTTGCAGAAACTTTACGACGACATTTCCAACCGCTAACAACATTAGATGATAAAGACGCTCAACGACTTAGATGCAGCCTTGCTGCTATGGATTAACAGTTTGCACTCGCCTTTCTTCGACCAGTTTATGAACCTCGTCTCAGGAAAATGGGTGTGGGTTCCCATGTACGTGGGCATCTTTATTGTGCTAGCCATGCGCCTTGGCTTTAAGCCCAAGCTTGTTGCAATACTGGCAACCATCGGTATTGCGCTTTTCTTTTCCGACTTTGTTTGCTCCGAAGTCATCCGCCCAATCTTTAATCGCCCCCGCCCAACTCAATTGGGAAGTGGCATTAGTCACCTCGTTCACATTGTAGACAACTATCGCGGAGGCGATTATGGATTTCCCTCTTGTCACGCATCCAACTCGTTTATGCTAGCCACTACCGCCGCCCTACTCTTCCGCAACAAGATTTTATCTGCGTTCTTCTTCCTTTGGGCGCTTGCCATGTGTTACAGCAGAGCCTACTTGGGCGTTCATTATCCCGGCGACCTACTTGCAGGAGCCATATGGGGCACCATCGTTGCCTTTGCGCTTTATGCCCTTGTAAACCGCTACTACGCGCTTACCGAAGTTAAAACGGCCAAACACACCCAGCTTATCTCCATCGTGGGGGCATCAACCTTCGTGCTTTTAGCTATCGTTTCGGCCGTACAAACGTGTGTGGCATAACAACGCAGACAACCGTCAACGACCGCATATTAGCCCCTTATCACATGGTCAAAACAACCAATAACGCATGCTTTCCCCCACAAAGCTCAACCAAATAAAGGCAAAACAAGTGAGCCTTTGTTTGCGTTGTCAATCTTTTTAAGTACATTTGCAGATACAATAACATAACAGGTAAACAATGAAACCAACACTTTTACTACTCGCCGCAGGCATGGGAAGCCGCTATGGTGGGTTGAAACAACTCGATGGTCTTGGCCCTAATGGTGAAACCATCATGGACTATTCCATCTACGATGCCATCAAGGCAGGGTTCGGAAAGATTGTCTTTGTTATTCGCAAAGACTTTGAGAAAGACTTCAAAGAGAAGATACTGTCTAAGTACGAGGGTCATATCCCTGCCGAATTGGTGTTCCAAAGCTTAGACGCACTGCCCGAAGGGTTCGCCGTTCCCGAAGGAAGAGTGAAACCCTGGGGAACAAACCACGCCGTAATGATGGCCAAAGACGTCATCAAGGAGCCGTTCTGCGTTATCAACTGCGACGACTTCTACAATCGCGACTCGTTCATGGTGATTGGCAAGTTCCTTAGCGAACTACCCGACAATGCGAAGAACGCTTACGCTATGGTGGGCTTCCGCGTTGGAAACACGCTTAGCGAGAACGGAACAGTGGCTCGCGGCGTTTGCTCGACAGACGAAAACGAACTGCTTACCACTGTGGTTGAGCGTACCGAGATTATGCGCGTAGACGGTAAGGTGTGCTATAAGGACGAGCAAGGACAATGGGTAGCCATTGCAGACAATACGCCCGTATCAATGAACATGTGGGGATTTACTCCCGACTACTTCGATTATAGCGAGGCTTATTTTAAGGAGTTCTTGTCTGACGAGAAGAACCGAACCAACCTGAAAGCCGAGTTCTTCATTCCATTGATGGTCAACAAGCTTGTTAACGACAAGACGGCCACCGTGAAAGTGCTTGACACCACCAGCAAATGGTTTGGCGTTACCTATTCGGCCGACCGCGAAGGCACTGTTGAACGCATACAATCGCTCATTAACGAAGGCGTATATCCTGCCAAACTGTTCTAAGGCTGGTTCAAAAAGATAAAAGATAAGTGGTAGTCTATTGCGTGCTTAGCTATGCGCACAATAGGCTACCACTACCTTTTTGCATGGGGCTTAGCGAGTACAAAACATTTATAGCCACAATATTCCGTGTATAGCAGGATTGCAACCTTACAAACTGAACTGGCTTACTAACTTAAAAAATCACAACACACCAACTTAAAAAATCATCAAGCAACAAACTCACAACCCTAAGTACTCACCCACTTAAAAACTCATGAACTAGCAAACTCACAAACTTAAAACTTATGAACCCAAGAACTAACAAACTCATCAACCCAAACAACTCACCAACTTAAAACCTCATGAACTAACAAACTCAAAAACTTAAAATCTTACATAATACTTTACAAAACACACTCTCCTACACACTCCATTCTAGCGAAAACAGAGCTCTCTAACCAGGCAATTAGGCGCTAAAATCTGCCAAATCCGTTTCCTTATTAGTCAATTATTGAGCATGTAGGTTGCATTTAGCAC
>ERZ772766.643-NODE-643-length-19946-cov-8.812679_pt1 | contig 19946 bp, 18 predicted proteins | sample MGYA00511379_ERZ772766 | MGnify/ENA primary metagenome ERZ772766 (study PRJEB29015, sample SAMEA2737895) | human oral metagenome | biome: human oral; feature: human-associated habitat; material: dental | place: China | collected 2116 ...
TGTTTGAGGGCGTAGATGCCCGGCAGGTGGCGCAGGTAGCCGTGATAATCCATGCCGCAGCCGTAGATGTAGCGGTCTTCGACTTCGCAGCCGATGAAGTCGGGTTTGTAGTCGGCGACTTTGCGGTCGTGTTTTTTGTTGAGCAGGACGGCGCTGCGCAGGCTTTGCGGGTTCTGCGCCTTGAGTTCGCCGATGATGGCCTTGATGGTGATGCCTTCGTCGAAGATGTCGTCAATGAGCAGGATGTGTTCGCCCGCGATGGCGGCAGTCGGGCGCATTTTCCAGATGAGCTCGCCGCTGCCGATGTTGTCGCGGTAGCGGGTGGCGTGCAGGTAGTCCATGCGGTGGAAGAAGGAAAGGCGGGTGAGCAGTTGTCCCGCCGGGATGAGGCCGCCGTTCATGACGATGAGGATGAGCGGGTTGAGACCGGCGTAGTGCAGGTTGAGCTGGGCGGCAAGGTGGTCGTAGGCGGCGTTGATGCGGCCGCTGTCGATGAGGCATTCGCTGTGCCGCAGGACGTTTTCGAGTTCTTGGTTGCTGAGGTGTTGCATGGTCAGTAGCTCAGGGTTGTGGTGTTGTTGTTCATGATTTCGCCAACGATGTAGCCGCCGCTGACGACTTCGCTCACTTCAGCGATGAGGTTGTCGCCCCATTTTTGCACGACGAATTTGCTCGCCTTGATGACAACGCCGCTCTGGTAGGCTTCTTTGATGAGGTCGTAGAGGGTTTCGCCGCTTTTGCGCGGGGATTCGATTTTGTCGGCAACGCCCCGGATGGCGAGTTCGCCCGCGCGTCCGGCAAGGATGATTTCGGTGTGATAATCCATCGAGGCGGCGATGGTGGCGTGATAGACGGGTTCGAGGATTTCCGTGCCGTTTTGCGGGTCGCTGTTCAGGATGATGATGACGAGTTTTTCTGCCATGGGGTGCTCCGGTTCAGGCGGGCATTATACGAGGTCGGCAGCGTGGGCTTGCAGCAGTTCGCAAGCGGTGCGGTAGTGGGCGGCGGCAGTTGCCGCATCAATGGGGCGGGCGCGCAGGGCGGCGAGGCGGCGGGCGCTGTTTGCCGCATCGGGGTGGTGATAGTCGCGGGTCAGTGCCTGGCGGATTGCGGCGAGGTCGTTGCACATCAGTGTCACATCGGCACCGGCATCGAGGGCGGCCTGGATGCGGTCGCCGGGATTGGCAATGCCTTGCGCGCCTGCCATGTCAAGGTCGTCGCTGATGACGGCACCGTCGAAACCGAGCTGACGCAATGCGGCAATATGCAGGGGCGAGTACCCGGCGGGGCGGTCGTCGATGTCGGGATAGACGATGTGCGCGGGCATCAGTGCTTCGATGCCGCCGGCGATGTGGTGCCGGAAGGGGTAGAGGTCGGCTTCGCGTTCGGCAGGGCTGCGCGGGTCGTGCGGCAAGGTGTGGTGCGAGTCGCCGCTCACACGCCCGTGCCCGGGGTAGTGTTTGCCGACAGCGGCCATGCCGCATTGACACAGGCCGCACCGCAGGGCATCGGCGAGAACGGCGACGACGGCAGGATTGGCGTGATAGGCACGCTCGCCGATAACGGTGGAAACGGGCGCGGCGAGATCAAGGACGGGGGTGAGGCTGAAATCGATGCCGTATTGGCGCAGTTCGCAGGCGATAACGACACCTGCCGCCTCGGCCAGTCGGCAGGCGAGCAGCGGACGGCGGTCAAAGCAGCGGCCAAAGGCGGCGGCAGCGGGGATGGCGGTGAAACCGTCGCGGAAACGTTGCACACGTCCGCCTTCGTGGTCAACGCAGAGCAGCAGGTCGGGGCGCGCAGCGCGGATGGCGGCGCAGAGTTGGTGCAGTTGATCCGGCGCAGCATAATTGCGGCTGAACAGGATGACGCCCGCGCAGGCGGGTTGGCAGATTTGTGCGCGCTCGTGCGCTTGCAGATGCGTTCCCTCAATGCCGATGATAACCGCGCTCATGTGCCTCCCCTGATAAATGGCGCGATTTTATCACGGCGGCCGGGGCGTCCTGTTTCGCCCGTGCGTCACGCGTCTGCGGCGTAATTTTGTGCTTGACCGTTTTGGGGTTTTCCTGTTTAATGCGCGTCCTTTCCAAGGCCAAGTAGCTCAGTTGGTAGAGCAGCGGACTGAAAATCCGCGTGTCGGTGGTTCGATTCCGCCCTTGGCCACCACCATTTTCCGTTATTTCAAAGATTGTATGAGGTCCGGCTATGTCCCGCATCTGCCAGGTGACCGGTAAAAAGCCGATGGTCGGCAACACCGTTTCCCACGCAAATAATAAAAACAAACGTCGTTTTCTCCCCAATATCCAGGAACACCGCTTTTGGGTTGAAAGTGAAAACCGCTTCGTCAAACTGAAAGTTTCTGCTCACGGGATGCGTATCATTGACAAGAAAGGCATTGACGCCGTTTTGCAAGAGATTCGCGCTCGCGGTGAAAAGGTATAAGGAGTGAGACATGGCCAAGAAAACCGCTCGTGAAAAGATCCGCCTCGTTTCTTCCGAAGGCACCGGACACTTCTACACCACCACCAAAAACAAGCGCAACATGCCGGAAAAAATGGAAATCAAGAAGTTTGACCCGGTTGCCCGCAAACACGTCATCTATAAGGAAGTCAAGATCAAGTAATCGTCGGCTACCTGTCTCGAAAACCCGCGCAGGCGGGTTTTTTTATAACCCATATTCACCGCATGCTTCTTTCCGCTCAACATCTTGCCCTGCATCGTGGCAGACAAACCATTCTGCGTGATGCGTCATTGGTTTTGCACTCCCGCGAAGTGGTGGCGCTGATTGGGGGCAATGGTGCCGGTAAAACCACCTTGCTGGAACTTTTGACGGGTGCATTAACGCCGGATGCAGGCGTTGTCCGCTACCAGGCAGGCTTACCTGCTTTCTGGCTGGGTTATCTACCGGACAAGGCACCGCTTTATCCGCAGTGGCGGGTGCGCGAGTTTTTGTTGATGTGTGCGCAGATGCGCGGTGTGGGTGACTGTAAAGCAGCACTGGCCGATGTTGTGCAACGTTGCGCTTTACAAGCAGTGGCGCATAAGCGCTGCGGCGAATTGTCACATGGCTATCGGCAGCGGGTCGGTCTGGCGCAAGCATTGATTCACAAACCGCCCCTGTTGGTACTGGATGAACCCACCAATGGTCTGGACAGCAACCAGCGCCTGCTGTTGCGCCCGCTGCTGGCAAGTCTGGCGGACAGTTGTTGCGTGTTGATGACCAGTCATGACTGGGACGAAGTACTCGCCACCGCACACCGTGTTTACCACTTGCATGACGGTGTACTGCGCGAAATCGTTATTCCCCGCCCGGCAGGGGCGCATATTTGGGTCGCCTGCGAGAGCGCCGCACAGGCGCAGGCCCTGCCCAATCCGGATTTGCGGGACGGACGCTTTGCTGCCTTTGCTTATGATGGCACTGCCGCAGCGCGGCAGTCGTTGTGGCAGCAGCTGGCGGCGAATCCCGCTATCTGCGCGTATTACCCCGCTTACCCGCGTGACGCTTTTCAGGAAAAACTCGATGCTGTGGCGCAGCCTGTTACATAAAGAATACCGCCTGCTGGCGACCCCGGCATTTTTTTCCGCCCTTGCCGCGTCATGGCTGGCGCTTGGTCTGTATCTTGCCGGTGGCTTGGTGGAATATCAGGCGATTGCACCCAAGCTGGCGGGACTGGAAAACCGGCGTGGCGCGACGGAAACCCTGCTCGGCAGTGCCGCGCAGCTGCTGCAATGGCTGATGATCCTGTGGACGATTTACTTTGGCGCGCGCAGCCTCGCCGGGGAAAAACTGTGGCACACCGACGTATTACTGCGCGGCGTACGCGGCGGCCTGCCTCGCCTGCTCGTCGGCAAAACCATCGTGCTGCTGAGCGCGCTGACCCTGCTCACCCTGCCGTTCTGGCTGACTGCCGCCTGGATTGCGCGCAGCAACCTGTGGGACGGCAAACTGCTCTTGGCACTCCTCTTGGCGCAAATCTTCATCGCCCTCTATGCCACCTTACTCTCGCTTACCATCTCCGCTTCGCAGAAACAGCCGCTGCCCGCTTCATTGCTGTTGGCGCTCTTCTGGCTGCTGCTGTGGTTGCTGCCCGTGCTGACCACCTCCCCACCGTGGCTGATGGAAATCCTGAGCTGGCTCTCGCCCTTTGAACACCTCAGCCTGCTCTATCGCGGCATCGCCACCATGCAGACCCTGCTCTACATCACCATGCACAGCCTGCTCTTTCTCACCCTGATGCCCCTACTTTGGACACGCAATTCCCGATGAAAACCTTCCTCCTCGAATACGGCCTGTTCCTGGCCAAATCCCTGACCGCCCTCGTCTGCCTGCTGCTCGCCGTTGTCGGCATCGCCGCTGCCAAGCGGGACAAAGATGATGACGAAGACAAACTCGAAATCCGCTCGCTGAACGAGTACTACGAAGCACAACAAGACCGCCTCTACGAAACCCTGCTTGACAAAAAAGCCCTGAAAGCGCGGCAAAAGGCGCAGAAACAGGCGGGAAAAGACAACGACGACAGCCAGAAACCGCGCATCTTCGTCCTCGATTTCGACGGCGACATCGAAGCCTCGGCAGTGAAACAACTGCGCGAACACATCAGTGCCGTCATCCAGATTGCCAACACCGAAGACCGCGTTCTGCTGCGCCTCGAAAGCGGCGGCGGGCTGGTACACGCCTACGGCCTCGCCGCCTCGCAACTCGCCCGCCTGCGCGCGCGACAAATCCCGCTTACCATCGCCGTGGACAAAGTTGCCGCCAGCGGCGGTTACATGATGGCCTGCATTGCCAACGAAATCATCGCCGCCCCCTTTGCCATCCTCGGCTCCATCGGCGTCGTCGGTGCCCTGCCCAACTTCAACGAACTGCTCAAACAGCACCACATCCGCTACGAAGAACACACCGCCGGCGAACACAAACGCAGCCTCACCCTCTTCGGCGAAAACAGCGAAGCCGACCGTCGGCAATTCCGCCACGAACTCGCCGTCACCCACGATCTCTTCAAGCAGCACATCCATGAATACCGCCCGCAACTGGACATCGACGCCCTCGCCACCGGTGAAACGTGGTATGGTGTGCAAGCCGTAGAAAACCGCCTGATAGACGCCATCGGCACCAGCGACGACTACATCCTCGCGCATCTGCATAGCCACCGGCTGCTGCAACTCGAAGAAAAAAGCAAACAGCGCTGGTACGACAAACTCAAACAGCGCTTTCTCGGCCATCTCAGCGCCCGCCCGCTGAAAGCGCGCCTCCGCTGACAATCCCTGTGAAAACAAACAAAAAGGAACTGTCATGAACATAACCGAACTCGAGCCCCGTGCGGTTTGGCAATACTTTCACCAGCTGACACAAATTCCCCGCCCCACGCACCAAGAAGAAGCCATTGAGCAATACATCCTCGACGAAGCGGGACGCCTCGGCCTCGAAGCCGAACGGGATGCACGCGGCAACGTCCGGGTGCGAAAAGCAGCGAGTGCGGGACGCGAGAACGAGCCGGGCGTCATCCTGCAAGCGCACCTCGACATGGTGCCGCAGAAAAACAAAGATTCCAGCCACGATTTCAGCAAAGACCCCATCCGCACCATTGTGGACGGCGAATGGGTGCATGCCGACGGCACCACCCTCGGTGCCGATAACGGCATCGGAGCCGCCATGGTTCTCGCCGTGCTGGCCGACAAAACCCTCAGCCACCCGCCGCTTGAAGGTCTCTTCACCGCCAGCGAAGAAACCGGCCTCGAAGGCGCGCTGGAAGTCCAGGCAGGCTGGCTGAACGGCAGCATCCTGCTCAACCTCGACTACGAAGACGAAGGTGAACTCTGCATCGGCTGTGCCGGTGCCGTCAACGGCAGCTACACCCTGCCGCTGCAATACGAACCCCTGAACGGACAAGGCTACCACCTGCACGTACGCGGTCTCAAAGGCGGGCACTCCGGCATCGAAATCCACCTGCAACGCGGCAACGCCATCAAAATCCTCGCCCGCGCCCTGCAAACCCTGCATGACGACAAAACCAACGCCCTGCGCATCATCAGCCTGAACGGCGGCGACCTGCGCAACGCCATCCCGCGCGAAGCCGATGCCCTGATTACCCTGAGTGGCAGCAACCTCGCCGCCGCCCAACAAACCCTGCAAGAACTCACCGCACACATCCGCAACGAACTGCCGGCCGAAGACCACGGTTTGACCATCAGCCTCGAACCGGCGGAAACCGTCAACCGCGCCCTCAGCGAGCAAAGCACCGCACAAACCATTGCCGTGCTGCGCAACCTGCACAACGGCGTGGACCGCATGAGCATCGACATTCCCGCACTCGTCGAAACCTCAAACAACCTCGCCGTTGTCGAAACCAAAGACAACGCCCTGCACATCGGCTGCATGCTGCGCTCCTCGGTGGACAGCGCCCGCGAAGACCTCGCCGCACGCATCGAATGGCTCGTCAGCCTCGCCGGCGGCAGCAGCGAATACAGCGGCGCCTACTCCGGCTGGCAACCGCTGCCGCACTCCGAACTCGTCGAAAAACTGAAAAAAATCGGCGCCACCATCTACGGCGACGACATGCCGGTCAAAGCCGTACACGCCGGTCTCGAATGCGGCATCCTCTTCACCAAATACCCGCACTGGCAAATGGCTTCCTTCGGCCCGACCATCGTCTCGCCGCACTCGCCGAATGAAAAAGTCAACATCGCCAGCGTCGAACGCTGCAACCGCTGGCTGCGCGCCTTCCTGCAAAGCCCGTCGGCCTAGCTTCGTCATAAAACGGCTGAAACGGCAATAAAAACACCGCACCGCGTCCGGCGAGACAATGGTGCGGTTTTTTTATCGCGGGCTGTTGTCCATCATCATCCACCAGCATTGGCTCGCCTGACCGGGCACCCATAAAAATCACTACGCGATGGGATGAATATTTTCACGAGAGGCCTATTCATGAAAAATTTTTGCCGCGTATGAAGGCCGCCAAGAAAAAACGGGGCATACAGCCCCGTTTTTCCTGGCGGCGATGCCGTCAGGCGATGGTGATGCTTTTGTCGAGATAAACATCCTGCACCGCGTGTAGCAGCGCGACGCCTTCATCAAAGGGTTTTTTGAAGCATTTGCGGCCGAGGATGAGGCCCATGCCGCCCGCGCGTTTATTGATGACGGCGGTGCGCACCGATTCCGCCTTGTCGCTCGCGCCGCCTGCCGCGCCGCCGGAGTTGATGAGGCCGATTCTGCCCATGTAGCAGTTGGCGAGCTGGTAGCGGGTAAGGTCGATGGGGTGGTCGGTGGTGAGTTTGCTGTACACCAGGTCGTCGGTGTTGCCGAAGCCGATTTTGCGGTAGCCGTCGTTGTTTACCGCCTGTTTCTGCTTGACGATGTCCGCGCCGATGGTCACGGCGAGGTGGTTCGCCTGGCCGGTGAGGTCGGCGGCGCTGTGGTAGTCGACGCCGTCGTGCTTGTAGGCGGGGTTGCGCAGGTAAGCCCAGAGTACGGTGAGCATCCCCAGTTCGTGCGCGCGGGTGAAGGCTTCGGCGACTTCCTGAATCTGGCGGCGGCTTTCCGGCGCGCCAAAGTAGATGGTGGCACCAACGGCGACCGCGCCGAGGTCAAACGCCTGCTCGACGGTGGCGAACATGGTCTGGTCGTGCAGCGGCGGCAGGGTCAGCGTTTCGTTGTGGTTGAGTTTGACCAGGAACGGGATTTTGTGCGCGTATTTGCGCGCGACGCTGGCGAGTACGCCGTAGGTGGATGCCACCGCATTGCAACCGCCTTCGATGGCGAGTTTGACGATGTTCTCCGGATCAAAGTATTGCGGGTTGACGGCGAAAGACGCCCCCCCGGAGTGCTCGACGCCCTGATCCACCGGCAGGATGGAAACGTAACCGGTGCCGGCGAGGCGGCCGTGATCAACGATTTGCTGATAGGCGCGCAACACGGCGGGCGAGCGGTCATTCTGCGCGAAAACGCGGTCGATGTAATCGGGGCCGGGCAGGTAGAGGTTCTCTTTCGGAATCGCGGTGCAGCGGTGGTTGAGCAGGGTATCGGCTTCTTGGCCGAGCAGTTGTTGCAGGTTTTGCATGATGAATCTCCGTGCGTTCAGAGGATGGGATGGCGCGATGGCCGCTGCACAGTATAGCGCGATGAAATGTGATTCTCACATATTATTGTGGTTTTTTGCGCAGTATTGATGGGGTTTGTCCACATCGTGCCGTGCAGGCAGAAAAAAAGCGCCTTGCGGCGCTTGGTGGCGGGAGAAAAGAGGTTATTGATAGTAGGCGACTTCAACCGGCAGGCCACTTTCTTCGCGCACCACGGCGTCGATGAGGTCGTTCGATACTTGCAGGCCGCGCGAGGCGACGCTTTTATGCACGGTTTCGCGTGCTTCGGCGATGTTCTGCTCAAGGGTGCGCGCATCTTCGCCGAGCGGCGCATGAAATTCGAGGTACATGCTGTCGCCGAACCAGCCCACTTTCATCGGCTGGTTGATGATGTTGACCTTGGTGCCGACGGGCACCATGCCGAAGAGTTCTTCGATGCCTTCGGGGTAGAGGCGGATGCAGCCGTGCGAGACGCGCATGCCCACGCCTTCGGGTTTGTTGGTGCCGTGCAGCAGGTAGGCTGGGTTGGAAAGCCGCATGGCGAAGAGACCGAGCGGGTTGTCCGGGCCGGCGGGGACAACGGCGGGCAGCGGATCGCCGTTGGCGGCGTGTTCGGCGCGGATAGAGGCGGGCGGTGTCCAGGTCGGATTGGCTTTTTTCTCGCTGATGCTGAGGATGCCTTTCGGCGTGCCCCAGCCTTCGCGGCCGATGCCGATGGCGAATACGTGGACGACATTGCTGTTCGGCGGGTAGTAGTAGAGGCGCATTTCCGGCAGGTTGATGACGATGCCTTCGCGCGGTGCGTCCGGCAGGATGAAGCGGGTCGGCAGGAGGATTTGTTCGCCTTCGCGCAGATAGAGGCCGTCCACGCCCTGATTGGCGTGTTCCATGGCGTCGTAGCCGATGCCGTATTCACGGCCGATATCGGCAAACGTTTCGCCCTGTTTGGCGCTGATTTGCTGCACCCGGCCGATAACGTTGATGTCGGCGGGCGGCAGGTCGTATTTTTCGGCGTGGGCCGCTGCCGCGAGCAGGGCGACGGCGGCGAGCATGGTTTTTTTCATGGGAGCTGTCTCGGTTTATTGTTGCGGGGATGCGGGCGGGCTTTATATCAGGTCAGGGCGCATCAGGCTAATGAGCGGTTTTTCACGAAGCCTGGGACCGCCGAATCCGGGCGGCGAAAGTTCCACCTGAAATCTGTGGCAAACACACATATAATTACCAAGAGAAACACAAGAAGCCACAGAAACCACCGCCTGCTCACTCAACAAACCACGGAGCCAACCATGACCGACGCCGACATCGCCCGCCAGGCCACCATGCAACCCATCGACGCCATTGCCGCCAAAATCGGCATCAGCGCCGACGAACTCGAACACTACGGCAAATACAAAGCCAAAATCCGCCCGCGCGCGAGCGACAAGCCGGGCAAACTTGTCCTCGTCACCGCCATCAACCCGACACCGGCAGGCGAAGGCAAAACCACGGTCACCATCGGCCTTGCCGACGCCTTGAACCGTCTCGGCAAAAAAACCGTCATCGCCGTGCGCGAACCCTCGCTCGGCCCCGTCTTCGGCATCAAGGGCGGTGCGGCCGGCGGCGGCTACGCGCAGGTGCTGCCGATGGAAGACATCAACCTGCATTTCACCGGCGACTTCCACGCCATCGGTGCCGCCAACAACCTGCTTGCCGCCCTCATCGACAACCACATCCACCACGGCAACGCCCTGGAAATCGATCCGAAGCGAGTCACCTGGCGCCGCGCGGTGGACATGAACGACCGCCAGCTGCGTAACATCATCAGCGGCCTCGGCAAAAGCGTGGACGGCACCCTGCGCCCGGACGGCTTCGACATCACCGTGGCGAGCGAAGTCATGGCCTGCTTCTGCCTTGCGCGCGACCTTGAAGATCTGAAAAACCGCCTCGGCGACATGATCGTCGCCTGGAACAGGCGCGGCGAACCCGTGTACGCCCGCGACCTGCACGCACAAGGCGCGATGGCGGCGCTGCTCAAAGACGCCGTCAAACCCAACCTCGTGCAAACCATCGAAGGCACGGCGGCGCTCGTGCACGGCGGGCCGTTCGCCAATATCGCCCACGGCTGCAACAGCCTCATCGCCACCCGCGCCGCCCTCGCCCTCGGCGACTACACCGTCACCGAAGCAGGCTTCGGCGCCGACCTCGGCGCGGAAAAATTCATCGACATCAAAAGCCGCAAAGGCGGCCTCAAACCCGATTGCGCTGTCATCGTCGCCACCGTGCGCGCCCTCAAATACAACGGCGGCGTCGCCAAAGACGCGCTCACCGCCGAAAACGTGGACGCACTCGGTAAAGGCTTGCCGAACCTGCTGAAACACATCGCCAACCTCAAAAACGCCTTCGGCCTGCCGGTCGTCGTCGCTATCAACCGTTTCGTCAGCGACAGCGACGCCGAACTCGCTCTCATTGAAAAAACCTGCGGCGAACACGGTGCGAAAGTCGCGCTGTGCGAAGTGTGGGCACACGGCGGCAAAGGCGGCGAAGACCTCGCCCGCGCCGTCATCGACGCCTGCGAAAAAGGCGAAAGCCGCTGCGCCCCGCTTTATCCGGACGATATGCCGCTCGTTGACAAAATCCGCACCATCGCGCAGAAAATCTACGGCGCGGCGGACATCGCCCTAAGCGACGACGCGCGCAAAACCCTCGCCGATCTGGAAAAACTCGGCTACGGCAACCTGCCCGTGTGCATGGCAAAAACCCAGTATTCGCTCTCCGACGACCCGAAAGCGCTGGGCTGCCCGCAAGGCTTCACCCTGCACATCCGTGAAGTACAAATCGCGGCGGGCGCGGGCTTCGTCATTGCCATCACCGGCAGCATCATGAAAATGCCGGGTCTGCCGAAAGCGCCCGCCTCGAACAACATCGACGTGGATAAAGACGGCAACATCACCGGACTGTTCTGAACCGTGCCGAAAACGCACGAAAAACCCGCCGTGAGGCGGGTTTTTGCGGCGTACTCGCAGACTGTTTCCCGGAGCGGTGTCATGCGTCCACGCCCACCAGCGTTACCTTGATGCCGCGCCGGTTCAATGCGGCGATGAAGGCGGTATCGGCGCCGCTGTCGGTGATATAGTCGTTTCAAATAGGACTGATACGGTGTTGGCTCGCCTTGCCGTGCTGTCTGTACTGTCTTAGGCTCGCCGCCTTGTCTCAATCCTATTTGAAACTGACTATACATCAAGCACCGAATCCGTATTGATATGTTGGTTTTGTTCGCTTTGTCTTGCGCTGTCTGCGGTTGTAGTACAGAGTGCGCAAGCATGGGCGGCAGTTCTGTTTGCCGCTTTTTCCTGTCGCTATACCAAAATCAAAAATAACTCGCCGCAGGGCGTGTGGTCGCCCGCCGAAACCATGCGGATGGCGGGATAAAGCCCGCTACGAACGCCGTTTTATTTCCCGGTATTGGTATTAGTGGAGTTTTTTATGTGCAAAGTCAGCGAAATGATGCGTTATAAAAAGGAACGGCGGGTGCCGTCTTCTGTTGGCTTTGTTATGCACTGAGCGAGGTTGTTATGTTACTTACGCAAATGCTTGACGCCGGGCATGTCAATTTCAAGGCGCGCTGCGCCGACTGGCAGAGCGCCATTCATGCGGCTTGTGAGCCGCTGGTGGCAAGCGGCGCGGTGGACGCCGCTTATGCCGATGAAATCATCGCCAGCATCGAACGATACGGGCCGTATATCGTCATCGCGCCGGATATTGCCATGCCGCACGCGCAGGGGAATGCAGCCAGTGTTCATCAGACGGCGGTGTCGTTCATGAAGGTGCATGAAGCGGTCGCCTTTGATCTTGATGACCGTGGGAAAGACGCGCGCCTGTTTTTTACCCTCGCCTCAAAGAATCACGAGCGGCATCTGGAAAACATGTCAATGCTGGCGGTGATGCTTGATAACGAGGCGCTGATTGCCGATTTGCTCACGGCGCAGAATAGTGACGACCTGCGCGCCATCGCCGCCAAGTATCGGATTTAGTTGACGGGGTTGCGCGGGCTGCCGGGACGCGCGGCATATTCTCCTGCCGTCGGGCGCCGTCGTATCCTCAAATTTTCCTGGTTATCCACACATCTTTTGTGCGTTTCCACTATCAATGCGCCGGATGATGTGGAAGTTTCCTGTTGGCTATTAATGCGTCTGCTGCCGCTGTTTATAAGCGGCCTGCGCTGAAATTTTAAGGCATTGCAGCGATTGCAGATTTTATTTCCCATAAATCCACAGGAAAACCGATTGCTTTGCACATCGCCTTGCTCTAATATCCACCCGTTTTTCACATAACGAGAGGTTCATCATGTCGTATGCAGTTGCGGTAATCGGTTTGGGTGCGATGGGTATGGGAGCGGCGCAGTCCTGTGTGCGCGCCGGTCTCGATACGTATGGTGTGGATTTGTCTGCGCAGGCGCGCGACGTTTTGCAGGCTGCCGGCGCGAAAGCGGTCGCGGCATCGGCGGATGGTTTTGCCGACAAGCTCGATGCGGTGCTGCTGCTCGTGGTCAATGCCGCGCAGGTGGAGGCTGTACTCTTCGGCGAAAGCAAGCTCGCTGACAAGCTCAAGCCCGGCACGGTGGTGATGGTTTCTTCGACGATTGCCGCGCAGGATGCCCGCCGTTTTGGCGAGGCGCTCGCCGCGCGCGGTCTGCTGATGCTGGATGCGCCGGTTTCCGGCGGCGCGGCGAAAGCGGCAGCGGGCGAGATGACGGTGATGGCGGCCGGTGATGACGCGGCGTTCGCCAAGTTGCAGCCGGTGCTGGATGCGGTCGCGGGCAAGGTGTACCGCTGTGGCAAGGACATCGGTCAGGGCGCGACGGTCAAGATCATTCACCAGCTGCTCGCCGGGGTGCATATTGCCGCCGGGGCGGAGGCGATGGCGCTGGCTGCCAAGGCCGGGATTCCGCTCGATTTGATGTACGACGTGGTCACGCACGCCGCCGGCAATTCGTGGATGTTCGAGAACCGCATGAAGCACGTTGTCGATGGCGACTACACGCCGCTGTCGATGGTCGATATTTTCGTCAAGGATTTGGGCTTGGTGACGGATACGGGCAAGGCGCTGCGTTTCCCGCTGCCGCTTGCGTCCACGGCGTTCAATATGTTCACCGAGGCGAGCAATGCCGGGCATGGCAAGGAAGACGACAGCGCGGTAATCAAGATTTTCAGCGGCATCGAATTGCCGAAAAAAGGGGGCTGAGATGTTGCAGTTAGGGGTAATTGCCGACGATTTCACCGGCGCAAGCGACATCGCCAGCTTTTTGACGGAGAACGGTCTGCGCACGGTGCAGATGAACGGTATTCCGGCGCGCGCCCTGCCGGACGGCGTTGATGCGGTGGTGATCAGCCTGAAATCGCGCTCGATTGCCGCGCAAGAAGCGATAGCGCAGTCGCTCTCGGCGTTGCAGTGGTTGCAGGCGGCGGGCTGCCAGCAGTTTTTCTTCAAGTATTGTTCGACGTTTGACAGCACCGCCGCCGGCAATATCGGCCCGGTGACGGATGCGCTGCTCGATGCGCTGGGCGAGGATTTCACGGTGATTTCTCCCGCGCTGCCGGTCAACGGGCGGACGATTTTTAACGGCTATCTGTTCGTCGGCCAGGTGCTGCTCAATGAATCGGGGATGCAGAATCACCCGATTACGCCGATGCGCGACGCCAGTCTGCCGCGCCTGATGGACGCGCAGGCGCGCGGCAAAACAGGTCTGGTCGCCTATCCGGACATGGTGCAGGGCGCGGCGCACGTCAGGGACTGCTTTGCCCGTCTGCGCGCAGACGGCTACCGCTATGCGGTCGCCGACAGTGTCGATAACGCGCAACTGGCGGTGCTGGCCGAGGCCTGCCGCGATTTGCGCCTGGTCACGGGCGGTTCGGGGCTGGGCGCGTATCTCGCGGCGCTGCTTTCCGGCGGCAAGAAGGGCGATAACGCCTTTGTGCCGAAGAAAGGGGCGACGGTGGTGCTCTCCGGCTCGTGTTCGGTGATGACCAACAAGCAGGTCGCCACCTATAAGGCCGTCGCGCCGCACCGCTTCGTCGAGGCGCAGGCCTGCATCGAGCGGGGCGCGGACTATGCCGCCGAACTCGCCGCCTGGGTCGTCAGCCATTTGGACGATAAGCACGCACCGCTGCTCTACGCCACCGTGCCGCCGGATGAGCTCAAAGCCATTCAGCAGCGTTTCGGTATGGAAAAATCCAGCCACGCCATTGAACAGGTGTTTGCCGCCGTCGCAGAAAAGCTGCGCGCGCAGGGCGTGGTGAATTTCATCTGCGCGGGCGGGGAAACGTCCAGCATCGTCGTGCAGCGTCTCGGCGTGGACGGCTTCCACATCGGCAAGCAGATTGCCCCCGGCGTGCCGTGGCTGCGCGTGCTCGATGGCGAAGTCTATCTCGCGCTGAAATCCGGCAACTTCGGCACTGAGGATTTCTTCGCCTACGCGCAGGGGATGTTCGCATGACCGAGCTTGAGCAAAAAAACCAGATGGTGGCGCTGGCGGCGTCGCTGTTTAACCGGGGTTACAGCGTCGGCGGGGCGGGCAACCTGTCCTGCCGCCTGGACGGCGGGCGTTTCCTCGCCACCCCCACCGGTTCCTCGCTGGGGCGGCTGACGGCGGAACGGCTGTCGGTGCTGGATGGCGACGGCAAGCTGCTCGCCGGCGACAAGCCGAGCAAGGAGTCCGTCTTCCACCTCGCGCTGTACCGCAAGAATCCCGCTTGCAACGCCATCGTCCACCTGCATTCCACCTACCTCACCGCGCTTTCCTGCCTGCAAGGGCTGGATCCTGCGAACGCGTTCAAAGCATTCACGCCGTATTACGTCATGCGCGTCGGCGCGCTGCCGGTCATCCCGTATTACCGCCCCGGCCACCCCGACATCGCGCGTGAACTGGAAGCGCGGGCGCTCACGGGACGCGCCTTCCTGCTCGCCAATCACGGCGTGGTGGTCACGGGCAGCGACCTCACCGATGCGGTGGATAACACCGAAGAACTGGAAGAAACCGCCAGACTGCATTTCATCCTGCGCGGCGAAAACATCCGCTATCTGACGGATGACGAAGTTAACGATCTGAAAAACCGGGGGAAATAACCATGCCCAAATTTGCTGCCAACCTGACCATGATGTTTGCCGACCGCCCCTTCCTCGAACGCTTCAAGGCGGCGGCGGACGCGGGCTTCCGCTACGTCGAATACCTGTGGCCCTACGACTATCCCGCCGCCGAGCTGAAAGCGCTGCTGGACAAGCACGGCTTAAAGCAGGTGCTCTTCAACAGCGCGGCGGGCGATACGAAAAACGGCGAATGGGGGCTGACCGCCCTGCCGGGGCGCGAAAGCGAGGCACGGCGCGACATCGACCAGGCGCTGGAATACGCCATTGCCCTGGAATGCCCGACCGTGCACATCATGGCGGGCGTCGTCCCCGCCAGCGCTGACCGCAACGCCTATCTCAACACCTACATCGACAACGTGCGCTACGCCAGCGAACGCTTCCGCCCGCACGGCATCCACATCGTGCTGGAAGCCCTCAGCCCGCAGGTCAAACCGAATTACCTGCTGAAAAGCCAGTACGACACGCTTGCCGCCGTCGAAGCCATCGACCGCGACAACGTGCGGATCCAGTTCGACTACTACCACGCGCAGAACGTGGACGGGCAGTTGAGCGCGATGACCAAAGCGATGTTTGCGCGCATCGGCCACATCCAGATTGCGTCCGTCCCCGACCGCCACGAGCCGGACGAAGGCGAGGTGAACTACCCCTACATCTTCGCCCTGCTCGACGAACTCGGCTACGCGGGCTACATCGGCTGCGAATACAACCCGCGCGGCAAAACCGAAGACGGGCTGGGCTGGTTTGCGGCTTACCGTTAAACAGGCCGCCAAGCGGGATAAAACCTGGGGGCGTGTAGGGTGAGCCTTGGCCCACCATGAACAGATAGCCTTGCTGATGTTTGGTGGGCTAAAACCACCCTACGATTCGCATCGCCGCCAAGCGGAACCCCCAAATCCCTTCTCCCGCTTGCGGGGGAAGGAGAAAACAAACCGTCAAGCGAGATAAACCTGGGCTTTACGGGACGGAAAAAGCCCCTCACCCGGTGGGTGAGGGGTTGGGGTGGGGGTTAGAGAAAACGGGCGAAGCCCGACAAAACCCCGCCAAGCGGGATAAAACCTGGCCTTGCGGGACAGGGCTTGTTGCTAACGCAATTTGTCCAACTCCCATCCCAGCCTTCCCCAGCAGGAGAAGGGGATTACCCCGCCAAGCGGGATAAAACCTGACATCTCGCTTTGCCCGTCATTTCACACACTTTCATTCACACAACAGAGGCAACCCATGAAAAACATCGTCATCACTGGCGGCGCCGGCTTCCTCGGCCAGCGGCTTGCCAAAATCCTGCTGGCCAAGCGGCAGGATGTCCACCTCACCCTGGTGGATGTCATCAAGCCGACCGCCCCCGGCAACGATCCGCACGTAACCTGCGTGGAAATGGATCTGCGCGATCCCGCCCACCTCGGCAGCGTCATCACGCCGGCGACCGATGCCGTCTTCCACCTCGCCGCCATCGTCAGCAGCCACGCCGAAGCCGAACCCGACCTCGGCTACGAAATCAACTTCCTGGCCACGCGCAACCTGCTGGAAGCCATCCGCCACACCAAACCGTCCATCCGCATCATCTTTTCCAGCTCGCTCGCCGTCTTCGGCGGCAAACTGCCCGATGTCATCCGCGACGACACCGCTGTTACCCCGCAGTCCACTTACGGCACACAAAAAGGCATGTGCGAACTGCTGATTAACGACTACACCCGCAAAGGCTTCGCCGACGGCCTCGCCCTGCGCCTGCCCACCGTCTGCATCCGCCCCGGCAAACCCAACAAGGCCGCCTCGTCTTTCGTGAGCGGCATCATGCGCGAACCGCTGCAAGGTGAAGACGCCGTGCTGCCGGTCAGCCCTGCGCTGCGCCTGTGGCTGTCCAGCCCCGATACCGTCGTTGCCAACTTCATCCACGCGCTTGATATGCCTTCCCTGCCGCCGCGCGACTGGCACGTCATCAACCTGCCCGGCTTCACCATCAGCGTGCAGCAAATGCTCGACGACCTCGCCGCCATCAAGGGCAAAAACATCCTGCAACACATCAAGCCGCGACTCGATGAAGGCATCAACGCCATCGTCGCCAGCTGGCCGGCTGCGATCGACAACACCAGCGCCCTCGCGCGCGGTTTCATCTGCGACAGCGACTTCCAGAGCGTCATCCGCCAATTCATCGATAAAGACCTGCAAGGGGGATAACTCATGGAAACCACTGAAAAAGCCGTGACCACCGTGCTCGGCATGCCTCTGCCCATCATCGGCCTCCTGATTGCCATCTTCGTCCTGATCTACCTCGTGCTGCGCACCCGCGTGCACGCCTTCATCGCCATGCTTATCGCCGCATCCATCGCCGGCATCTGCGGCGGTCTGAGCGCGACTGAAACCATCAGCGCCATCAGCAAAGGCTTCGGCAGCACCCTCGGCAGCATCGGTATCGTCATCGGCCTCGGCGTGATGATGGGGCGCATCCTTGAAGTCTCCGGCGCTGCCGAAAAAATGGCGTTCAGCTTCATCAAGTTCCTCGGCGAGAAAAAAGAAGAATGGGCGTTGGCGATCACCGGCTACATCGTCAGTATCCCGATCTTCGTTGATTCCGCCTTCGTCGTCCTCTACCCCGTCGCCAAAGCGCTCGCCAAAAACAGCAAACGCTCGCTGCTCACCCTCGGCGTCGCCCTCGCCGGTGGCCTGGTCGTCACCCACCACACCGTGCCGCCGACCCCGGGCCCACTCGGCGTCGCCGGCATCTTCGGCGTAGATTTGGGCGCCATGCTGCTCTCCGGCATGTGCTTCGCCGTGCCTTGCGTCATCGGCATGGTGTACTACGCCAAATGGCTGGACAAACGCTTCCCCGAGTTCAACCAGCAAGCCTTCAGTGAAGACGAACTGCGCGACAAACTCGACGGCTACATCGAAAAACAACAGGCCAAATCCCTGCCCAGCCTGTTCCTTTCCATGCTGCCCATCGTCCTGCCGATCGTCCTCATCTTCGCCAAAGCCATCGTTGATCTCGTCGGCAAATACAGCTTCCCGACCGAAGAAGCCCTGAAAGCCTTCCAGGCCGGTGCCTTCTACCAAACCATCGCCTTTGTCGGTAACCCCATCATCGCGCTCGCCATCAGCGTACTGGTCGCCGTCTATACCCTGCTGCCGCAGACAAGCGTACATGACACCGCCAAATACCTTGAAGAAGGCGTGACCAGTGCAGGCATCATCCTGCTCGTGACCGGTGCCGGCGGCGCACTCGGCGCCATCCTGCGCGACAGCGGCGCGGGCAAAGAAATGGCCCAGCACATCGCCCAGCACCTGCCCTTCTCGCCGATCATGATTCCCTTCATCATCGCCACCCTGATGCGCTTCATCCAGGGTTCCGGCACCGTGGCGATGATTGCAGGTGCCTCCATCTCCATGCCGATACTCGCCGAAATCGAAGGTATCAACATGCTGATGGCCGCCAACGCCGCCACCATGGGCTCGCTCTTCTTCGGCTACTTCAACGACAGCCTCTACTGGGTGGTCAACCGCATGATGGGCATCGCCGACGTGAAAACCCAGATGATCGTCTGGTCTATCCCGACCACCATCGCCTGGGGTATCGGCGGCGCGCTGGTCGCTGTTGCCAACCTCATCTTCGGCCACGGCGGCTCCATCCTTGACCCGATCCTGCCGCTCGTCATCCTCGGTCTGGTCATGGCCTACGTCATGCACATGAACCGGAAAATCACCGCTTAACGACGACACAGGGCCCGCCACGGCGGGCCCTTTCGCTTTAGAAAACAGGGGAACACCATGCACCTGACACTACGCCGCCTCCTCCAAACCGCCTTCTGCGTACTCGGCCTCACCACCCTCGCCCAGGCAGAAACCACCTACCCGAACCAGGAAGAACACGAATGGGTCATCCCGAACTACCGCTTCACCAACGGCGAGACCCTGTCCGAACTGCGCCTGCACTACACCACCCTCGGCAACCCCGACGGCGAACCCGTCCTCATCCTGCACGGCACCACCGGCTCCGCACGCAGCATGCTCGAAAAGGGCTTTGCTGACGAACTCTTCAGCGCCGGTGCACCGCTGGATGCCGCCCAATACCGCATCATCCTGCCGGACGCCATCGGCACCGGCAAAAGCAGCAAACCTTCAGACGGCCTGCGCATGAAATTCCCGCGCTACACCTACGACGACATGGTCGATGCCCAATACCGCCTCATCACCGAGCACCTGGGCATCAAGCACCTGCGCCTCGTCCTGGGCAACTCCATGGGCGGCATGCACACCTGGCTGTGGGCGACCCGCTACCCGGACATGATGGACATCGCCGTGCCGATGGCGTCCTACCCGACTGAAATGGCAGGGCGTAACTGGATGATGCGCCGCCTGCTGGTCGATGCCATCAAAAGCGACCCCAGCTGGCAGAACGGTGACTACCGCGAACAGCCGCAGAACTTCCGCCGCACCTATCTCTTTTTCACCACCGCCACCAACGGCGGCGAACAGGCGCTGTACAAAGCGGGCAGCAGCAGCGCGGCAGGCGACGCCTGGCTGCAAGAACGCCTTGCCGCCCCCTTCAACGGCGACGCCAACGACTTCATTTACCAGTGGGAATCCTCACACGACTACAACGCCTCAGCCCATCTCGAAAACATCCGCGCCCACCTGCTCGCCATCAACTCCGCCGACGACGAACGCAACCCGCGCGTCCTCGGCATCATGGAACGGGAAATCTCGCGCATCCCGCACGGGCGCGAATACCTCATCCCCGCCAGCGAAAACACCCG